>Ga0307476_10001283_pt1 | contig 15442 bp, 17 predicted proteins | sample atmos_gasesECM2C_2_FD_203314 | JGI IMG/M metagenome (GOLD analysis project Ga0307476, IMG submission 203314) | Hardwood forest soil microbial communities from Morgan-Monroe State Forest, Indiana, United States - atmos_gasesECM2C_05 | ecosystem: Environmental > Terrestrial > Soil > Temperate... | reverse complement strand
CGCTTGTGTACTTCATCGCGTAATTGCGCAAGTTTTGCGGGCGCCAGGGCTTTGGTGCGCGCCGCTTCGTCGATAAGTTGCGTCGCGCGGTCAAAATTCTGCGCATTGAGCGCCGCGAGAATCTGCGCCGGGCCGAGTTCGGCTCGGAGGTTCGCTATTTTCTCGTCAAGCGCGGCGAGCCGCGTATCGTTCGCGTCGATGCTGCGTGCCGTCTCCAGAAACTGCAGGGCGACGTCGAACTTGCGCTCGTCGAGCGCGGACTGCACGCGCGCAATCAAAATCTCCGACAGGCGTTGCAGTCCTTGCCGCGCTTCGCCGTTGTCGGGCTTGATCACGAGCACTTCCCTGTACAAGGACAGCGCGCTGCCGGCGAGAGGATCGATGAAGTGCCGGTCCAGCATGGCTTGCTGAGCCTTCTCAATCAGCGCGTCCACCTTCTCATCGGCATCCGCCGGTGATTTCACCGCGGCCGCGGGAGCAGCGGGAGCGGCAGAGCCTTGGCTCGCAGCGCTCGCGATGGGCGCGGGCGTCGATGTCGGCTTGACCGGCGTCGAGCCTTTGCGCGAAATCATGTAGGCGCCGACTGCCGCGACGAGCACACCGCCGATCACTACCGGCACGAGCCAGGTCTTCTTCGGCGCGGATTCGGCGACGGCCGGCGGGGAGCCGTCGCCCAGCAGGGCCAAGCGCGAATTCACTTCTTCTTGCGCGCCCTCGAGCGCACGCGACAACTCGGCGGCGACGATCGGCAAGCTGACGTGGGCAACGACCTGTCTGTGTTGAATGGGCAGCGCCCAGGCATCGGCACTGCCCGCGCTGTCGAGCGCAACGACGGCAAAGCGCGAGGAATGTAAATTCAGACGCGACAGCACCGCGGCGGGCTCGGGATGGTTGCGCGCGTCCCACAGCACGATCGCGGCCTGTGCCGACGGCGTGGATTTGATCAGCTCGTCGACCGAATCGAGCTGCTTGAGAATCAGATTGGCGGGAAGATCCGCACCAACCTGCGGCCACAGAGAATCGTCCTCGGTCACCAAGAGAACCGAGAGTTTTGACTTCTTGACCGGCTGAAGCACGGGCCGCTCCGCCGTCTCCGGCGTTGCAACCTCATGTATTCTCAGACTTTTCGGCATCGTTATAGTCCCATATCGCGATCGCCAAGTGACCCGCCATGCTGCGCTGCGATCACATCCGTGCACCACGAATGTTTTGCGTTTTGCTTAACACAATAAGGTTCCGGCAAATCAGGGGTTTCCGACATGCCCTGGGTCACATTTGGATGTAGGGACATCCTCGGAGTGGTCTCCGGGATTGGGGCAAACATTAAAGATGAGAACTACTTCGCACAGCAAAGCGCTGGGGTTGACGCGAATTCGCATTCAGGGCGGGCGACAGTGCGAGAGTGTCGCCAAATGGAGGCGCCCGAAGGCTCTCGAATTGAACTTAAGGGGAGCGCCCTCCCCTTAGTTCACTGAGAAGACATATAGAGCGGAAAACTACTGCTTCTTGCCGGTGAAAGTGCCTTCGCCCAATTGCCCAAGCGACACTTTGCCGCTCATGGTTTTGCCATCGGTCGTGCCTGAATACTTCACCGCGAGGCTGCCGGCTTGGCCGTCGACCTTGTACTCGATCGTCACCTCATCGCCTTTAACCGTACCGGTCACTTGGGCCTCGCCCAGCTGCCCTTTATAGCTGCCGGACAGCGCGTCGCCCTTTTGGACCAGAACAAAGGTCGGCGAACCGCTCCCGGCGCTGGTCTGGACCGTCATGATCCACGTACCCGTCACGTCCGCGGCGGCCGCGACCTGTGCAACCGCGAATGCGCTAATCGCCAACAACGCAGCCAATCCCGTTTTCAATCTCATCATGCCATCCCCCTGTAGAACCCAACACGTATCACGCGCCCGCCTCTGCGGCGCCGCTATGATACGTGAGGTTCTAGAGCTTCTACAGGGAATTCAAGAACGCGACGAGCTGGCGTTTTTGTTCCTCGGTCAAATTCATCGAGAAGCGTTGGTTGTAAAAATTCACCGCCTGCAGCAGCGTCGCGGCGGCTCCATTGTGAAAGTAAGGCGCCCTTCCCGCCAAGCCGCGCAAAATCGGACCCTTGACGCGATTCACATCGCTGCAAAGCCCGGTGATCATGCCCTTGCCCAGGTCGGTCGTGTAGAACGAAACAGGCTGTCCGGCGCTGAATGGGGTCTTGCAGCCGCTGACCAAGAATATGGGTAAATCCGGCTCGTTGAGTTCCGCGATTCCGCGTTGGATATTCGGGTCGGTCTCAAGGCCCGGACTCGGCGTATGTCCAACGCCAATGTCCAGCGGCAGAGGCAACGAATGATCGCCGACGTTGGGCGTATCGTGGCAGCTGGTACACGTGCCTTGGAATGACACCGGATTCCCCAACGCCGCGTTGTCGTTGAGGCCGCGCACGGCGCTGATGGTGAGGGGCGCCGTATCGAAGAGCACCTCTCCAGCGGCGATGTCGCTGCGTGCCTCGCGGCGCTCATAGCCTTCGCGCACATAGTCTGCCGGGCTGCCGCCGTTCTCCCAAGCCGCGAACAGCGTCATGCTGCTGCTGTCAAACGCGAGGCCTGTGGGATCCGCGCCCAGCACATCATTGATGCCGGGATAGTAATTCTCCAAAACCAGATTTCTCGCCCCGCCTAGCGCGCCGCCGGCATGCAGATCGCCGGCGGCATGATCGTAAACCTGCGCCGTGGACAGTCCCATCTCGAAACTCACGATGTCCGCCAATTGCTGACTGCTGGGCGCCGCCGCGGCTTGAGCGTGAATCAAAGTTGCATCGGTCGCTTGCTGCGTTAGATCCCTATTGAGGTTCGCAGGGAAGGTGCTCACGGTCCCGAGAGCCGTGGTTGCGCCGGCCGGCGATTCGCGCCCATCGAACATGATCGTGCTCAAGAATCGCAAATTGGTGGTCGGCAGCGGCCGCCGATAGGTCGACAGCGTCAGCCCGTTCGGACCCGCGACCAACGCGCAGCCGTACGGATCGTGGACGACGGTCACCGTGAACTGCGCATTGGCAGGTACCGTCAGCGGGATGCGGATCAAGCCATGCGATAACAGCAAGCTGTGCGCCGCGGCGTCCGATGTGTCGCCATTCGGGCAATTTGCCCCGTCGAAGGCGGCGAACAGCGGATCGCGGCCCCGCGTTTGCTCAAAGCGCGCGCGGATTTGCGGCGGCGACATGCTCATCGCTTGATCCGCGACGTGGCAGGTGGAACAAGAACGGCCGTTGGTGCCGAGACTTTGGAAAAACGCCCCATTGGTATTGGTGGGACCGTTCGCGTTGACTGTTTGCAACGCGCCGCTCGGGTCGGCGCTAATCGATGATCCGTCAGGACCGGCCGCGCCGGCGGCGCCCGCGACGCCGGCCGTGAACAGCAACGCGGCGGTGTTCGCCCAGAACAGAGTCTTGTTCATACATGCTCCCTACGCCGTTGGCGTCGTTGCAAGCTAAATCGTAAACAGCGCGAGGATGTGGACATGGGCCGAACGTCGCCGCATTCTGTTAACTCTACATAGCAAAGTACTTGACGTTGCACGGCTTCGTCGCTAGTGTCGCTGCGTGGGCAACACCGTACGTCTCGACTCGCACGCCGCGGCAACGCTGCGCTACATTCGGTCCTCGATGGAGGGGGCGGTGTTGTTGGCGGTTCCCGGCTCCGCCGGCCTTGTCCTGGGAACCATCGCGCTGCTGGCGGCGGCGCTGTGCTTGGCGCCGGACTTTCACAAATACTGGCTGGCCATTTGGCTGAGCGCCGCACTGCTGGGAGCCGTGCTGGGCAGCATCCTGATCGTGCGCGAGTCCTCGCTGCGAGATCTGCGGCTCCAGGGCACGCCGCTGCTCAAATTTGCGCTTTGCTTGTCGCCCTCATTGGGCGCCGGCCTCGTCATGACCGCGGTGCACTGGTTCGGCGGCAATCAGCACGCGATTCCGGGCACTTGGCTGCTTCTATATGGATGCGCATTGGTGACCGCGAGCGCCGCCACGACGCGGATCATCGCGGTACTCGGCGGGCTGTTCGTGCTGTTTGGACTCGCGGCGTTGCTGCTGCCGGATGACTTGCAGATATGGATGCTGGGCGCCGGCTTTGGCGGACTGCATATGGTTTTTGGCTTTCTGATCGGACGCAAGGGACGTGGCCGCGAAGTCTAACGCCCGCGCGGCACCGCAGACGCCGGCGAAGCGTCCGAAGCTCGCGGCCGTACCCCCGCCGTCCGCCGATCATGATGCGACCTTCGACCGGTTGGTGTACGAACGCGTTCGTTTGGGAATCATGAGCGCGCTGGCGGTGCGCGAAGAGCTGACCTTCAACGAGCTCAAATCCTTGTTCGATGTCAGCGACGGCAACCTGAGCGCCCACGCGCGCAAGCTGGAAGAAGCCAAGTACCTGACCTGCACGAAATCCTTCGAACAACGCCGCCCAAGAACGGTCTATCGGCTGACCGCCCTCGGCAAGAACGCCTTGAATCGCTACCTCGATCATGTCGAAGCGGTGATCAAGGCAACCCGGCGTACGTGATTTTCTTTGGCCCCGTAACTTTGTGATACAAAGCGCAACATGCACATAGCAATTATCATGGACGGCAACGGACGCTGGGCGTCGCAACGCGGGCTGCCGCGCACCGCCGGCCACCGCGCCGGCGCCAAGGCCGTCGATAAGGTCGTCGAGGCGGCGGCGCGGCATGGCATCGCGACGCTCAGTCTCTACGCGTTTTCCGCCGACAATTGGCGCCGGCCGCAAGCCGAGGTCAACGCCTTGTTCGTGCTGCTGCGCCGCTACCTGCTGACGCAGACGCCGCGCTGCCTGGAGCAATCGATTCGGATCAATATAATCGGCCGACGCGACCGCCTGGGACCGCAGGTGCTGCGCACCATCGAACACAGTGAGCGGGCGACCGCTCATTGCACGGGCATGCACTTGCGCATTGCGGTCGATTACTCCTCCCGGCATTCGCTGCTCGAGAGCTGCCGGCGCATGGCGCCCGAGCCCGGCACGGATCGCGACCGGTTCGTGCAGCACCTGGCGGACGTCGATCACGCCTTCGCGGCGCCGGACGTCGACCTCCTCATCCGCACCGGCGGCGAGAAGCGCCTGAGCGATTTCTTGTTGTGGGAATGCGCCTATGCCGAACTGCACTTCGTCGAATGCTATTGGCCGGATTTCGACGCCGCTGCTTTTGCCGAGGCAATCGATGAGTATGCGAAGCGCGAGCGGCGATTCGGGCAAGTCGGTGCGTCCGGGGGAAACAGGCGGACGGCGAGCCGTGCCTAGCGGCTGCCCTTAGGACCCACGGTCCAAATGCGGTATTCTCACATCACTTGCGAGAGGACCCATGAACTCACCTCGGCATCCGCTGTTTTGGCTGATCCTCGCGGCCGGCGCGACACTGGTTTCGCTCGCGGCCAAAGCCGATAATTTCGGAAGGATTCGCTATGACCCGCAGAGCGATCGCTTGGTCGTCACGATGGTCTATCGCGGCACCAACTCCAACCACAAATTCTCGATAAAGTGGGGGCCGTGCGAGGACAATCAATCGGGCGGTCTGCCCGGCGCAACAGCGGACGTCCTGGACGATCAATATGAAGACATCGAAGAGCAAGATTTCACCAAGACCGTGCGCTTCAGCCTAAGGGATATGCCCTGCCCGCGCCCGGCGCGCATCACCTTGAGGACCGCGCCGCGCTTCTTCTACACGTTGACGATACCCAAATAGGCGCACCTGACAGCGCCATGCGCGTGCTGCTCGTTGAAGACGACGTGATGATTGCGCAGGGCCTGCAAACCGCGCTGCGCCAGAGCGGATTCGCGCTCGATTGGATGCGCGATGGCAAGAGCGCCGCCGCCGCCCTGCAGGGATCCGTGTTCGACGTCGTACTGCTCGATCTCGGTCTGCCGCATCGAGACGGAATCGATGTGTTGCGCGAGCTGCGCAAGCGAGGCGATGCCACGCCCGTCATCATTCTCACGGCGCGCGATGAGATCCAGCACCGTATCGCCGGCCTCGACGCGGGCGCGGACGATTACATCGTCAAGCCGTTTGACCTCGACGAAGTCACCGCGCGCATGCGCTCCGTGCTGCGCCGGGCGGCGGGGCGCGGCGATCCCAGCATCCGGCACGGCGAACTACGCTTGGATCCCGTGGCGCGCACGCTCGAGCGCGGCGGTGTTGCGGTGAATGTGTCGGCACATGAATTTGCGGTGCTCGAGGCGCTATTGCAGCGGCCCGGAGCGGTGCTGTCGCGCGCGCAATTGGAGGATCGGCTGTACGGCTGGGATGAGCAAATCGGCAGCAACGCGATCGAGGTTTACATTCACGGCCTGCGGCGCAAGCTGGGAAGCGATGCCATTCGCACCCTGCGCGGCGTGGGCTACTTCGTCCCGAAAGCATGAGTTCGATTCGCGCGCGTCTGCTGGTCGCATTGATCGTTTTGGTGGCCCTGATTTCGCTGCTCGCCGCGGCGGTCACGTATCGGCGCGTGTTGACCGAGACGTCGACGCTGTTCGACTATCAGCTGCGGCAAATGGCGCTGTCGTTGCGCAGTCAAATCTCTCTCGCACCGCGCATCGAAGTACCGCCCGATCAAGGCGACAGCGACTTCGTCGTGCAAATCTGGGATGTATTCGGCGCGCGTACCTATGTTTCACGGCCCGGACTGCCGATGATCAATCAAACGGTTTTGGGCTACGCTGACTTGAACCTGCGCGGTCAACCGTGGCGGGCATACGGCCTGCAAACGGCGGATGGGGTGATTCAAATCGCGCAGCCTGTACAGGTACGCGAAGTTCTGGCGCGCGCCGCGGCGGAGCGGGTGGTCATTCCGCTAATCCTGCTGCTGCCGATCATGATCGGCGCGGTTGCCTGGATTGTGCGGCGCGGATTGTCGCCGCTGCGCTTCGTCGCCGCCGAGGTGCAGCGCCGCGATGCGCGCACCTTGGCGCCGCTCGGTACCGATGATTTGCCGCGAGAAATAGAGCCTCTCGTCAGCGAACTCAATCGTCTCTTGGAGCGCCTGCGGCACGCCTTCGCGGCGCAACGCGCATTCATTTCCGACGCGGCGCACGAACTGCGCTCGCCGCTGACGGCGCTGCGCCTGCAGCTGCAATTGCTCGATCGCGCGCCCGACGAGGACGGGCGCTTGCAGGCGCGGACGCGTCTCGGCGCGGCGGTCGAACGCGCCATTCATCTGGCCGAGCAATTGCTGGCGCTGGCGCGCAGTGAGCCGCAGGAAGCTGCCATGGACTTCGAGAAAATGGATTTGGCGGCGGCGGCGGCCGAGGCGATCAAGGACACGCACGATTTGGCTCTCGCCCGGAACATCGACCTGGGTCTGGACGCGGCACCGGGGCTCTACATCCAGGGTAATCGCGAAGCGCTGCGCACGTTGGCGCGCAATCTCGTCGACAATGCCGTGCGCTACACGCCTCCCGGCGGAACTGTGCAGGTGCGTTGCCGATCCTCAGGAAAGGACGCGGTCCTCGAAGTCAGCGATTCGGGTCCAGGGATCGCGGCGGCAGATCGGGAACGCGTGTTCGATCGCTTTTATCGGCGCGCTGCAGCGCAAGAAGACGGCACCGGCCTAGGGTTGGCCATCGTCAAAGCCATTGCCGAGCGGCACGGCGCGCGGATTGACCTTAACGAAGCGCCCGGCGGCGGCCTGCAGATTGCCGTTAGCTTTCCGCGCGCCTCTTAAGATTGGCTTAAGGACGGCATGTGATCCTGCTACCCAAGCGAAAAGGTCGCTTAAATTTCACTTGGAGGAGATCACATGCAACTTCGCAATTCCACGCTGGCGTGGTCGGCAATCGGCCTGCTCGCCGTCGGCACAGCTACCGGGTTGTCCGCCCATAGCGTGCTGCAGCCCGCTGCCCCGGCCGCAACCGCCGCGACCGGCGATTCAAACCAATCCGCATCGTCGCAGCCCATTCCCCTCATCGCCGCGCCGAATTATCGGGCGATCGTGTCGCGCAATGAGGCTGCCGTCGTCGGCATCACCACCGAAGGTCCGATTCCCACCGCCGGGCCGCAGGAATTTAACTTTGGCGGTCCGAATGGCGACGACAATCCCTTTGCACAGTTTTTTCGTGGATTCCAAATGCCGCGCCCGCACGGTGTGCAGCATGCCCAGGGCTCCGGGTTTTTGATATCCGCCGACGGACTCGTGCTCACCAACGCGCACGTCGTTGACGGTGCCAAGGAAGTCACGGTGAAACTGTCCGACCACCGGGAGTACAAGGCGAAGGTGTTGGGTTCCGACAAGACCAGCGACATCGCCGTGCTCAAGATCGACGCGCACAATCTTCCGACCGTAACGCTGGGAAATTCCGACAAACTGGGTGTCGGCGACTATGTGCTCGCCATCGGCGAACCGTTCGGTCTTGAAGAAACCGCCACGGCCGGCATCGTCAGCGCCAAGGGGCGCTCGTTACCGGGCGACGGGTACGTACCCTTCATTCAAACCGACGCGGCGGTCAATCCCGGCAATTCCGGCGGTCCGCTGTTTGACGCCGGCGGTCAGGTGGTCGGCATCAATTCGCAGATCTACAGCAACTCCGGCGGCTTTCAGGGCGTCTCGTTCGCCATCCCGATCAACGTGGCCGTGCAGGTCAAAGACCAGATCGTGAAGACCGGCAAGGTCGTGCACGCGCGCTTGGGCGTGGAGGTGCAGGCGATGAATCAGGCGTTGGCCGATTCCTTCAAGTTGACCTCGCCCAACGGTGCGCTGGTGGCCAAAGTCGTTCCCGATAGCGCGGCGGCGGAAGCCGGCATCAAGGTGGGCGATGTGATTCTGAAATTCAACGGTGCCGCGATTATCGACGCAGGTTCGCTGTCGCAGCGGGTTGGCATGGCAACGCCGGGCGAAAAGGCATCGATCGAGATCTGGCGCAACGGCAAAACAATCGACCTGACGGCGACCGTCGGCAACGCGGCGGCCGTGACCGCGGACAACGACAATGACTCGAGCGGCGCCTCCCAGGCGAAGCTGGGCTTGGCGCTGCGTCCGTTGAGCCCGGAGGAGCGTCAGCAGGCCGGCGTGCCCGGCGGTCTCGTGGTCGAAGAGGCGCAGGGCCGCGCTGCCGAAGCGGGCATCCAGCAAGGCGATGTGGTGTTGTCAGTCGATGGCACCCCGGTCCAAACCGTCGCGCAGCTGCGCAAAATGGTAAAGGATCACGACAAGCAGATCGCGTTGCTCATCCAGCGCGGCGACGCTCGGCTATTCGTCCCTGTCACTTTGGGCTGAGAATGTCTGACCGCATTGGCCTTACAAAAACAATGGGCTCGCCGGTACGCGATTTTCAGCGTACCGGCGAATCACCCGTGACAGGAGGCGTCGCGGCGCTTATATAGAGGGCACGGCAAAACCATGATCGCCCTCAAGGCGCAAGGATCCTAAGTGAATGACGCGGCAGCCTGGGACGGAAATTGGGCTTGGAGCCTGCCGCTCATCGTCATCACCGTCATCTTCCACGTCATCGGCCTGGTGTACATCAACGAACGGGTCATACGCGCCAAACGGTTCGTGATGAGACGGCGCAGTTTTCTCCTCCGGCTCTCGATTGTCCTCGGGGCGGCGACCTTGGTGGCCATCGTGCTGCACGCCATTGAAGCCGCGATATGGGCATGGGTTTACCAGACACTGGGTGCGCTGCCGGACGGCAAGACCGCGCTGCTCTACTCCTTGGGTGCCATGACCACGTACGGCCACGCGCACTTTGACCTGGCAAACCACTGGCAGCTCATGGGCGCGCTCGAGGCCTTGAACGGCATGATTCTTTTCGGACTGACGACGGCGTTTCTCTACGGCATGATCCGGGAATTGTTGGCGACCCGCGGCGGCAAGACCCACTAAGCGAGCCTTGCATTTTGCCCATGCCGCTCTAATGATAGGAACATGGCGACGGGATGGGCAAAAGAAGGTGCGGTGCAAGAGCAGATTGACGCGACCGTCAAGGATGCGATCAACCTTGCCAAGAGCCGCCTGCCGCAAGGACCCAGCTTGAGTCACTGTGCGGATTGCGGAACGGAGATTCCACAGCTGCGTCGCGACGCCGTCCCCGGGGTGCGGCTCTGCCTGCCGTGTCAGGACGCCCACGATAAGGAAGCCGTGCGCTCCGCCGGATACAATCGTCGCGGCAGCAAGGACAGCCAGCTACGTTGATTTTTTCAGGCTGATTTCTTCAGCAAGTCAAGGTCCAGCAGGCTCTCTGCGCTGGCGATAATCGCCTCCTCGCTCGAGCGCGGCGTCCATCCGAGCAGCCGCCTGGCCTTTGCACCGGTCCCGTTCTTGAGCTTCCCGAGCTCGGGCAATATCTGCTTGACCACCGGGTCGCGCAGCGCGGCAACGCGCACCAGCCAATTGGGCAGCTGACGGATCGGCACCTTTTTGCCCGCCTCGCCCATCCGGCGCTTCAGAACCTTCGCAATGTCGTGAATCAACATGAAATCGCCGGCCACGCCCAGGAATCGCTCGCCCTTGGCGGCGGGGTGAGTCATCGCACGAATGTGCAAATCGGCAACGTCGCGTACGTCGATCACGCCGAAGCTCAAGCGCGGGCTGCCGGGCACCGCCCCGAGCATCAGACGCTGGATCAAAAGAATCGACGTGGAATAGTCAGGTCCCAATACCGGACCGAAGACGGCCACCGGATTGACCACGGCCAGCTCCAAGCCGCGCCCTTCTCGGGCAATGAAATCCCAGGCCGCCCGTTCCGATAGGGTTTTGGATCTCACATACGCGGTAACGTCGCCGCCCGTGACATCGGACCAATACGTCTCATCGAACGGGGCGTTTTGAGGCGGGTGCCCGTAGCCAATCGCGGCAAACGAGGAGGTCAGCACCACGCGCTTGACTCGCGCGTCGCGCGCAGCACGCAGGACCCGCAACGTCCCCTCGCGCGCCGGCACGATCAACTCGTCCTCGTGTTTCGGCACACTCGCGGGAAAAGGCGACGCCACATGCAGCACGTAGTCGCAATCGGCGACGGCGGCCGCCCAACCGGTATCGCCATTGAGATCCGCGGCAAAAAAACTTAAGTGCTCGTCGCCCTTCGCGCCGCCCTGCTTCAGCATCGCGCGCACTTCAGGCTCGCGTTTCAGATCTCGGACCGTGGTACGAACGCTATGGCCTGCGTTCAAGAGCTGCAGGATCGTATGGCAGCCGATAAAACCCGACCCGCCGGTTACCAGAACTGACATGCTCACCCCCTGATCTTCTTGGGGCGGACTATAAACCCTCAAACCAGCTTCAGGTCAACCACGGGCGCTTGCGCGAAGACGCGGGAGTTTTGCTCGGGCGAGAGGCCCCACAAGGTTCGAAACAGGCCGCCGAGCACGGATCGATAATCGTTCAGCACCGGATAGTCGCGATTTTGAAACAAAGTATTTCGAACCAGCCGCTGCTGCTCGCCGACAATGGTTCCGCCACTGATCGATCCACCGAGAACCCAATACACGGTGCCATGTCCGTGATCGGTGCCGCGGTTGCCATTCTCGCGAAAGGTTCGGCCGAATTCAGAAAGTACCACGACCACCGTGTTGTTCCACTCGGATCCCAGAGACTGCGAGAAGATCTGCAGGCCGCGTCCTAAGCTGCCCAGGTTGGACGCGAGCGGACCGGCTGCCGCTCCCTCCCCCACATGCGTGTCCCAGCCGCCGATGTCGATGAACCCGATCCGATATTTATCGCGCATCAAGCGGCCCATGCGCTCGGCTTCGAGTTCAAATCCCTTGGTGTTGATCGCGTTGCGATTGGCCTCGGTCATTTCCTCGGCCATCTCGTGCGCCACTTCGTGGCGCAGCTCCAGGCCGCTGCTCACCGCCGCCTCGAGGTGGTGACCGGCATACATGTCGCTCAGGATGCGCGCCTGCCGTTCATCGAAGGGCGGTTTGCCCACATTCTTCAGCGATAAGTTGGGTACCGTCGCAGCGCCTTCGAAGGCCAGCGGCAGGGCGTCGGTGAAGGCAATCGACGGGTTGGGGCGTGCGGAGCCTGTCAATTCTTCCGAAAGACGGCCGAGAAATCCCGAACGATAGTCGCGCGCCCCGGTCAGGGGCTGACCCAGTTCGATGCTGTCTTGAGTCTCGAAGTGACTGCGCGACAAGTCCTCGGTTCCCGCAAATGGCACGAATGCCACCTGGCGCTGCATATACATTGAGCCGATGGACTCGCGGACCGCCGGCGCGAGCGCCCAGTCGGCATCGAGCGCCAGCGCGCTGGTGTTGGACGCCGGATCGGGTTTGGCGACGGCTATATTCGGGCGCGATTCATAATAAAAGCTGCTCGAATACGGAATCAGCAAATTGGCCGCATCGTAACCGCCGCGCAAAAATACCAGCAAGAATCGCGCCCCGCCGGGCGGCGCGGCAAACAGGCGGCCCGAAATCCCGGCGCAGAGCAGTGCCGCGCTGCCCGCTTTCAGCAAGAGGCGGCGGTTCCAGTGCGGCTCATTCATAGCTGAATTCCGGCGACGACAGTAGAAACGTATTCCACTCCTGCTGCGAGCTCGCACGATTCAGCGCATCCTTGGTGCGCGCCGCAAGAAACGGTTCGACGGCTTCGAAGTACAAACGGTTCGATAGCTGCGGAAATCCCGTCGCACTCGCGGCCGCGCCTTCTTCAGGATCGAACAGCCCGGCATTGCCCGCGCCGATGGCGCGCGCAATTTCGAATCGGCGGCTCATTTGACCCGAGCTTGCCCAGCCGAGTTCCGTCAATGGATAGCCATCGGGAGTTTGGCGGCCATAGGGTGCCTCGCCGAGACCATTGAGCCAGTTGAGCATCGGGCGGGTATTGCTGATCGGCCTGCCGTCGTAGGCAAAGCGGATTGCGGACACGACGTAGCGCGTGGGGTCCTTGAATTTCGCGCCCAGGGCCGCGTCGAACTCGTGCGACATGAACAAGGAATACAAAACCGCCCCGATGTCGCCATCGGTGCGCATGAAAGTCTGGGCCATCCGCTCGACCAGCGCCGCGGGCGGATTGTCCGCCACGAAGTAAATCGCCAGCTCGCGCGAGACGAATCGGGCGCAGGCCGGTTGCGAGACGATCAGGCTGACCGCATCCTTCACCTCGCCGAATCCCGCGCCGGTGATCGGGTGCCCAAGAAGAGTCTTCGCGCCGAAATCATGCCGAGCCGGATTGAATTCGAAGGCACCGCTGCGAATATACAATCGCTGCAGCTCAGGCCTAAGTTTGGGTGAATCGCCGACGTTGATGCCCACGCCCGTGAGCACCCGTGCAAGCTCTTGCACGTCCTGCTGCGAGTATCCTCCGCCCACGCCGAGCGTGTGCAGCTCCAGCAGTTCCCGCGCGTAATTTTCGTTGATGTGGCCCACGGCATTTTGATTGTTATCCAGATATTGCAGCATCGCCGGATGCTCCAAACTCGCCATCACGAGGTCTTTGAAATGCCCGAAGACATGCGGCCGAATCGCGCGCTCTTCGTAATCACCGACCAGCCAGCGCAGATTCGCCTTGTACTGGAACACGCTGAAATGATTGAGCCAGAACCAGACCATCTGCTCCTGGAGCTGCGCGGGCGAATAAACCGCACGCAGCAGATCGCGGCGGATGGCTTCATAGGCGAGCCTGTTGCCGCGCTCGTTGAGGGCCTTGCGCGCCTGCTCCTTGTCCGTCCCGTCGGGCATCGCGTTGATGACCTTGTTTTCAGCGTTGACATCGGCAAGCCATTTCGCGGGAACCGCATGGGATACTTCGAGCGCCGCAATCTCCGCGGCTATCGGCGCGGGCAATGCGGCCTCGCCAGGATGCAGCTGGCGCTCGAGAAACTGATCGCGGCCCAATTCACGGTAGCTTTCAAGGCTGGCCGAATCGAGACCGAAGGATACCCGCTCGAGCCACAAAGCATCCTCGCGGCGCACCTTCGCCAGGGGCGCTGCCGAGGCGTGCGGAAGATCGGTGCGCGTGGCGCATCCGGCCAACATCGAGCCGCAGGCGATGCAGACGCAGGCAATACTGGAGCGCTCACGGGCCATGGCTTCCCCGGTTGGATCTCCCTGATGTTAACGGCTGCCGGCGGCCGACGTTGACAGCGTGATCGGGGCAAATCCCGCCTCGTCGTCTCCCACCCGCCTCGTCGTCTACCCACCCGCCTCGTCGTCTACCCACCCGCCTCGTCGTCTGCCACGAGCTCGTCGTTTACTTTGAGGCTTTCGTTCTTGGCGCTTTGCGCGCCGCTTTAACCGCCGCCCTTGGAGCTTGGCCTCCTGCAGCCGGCCGCTTTTTGGCCGCCACCTTCTTGATCGATAGCCGCTCGCCCGGATTGAGCGACTCGACCAGCTTGACGAATTTGGCGACCAGCAGCTTGATGTCTCTTTCTCGTCGTCCCATGGCCATATGAGTTTCTCCCGGTGGCTGCGTGCATTATGGCCATGAATTGCAGTGCATCGCCATCCCGCGCACACCTGTCCTCCGTAGGCGCAATCCGACCTTGGCCCTCATTGGCTTTTTCCGGATTCGGCGCTTGTTGTGTACCAATGTACCTTGGTAGAATTGTGCTTTTGCCGCAGGTGACACCGATGGTCGAAATCGAGCGGGTGCAGACAGGAATCCGGATCGAAAAGCGGCTCTTGAAAGTCTTGAAAGCCTTGGCGGAACTCAAAGATCTCTCCGTCGGAGATCTGCTCGAAGGCATCGTGCTGCACGCTTTCGAGGGAAAGACAGCCTTTTCCAAGGAGACATTGGCGCAGATCCTCGAGCTGAAGAAGATCTATCGTTTGACGCTGCGCGCCGGCGACAGCCATCAACTGCGGGAGAGACCATGAGCCCCCCCGCGCTGCTGCATACACGCGAGCAATTTTCATTGGTCGCGAACGCGCCTTTCGAAGTCGCCTGGCCGCTGTTCGGCGCGGATAAGGAACGGGCTTGGGCTCCCGGTTGGCAACCGGATTTTCTCTGGCCGGAAAAGCCTTTTGACCGGGAAGGCATGGTATTTAAAGTCAGGGACGGAGAGCGGCACGCCGTCTGGGTGAACACGGCATTTGACCCGACGGCAAGGCGGATTCAATACGTCTACGTGATTCCGGACGTCGTTGTCACGGTGATCACGCTCAACCTCACGCCCGATGGCGGCTCGACGGCCGTCGATGTGATCTATGAGCGCACCGCGCTGATGCCGGCGGCTAACGAAACGGTGCAGGCGATGGCCTCTTGCGACCGCCTCGCGGCAAAGGAGTGGAGTCAGCAAATCAACGATCACCTATCGCGGTAGGGGTCATCAACCACGGCCCCTTCTATTGTTCGTCGCGGGCTGGAGTTGAACCTCCCAATTTGCCGAGGGCTCCCCACTTCACCATGAAATCGACGAACGCTCTAAGGCGAGGCGTCGGATTGGAATTTTGCGGATACAAGGCCCAGATGGGCGGACTATCGACTTGGTATGCAGTCAGTACCGGC
>Ga0307476_10001282_pt1 | contig 15442 bp, 13 predicted proteins | sample atmos_gasesECM2C_2_FD_203314 | JGI IMG/M metagenome (GOLD analysis project Ga0307476, IMG submission 203314) | Hardwood forest soil microbial communities from Morgan-Monroe State Forest, Indiana, United States - atmos_gasesECM2C_05 | ecosystem: Environmental > Terrestrial > Soil > Temperate... | reverse complement strand
AGCCAACGAAGGGCTTCATTGCGTGATGAGCTCTATTTTTCCTGGATTCTGAGAGCCGCTCAGCTTCCGCGCCTCTCTTCGTGCAAGGTATCTCGATGCGGATTTCGCAGCAAGACATGGGAAGTGCCGTCTACCAGCGGGGTCATGCCAGATTCAATCGCAAAAGTAACCCGACCCGCGCCAGCCGCGGGTTTCCCAGCACTGAGCGCCACGATGCAACCGCAACACACATTCCCCGCCGGCCTACCCACAAAAGTAGACTTGCATGTTCGCGACATCACACCCGCTCAATAAACCGCAACTCGACGCCGCGCAGCAAACCCGCGCCAAGCGACGTTCCCAGCTCAAACAGCCGGAAGATCCCCAATCCCATTCTGGCTCATCAAAGCTTTTCCACAACACCGCAACCCACTTTCCCGATTTGAAAGCCTCCTCCGAATAAAGTGACATGTTTCCTTGAGTCCCTCCACTTTCACCCCTAAGATCAAAACGTTCCTCAATCCCGCTCCATTCGGAGCTCTGGCCCTAATGACCTTGTCCGCGCCCGCCGCCATCGCCGTCTTGATCGCCGACTCCAACCGCATGCAAGCCCAGCTTCTAACCAGCGCACTGCGCCGCCGCTCCGAGTTCCGCATCTCCACCTGCCCCATCGACATAGCCTCAATCCTCCACGCCGTCGCCGCCACTCCCGCCAAAGTGGTAGTCCTCTCCCTGAATCATTCCGTCAGCATCGCCAATCAGATGGCGTCCATGCGCCGCGTCCACCTCTCTCATCCCGCAGTAGCCAAGGTGCTTCTAGTAGAGTCCTACGACCGCGATCTCGTAGTAAGCGCTTTCCGCTCCGGAGCCCGCGGCATCTTCTGCATCTCCGACACCCATTTCCGCCTGCTCTGCCGCTGCATCCAACGCGTAGCCTCCGGACAAATCTGGGCCAACACTGAGCAAATGACCTTCCTACTCGATCTAATCTCCGAAGTCCCCTCGCTCCGCGTCTTAAACGCCGTAGGCCATCAGCTCCTAACCCCGCGCGAGGAGCAGGTAGTAGCCCTGGTAGCCGAAGGACTAAGCAATCGCGACACCGCCCGCGAACTGAATCTAAGCGAGCACACCATCAAGAAATATCTCTTCCGCATCTTCGACAAGCTAGGCATCTCCTCCCGAGTCGAGCTAGTCCTCTACGCCGTAAACCACGGCGCCCCTCTCCAAGCCGAATGGCTAACAGGCGTAACCCACGCCACCTCGGATTCCTAACAGTCTTCAGCGAAGATGGAATTCCGAAATACAATGTGGGGACAGCCGCCTTCGGCTGTCCAGCCAAGCAAAGCGAGGCGCAGCACCACCCAACCGCCGCAGCGCCAGATCAGATCAAAGAGGTGTGAGGGTGGAGCAGGCCTTCAGGGCCTGCGTCAGCAGACCAAAACAGAAAAGAACTTCAGCCCCCGAGCTAAACACAACAATTGAAAACCACCCCTCACCCCTGTATAAATTCACTACGGACCAAGTGCCCGACACCCCCCCAAGCCCCGGCCCCACCGCCCAACCCCGCGGCCCCACCATAATCGCCGCCGGCCTGCTCCTAGCCGCTCTAGCCGTAGTAGTCCTCTACACCAGCCGCCGCGCTTTCCTAAGCCCAGTAGCCATGGTAGTAGTAGCCGCCATCGGAGTAGCCGCCCTCCTGCTGCAACGCCGCCTCCGTCCCGATCTTCGTTCGGATCTCCAATCAGCAACGCAACCGTCGACCGCGCAAGCGCCCCCGACCCGAACCCCACTCCGCCTGAACGCCGCAGGCGTAGTCTTCGCCATAGCCGCCGTCTTCGCCGACGTCCTCCACCTGAACCCAGCCCTGATGCTGATCTCCGCCCTGGCCGCCGTAATCGCCTTCGCCGTAAGCGCCGTAATAGTCCTGAAAGCCCTCCGCACCCCCCGCCCCTAAGTTGTCGTCAAGATAGACTTTGTCATTCCGACCCCCAGCGAAGCGAGGGGGAGGAACCTGCTGTCCCCGCCTCTACCTCCGGCCAGTCCTCGTCCACACAAGCCTGAATGGTCAGCCCAGTCTCCCGCAGCAAATGCCAGGCCTCCCGGTAAGCACCATACTTCTGCCGCACGCTTTTAGGCGTGAAGTGGATCGAACAATTCTTCCTCCCCAAAACCTCAAACGGGATGATGTACCAGCAATCAATCGGAATCAGCAGAATCGCAAAAAAGTCCACCGTCCCCGGCAAGTACTTCTTCCGCTGCGGCCCCATCGCATTCAAGCTGTACCCGCCATTTCTCCGCGTGTAGATCGTAGACTTAACCTGCACCCGCAGCACCCGCGCCTGATTCCCCTCAGTCGGATTCTCCACTCCCACGTCATATCTCCCCACCGACCCAAACGGACGCGACACCTTCATCCCCAGCCCCGCCGCCTGCATCATGAAATAAAGCTCCGCCCACTCCCCCCGCTCCTTGCACCCCGGCAACCTCCCGCCCGCCATCCGATCTTTCTTCCGCCACATAGCCCACTCCCTCCATGCCGTAGCAACACAGACTTGTCATCCAGAGGCGACATGTTTTCGTCGCCGAAGGATCCCTACCGTCACCACAGACCACCGTCCACCGTCCACTTTCTCGTAGCTACCCCAGTGTTTCAGCCCGCACCACCCAAGTCACGTTCGGATGTCACAAGGACGCCCTGTGGAAACCGCCCACTTTCGAGGGTAAGGGATCGGGAAGGGCACGACACAGTCGTTCCGCAAGCCCAGAGGTAACTGCCACGAACTCGAGTAGTACCGTGGAAGAGCGGCGCTTAAGCGCCGCGTAAAGCGCCCGAAAAGAAACCGGGCTTCAGCCCCCGTGGCATCGCATCCAACCGCACCCCCGCACCTGCCGACGAAAAGGGATAAGACGCTGCCCCCTGCACCAACCCCGCCCGCACCGGATTAAGACGAACGTACTCGCAGTGCCTCTCGTAATCCTCCGCATCCCGAATCCGATGATTCGTAAAACTTTCCTGCCACACCTGAATCTTTTCCACCCTGCGGAGCCGATGCGAATACCCACCCTTAATGAACTGCACCGCTTTCTCCAATGAAACTTCGCCCGAAGGCGTGAGCAACAAGTGAATGTGATCCGGCATGACAACAAATTCGTGCACCAAATACCTCCCCTGATCGCGATACCCCAGCAACACCTCAATCAAAAGCCGCCCCCGAGCCTCGACGCGAAAGATAGGCAAGCGTTGCCAAGTAACGCTCGTGACGAAAAACGTACGCTGTGAATCATCCATCCTCGGATCGTAGAGCCTGAGAGAGGAAGTGGAGCGCGATATCCGTCACACCGCAAAAAACAATTTCCAGATTGGGATAAAGACGCCCACGGGGGCTAAAGCCCTCAACCCTAGTGGCGATCTAACGCGGCCCTGGAAGGGCCGCTCTTCCACGGTCGCGCTACCAATTCACCCGTCCGCAAGAAATCGACTCAACAATCCGTACACTCCGAACTGTCAGAACCCGGGTGCCGCGCCCCAGAAGAACGACCACATGCACGACCGTTGAACAACCGCGGTATGCAGTGACGTGGAAGAGCGGCGCTTCAGCGCCGCGTCGAGCCCCCCAATGAATCCGGGCTTCAGCCCCAGTGGACGAGGGTGGCCCATCCTTCGCGCACTTAGCGAAGAGTGGGATTCCACAACCCCATCCCTCCGAGGATTTGCAAAGCGCCACGACCGGGAAGAGTACGACCTAAGTCGCACCCGAGAAGAACCGCCGCATGCAGCACCGTGGAAGAGCGGCGCTTAAGCGCCGCGTAAAGCCCCCAAAAAGGAACCGGGCTTCAGCCCCAGTCTCTTCGCGCACTTTGCGAAGAGCGGGATTCCACCCCCATCCCTCTGAGGATTCGGGAACCGCCACAACCGGGAAGGTCACGACAACAGTCGCACCGCTACGCCGACCGCCCCGAGCTCGTGCAGTACCGTGGAAGAGCGGCGCTTAAGCGCCGCGTAAAGCGCCCAAAAAGGAACCGGGCTTCAGCCCGCAGGGTGGCCCATTCTTCGCGCACTTTGCGAAGAGTGGGATTCCACAACCCCATCCCTCTGAGGATTTGGAAAGCGCCACGACCGGGAAGGCCACGACGTCAGTCGTGCCGCAAGCCCTCTCAAAATCTTGTCATTCCGAGCGGAGAAAGATCATCCGCAAAGCGGATGATCTTGCGGAGTCGAGGAACCTGCTGTCTGCCGACACCACCCCGAACGAGGGTGGCCCATTCTTCGCGCACCTTTGCGAAGGAGCCTGCCCTGAGCGAAGCCGAAGGGTGGGATTCCACAACCCCATCCCTCTGAGGACTCGGCAAGCGCCACGACCGGGAAGGCCACGACTCCAGTCGTGCCGAAGGTTAGAAACGATGATCGTACTCGCGTGAAAGCCTCGTCAAAAGCGCGGAGTACTCGAGTAATGTCTGCTCCTCATCGACCCACGAAAAGGGATGTGGCTTGGTGTTAGACGCCTCAAAGGCAAGAATTAAGAACTCGTCAAATTTGGGCGCAGCGTGTGCACTCAGCCGCGAGATCGCGTCCTCGGCTTCCTGAATGGGATGCTTATATTTGCGTCCGTCGGTTGGGAATGCCCGATCTCCTTCGAAAGACGTGTATTGCGAGGCGAAGTTCACCCCCACTATTCCGACGCAGATTGCCTGTCCCCCTCTTCTCTTGAATTGCTCAGTCTGCCTGACCAGATCTCCGATCACGCGGTCGATCTGCTTGATCATCGCCTTAGCCAGTATCTTGGTCTCAACTCCAATCTCGATCGTTGCGACAGGACCGCGGGCGACCGCGAAACCCTCGTCCGCAATCGCTTGCGCCACTGGAACGCGCTCGCCGAACGTCCCATCGCCCCGCCGACGCGGAATTCCTACGGTGAGATTCTGCGCGTTTAGCACGCGGCTCCGAGTCTCAATACGTTCACGGAGCTTGGTGGATTTACCCAGGCTGTATAGATCTTCGAAGAGATAGCTGGCGACTCGATCCCCGAGGCTGGAGTCTCGGTGGAGGTAAGGCTGACCTTCAAAAAGGCTACGGAATATCCGTAACACCGCGTAATTCGAGTCGGTCATTTAGGGCGATTGTATATCCAACCTTGTTCTAAACAGCTGCGGCTCTGCCCTCGACAGAACAGCTAATTCCAATCTCTCTTTCGCCATTCTGATAAAGCCCGGATCACAATCGGTTCCGATACTGTTTCGCCCAACATTCATGGCGGCTAACGCGGTCGTGCCGGTTCCCACGAAAGGATCGAGCACGATGTCGCCAGCAAAAGAGAAAAGTCGAATGAGGCGCTCTGCTAACTCAACGGGGAACGGGGCAGGGTGTCCACGTCGTGTGGATTCACCCTTGATATCGGTCCATGCTGTTTTCAACCAGCCTTTCATCTCGTCTTTAGAGAGCATGGACAGCGCCTTTTGCGCTATCGAGGGCGACCTGTAAGCGCCACCCTTCCGAAAGAACAGAATGTATTCGAAATCGTTCTTGACGATCGCACCGGGTTGATAAGGCTTACCGTAGAACCCCGCTCCATTCCCCTCCGCCTCGAGCGCTCCGTTGGCTATCTTGAACCATAAGATCGGAGTGAGCGAGTCGAGCCCGAGCTTTCGGACCCGAACCGTAATGTCAGCATGAAGTGGCACCACGTGGTGCCGACCTGCCTTCTTGCGTGGAAGACAAACGTCCCCCACCACACAACAAATTCGACCGCCGGGGACAAGGACCCTGGAGCACTCTGCCCACACCTTGTCCAATTCGGTCAGAAATCCCTCGTAGTCTTGCATGGCCCCGAGCTGGCGCTCATTAGGTGGATAGTCTTTGAGCGTCCAGTACGGAGGAGAAGTGACTACCAGGTGAACGCTCTCGCTCCTCAAATGGGACAAGTCACGCGAATCTGTACAGTGCACCCGATGTGTAGTGACCGAGTATTCGGCCGGCCATGGATTACGCCGGTAAAAGTCGTTGAGCTCGTGTAACTTCTCAATCGCTCCCGGCTCGCTATCGTTGTAAGCGAGGTCCCTAATGTCGCACACGCTGCCGATGGACGCACTCATTGTGTGTTCCTACCTTCCTCGACGAGCGTGACTGAACAAAAGCAAGATGTAAACGACACAACGTCCTTACGTTCGAAGAAAAGCGCGTTTCAATTCCTGAAACCGAAATTAGAGGAAATTGGGACGAGCGTAGCTGACCCGTCCCGATCCGATTTTCACGAGCACCTGCTCGTGCTCCCGCAACTCTTACACCGGTAGCGACTTCCATCCGGCGTCATGCTGCTGCGTCTTCAAATAGCCTTCAACACTGCTCTCTCAGCCGCCTGCGGCAATTTGATCGGAATAAAATACTCCTCCGGGTACAAATAATCCTCCCCGGACTCATCGATCACCCGCACCTGACGATGCCTCGACGCGTGCTCATCCTTCAGCAGCCGATATACCTTGCGCAGTTCCAACGACGCGGGGTAATGTTTGTTCCCCACACAGACGACGAATTGCGGCCCGACCACTTTCACGTCTACGAGCACCCGCTCGTACTCCCACAACTCCCGCAGCGATAACACGAACCATTCCGAGTCATGATGCTCCCGCAGAAGCTGCAAGTAGGAGCGTCGCCCAGGTCGATGATCCCAGCCAGCGCGTCGGCCGCGTGAACCGACCCAGGGTTTAGGGATCGGGGATCAGGGGTCGGCAATCCTCTCGATGATTCATTTGCCTCGCTGATCCCTGGCCCCTGCCCACTGATCCCTTGTTTCGGCCGCAGATTTTCAAACAAGAACTGCTGCTGCCCAGTCAAGAAACGCAACTGCAGCCAGCGGAAGATGTAGTCCATGATCGACTTAGCAAACCCGATGTCGGGATTGCTAGTCCACCCGCTAGGCTCAAACCGCGTGTGTGCAAACTTCTCGCACAGCAGCTTCAGCGGCACGCCGTGCTGCAGCGCAATGGACGTGGCCAGCGCAAAGCTATCCATCAGCCCCGAGACCGTCGAGCCTTCCTTGGCCATGGTGATGAACAGCTCGCCCGGCTCCCCATCCGGATAGAGCCCGACGGTGATGTAACCCTCATGCCCGCCGATATTGAACTTGTGCGTGATCGAAGCGCGTTCCTCCTGCAGCTTATGCCGCACCGCACGAGGAGGCGCATTCAGATTGTCTTCCTGTGGAGCAGCCGCAGCCCGCGAGTCTTCCTTCGAAGAGTTAGCAGTCTTAGTCCCAGCCGCCGAAAGCGGCTGCGACTTCTTGCACCCATCCCGATAAACCGCAACAGCCTTCAGACCAAGCTTCCAGGCCTGAAGGTAAGCCTCCGCAATGTCTTCCACAGAAGCATTCTCCGGAAGATTCACGGTCTTCGATATAGCCCCCGAGATAAAAGGCTGCGCAGCAGCCATCATCCGCAAATGCCCCATATAAGCAATCGACCGAGTCCCCTTAGCCGGCTTAAACGAGCAATCAAACACAGCCAGATGCTCGTCCTTAACATGCGGCGCCCCTTCAATGGTGCCGGTAGCATCGATGTAGCTGACAATCGCATTCGCCTGATCGTGATCGTACCCAAGCTTGAACAAAGCAGTAGGCACAGTCTGATTAACAATCTTAATCATCCCTCCGCCAACCAGCTTCTTGTACTTAACCAGCGCCAAATCCGGCTCCACCCCGGTTGTGTCGCAGTCCATCATGAAGCCTATGGTGCCTGTGGGGGCTAATACTGTTACTTGGCTGTTTCGGTAGCCGTGTTTTTCGCCTTGGGCCAGGGCTTCGTCCCAGCATTGTTTGCTGGATTCGTAGAGAGTGCTTGGGACGTTTGATTTATTTATGTTGTTTACGCTGGCGCGGTGCATTCGGATTACGTCGAGGAATGGTTCGCGGTTTATGTACCAGCCGGGGCAGGCTCCGCCGGGCATGCTGTCGGCGGCGGTTATGCCTAGGCGCGTGGCTACTGTGTCGGTTGCGGGCGTCAGAGGCTCGCATTGTTCGGCTATCTTGCTTGACTGCAGGTAGGCTTCGCCGCACATGATTGCGGTTACGCAAGCGGCGTAGTCGCGTCCGGCGTCGGAGTCGTAGGGTAGGCCTGCGGCCATCAGCAATGCGCCTAGATTTGCGTAGCCCAGGCCTAGCGGGCGGTAGTCGTGAGAGTTGCGCATGATTGCTTCGGTGGGATATCCCGCGTTGTCGACGAGAATTTCCTGCGCGGTGATTAGCACGTCTACTGCGTGGCGATAGGCCTCGACGTCGAACGTGCCATTCGGGGCGAACTTGAGGAGATTCAGACTTGCCAGGTTGCAGGCGGAATCATCCAAGAACATGTATTCGCTGCACGGGTTGCTGGCATTGATTCTTGCTGTGTTCTTCGAGGTGTGCCAGCGATTGACCGTTGTGTCGTATTGCATGCCGGGATCGCCGCAGTGCCAGGTGGCTTCGGAAATTTTCTTGAGAAGATCTTTGGCTTTGTAGGTTTTCATCACGCTCGCGTCCTGCACATTTTTGGTGGAGAAGTCGGTGTCGCGGACTACGGCGTACATGAAATCGTCGGTTACTCGGACGCTGTTATTTGCGTTCTGGAAGAAGATGGAGGAGTAGGCGTCGGAATCGGGATGGGAGCCGTCGTAGCCTAGTGATACGAGAGCGTGAGCCTTGGCCTCTTCTTTTTGTTTGCACTCGATGAACTCGACGATGTCGGGATGGTCTACGTTGAGGATGACCATCTTGGCGGCGCGGCGAGTTTTGCCTCCGGACTTGATTACTCCGGCGAAGGCGTCGAAACCTTTCATAAAGCTTAGCGGGCCGCTGGCTGTGCCTCCTCCGCTCAAGCCTTCCGTCGAAGAACGCAGCGGAGAGAGATTTGTTCCTGTACCTGATCCCCACTTGAAGAGCATGCCTTCGGTCTTGGCTAACGTGAGAATGGAATCCAGCGAGTCTTTTACTGAGTTGATGAAGCAAGCGGAGCATTGCGGCTTGCTGTAGCCTGTAATGCCGAACTCGACCTGCTGAGTCTGGGGATTCCAGTGCCAGTTGCGGGCGTCGGAATTGGGCTCGATGCGATCGCAGCCTACGTTGAACCAGACCGGCGAATTGAAGGCGGCGTATTGGCGGACGAGGATGTGGACCAACTCGTCATGGAACGTGGCGCCGTCTTCTGGTGTCTTGAAGTAGCCCTGGGCCAGTCCCCAGTTGCGGATGGTTTCGGCTACGCGGGTTACTAGCTGACGGACTCCGGTTTCGCGTTCGGGGGTCCCTACTTTCCCGTGCAAGTATTTTGAGGCCACGATGTTGGTGGCGGTCATGGACCAGTCTTTGGGGACTTCGACGTCTTTCTGTTCGAAGATCACGTTGCCTTGGGCGTCGGTGATCTGGGCGAGACGGAGATCCCATTCGAGCTCGTCGTAGGGGGAGACGCCGGGCTTGGTGAAGAAGCGGCGGAAAGAGAGGCCGGGGGCCTTCTTCCTGGCAGGGGTGGACGGGGACGTGGAAACGGTAGTGGTTTTGACCTCGGGCATTGCTCTCTCCATTATTAGTTAGATTCTATCTATCTCGACCCGATTCGGCGTCCCTTTGGGGGTGGACGCGGGAATTGGGCCGTGCCCGAACGGGAATCTGTTCGGGGTGCTGCTGGTCTTTAAAGAACTTTTGCGCCCTTCAAGTGGGGTGCCGTCCCCTTCGGGGACTCATGCTTTCTCAATCTGCCTTCCCCGGACTTACGTCCGGGGCTAATGAGTGCCGCCGCCCTTGGCGGCTGGGTCATCGCGACTAATGCATCTGACGGCACGGCTAAAGCCGTGCCCTTCCCGATCTTTGTCACTCCCTTCGGTTTAAAAACCGGAGGGGAGGGGATGAGGACAGTGAAGATTCTTGTTGGCGCCGGAATCCAGATGCGGGGCCGGGGGTGCTACATCGGTTTCTCGGCCGGGCTGGATGCCCTGGGGTGCTTTTGGGGTGCTGGCGGCATTGTCGGACAGGAGTGTCCGACCTACACGAGTCGTGCCTATGTCTGTCAGTTCCAGCGATAGCTGGAAGTCGATGCCGATGCCTGAGGCCTTTTCGGCGGAGGAGAGCATCCACTGGTTTAGGGCGTTGCAGATGCTGCGGCGTTGGGCTTGGTCTTCGATGACCACGAAACGGAGGAAGCAGCGTCCGGAAGCCAGGCGGGCGCGCATCGGGTTGACGCAGGTGAACATGCGGTCGAGGGTGAAGGCCATGTCGTCATCTTCGGAGAACTGGACGACGGCCAGCATGCGGCGGGTGGGCGGCTCAGCGGCTAAAGCCGCGACCGATTTGTCCGAGTTCACGGCACGACTGAAGTCGTGCCCTTCCCGATCTGTGGTCCCCTCAGGAGTCGGGGCGGTGGACGCAGCTGCCGAGCTATGCTCGGCTGGACAGCCGAGGGCGGCTGTCCCCACATTCACTTTGCAGGCGCCAAGGTCCATGATTTCTTCGGCTAGGGCGAAGATGCCGGGCTTGCTGGGAACTACGAGGAGGCTGTGGGGAGAGTCGCAGCGGAACCAGCGCGACCATTGCAGGCGACGCGGGTCCACGGGGCGGTCGAAGCCGTGCCGGGCTAGGGAATCGGCTACGAGTCGAGTTAAAGCTTCCATCCAGGGCTCCTAAGACCGGCTTCGGGCTTCGGCTTTCGGGCTTCGGGCTTCGGCCTGAAGGCTGATTACGATCCGGTATGCAACTCATGCTTCCTTACTGATTTAGTCGGCCCCCCGGGGAGAGGATCGGGGGAACGGCCACCGCACTTCCTAATGGACTTCGCGCAACCGGCTTTCGACTTCCGGCTCGTGAGACCTCTTTGTTGTCTTACATTTACAGGTGGCGCCCGGTCACCTCTGGCCGGACGCCGGTCTGTAAGTCTTTCCTGACAGCGCCCTTCGTTTTGTACCCGCCCCGTTCCCGCGAGGCCGGTTTTAAAGGGCTATGGGAATGCAAAGTTACTCCCGCTTATAGTGCCTGTCAAGAGGGAAACACCACAGGTTGTATCCTCAACAATGACGGGCTTGGTACCGGGGTTAGGGATTTATTTGGGATTTGTTTTCCACAAGTGGAATTCATCGTCTGTTCACAAAGGCAGTGGCCAGTGGTCAGGGGCCAGGGGCCAGTGAAATCCGTTGGGACTCTGGGCCTTGGGTTGGTGTCTACAACGAGCGCAGGTTGGGGCTGGGGGTGCGACCGTTGCGGTAGGGTTGGGGAGATTTGCGGGTTAGGTGCGGCGGGAACAAGGTCATGGACTGAGTTGCTTGCAGCTCCGGGATTTCCCCGGAGAGCTTTTCCCCGGAGAGCAAGGGTACATAGATGTCTTCGAAGATCTGGCGAGGGGCTATGCGGAGAACGCCGTCGGCGGATTCGACCAAGTAGTCGCCTTTGCGTCCTGAGTGCTGGCGTCCGAGAACGTCGGCGAAGGTTAGGCTGGTGGTGAGTTGCTTGGCTTTGACCAGAAAGCGGGTGCGGTAGGTGATCCATGGGGTTGTTGCTTTCATGTGCGCCAGCCGGTTCCTAACTGTTGAAGTTGATAAGGAAGCGGGCCAAACGCGCGATTATTGTGTCGCAAAGAGCGCGACACATCGCGCGGCCCGCCCGGATCCTTCACTGCGCAAAAAACGCTTGTTCAGGATGACAATCAAAGCTGTGTTGCGTCTACGGCCGGTTCTTGTCTTCGACCGATTTTCCGAATCATTTTCGTTGAGAGGGCGAGAGTGAATGTACGAGCGAAAGGGCGCGCGGTCAATTCAGTATTTTTGGTGCAGTTGAGGAAAATAGTTGCCACGGATTTTCACGGATTTTTATGGATCAAGGTCTGGTCATAGAGGTCTCGCCAAGCCGCGTGCAGGGCTTGGGTTGTGTTGGCGGGGGAGCGTCCGGAGGGAAATTCTTGAGAGTGGGGAAGTTGATTGTGCACAGGGGTTGCACAGGAAATGCAGAAAGGCAGTGGTCAGTGGTCAGGGGTCAGGGGTCAGTCCTTGGTTCCCGGCTGTGGGGAGAACCAAGCTAGCAAGCGCTGGTCGAATTCTTGTGGAGCGGTGCTTATGGCTCCGCAGTGCTCGGCGTTGGGGACTTCCCAGAGAACTACGTTCGGATTGCGGGCCTGGATGCGACGGGAATGGCGCGGCGGAATGTTGCTGTCGATTTGGCCATGAATCAGAAGGACCGGAACTCTGGTAGCTGCGACCGAATCTTCTGGCGAGACTTGCTGCATGTCGAGGCCGTACTTCCAGTGCGCGTAGAGGAAAGCGAATTCGACGACGGGGCGGAAGAGGGTGCGTCCGAACCAGGAGCCCAGATGAAAGGGCTGGCCCATGCGGTCGTAGGCGATCTCGCGGAAGGTGGAGAAGGAAGATTCGGCGGCGACCGCGCAGAAGCGGGGCTCGACCGCGAGAGATTGCAAGAGCTCGGCAGCGCCCATCGATTCGGCGAATCCGAAGATGCAGTGCGGGTGATCTTGCGCGGCGACGAAGTCGAACCACTGGTGAATGTCGTTGCGTTCGAGGAGGCCGTAGGTGGCGAGTGGGCCGCCGCTGGTGCCGTGGGCGCGGGCGTCGGGGAGAAGTACAGTGAATCCGTTGGTCAAGAGGAGTTGCGCGTACCCGGTCATGCCGACACGGTTGTCGGCCAGTCCGTGGAGGAGAATTACTGCGTCGCGGTTACCGCTGTGGGGATGGATGATCCAAGCGCGGAGGGTGACGGCGTCTGGAGTTGTGACGGAGACGTTCGCCAAGTCGGAGTTCAATTGGTGAGCGATGTCGCGCGTGGTGGTTTCTCCCTCTGGCGTTATGGGGCGGCGGGCTGGATGGAGGGTTCCGTCGGCTACGAAGATTCCTGCGATGGCGGAGAATGCGAAGTAGAGCGTGAGGAACAGAAGGAGGCGGCGGAACTTTCTGGTTAGGAGCATAGAGCTTGCTTGAAGGATGGTACGGGTAGGAGCAGCTCACGGTTCCGCGTAGGAAAGGGCGGTGGGTATAAGGTGCACGGGAGTAGAAGAATTTTCCTGGGGTTTTATGGGGAGGAGATTGGCGTCTGGGGAAGGCGAACGGGGTCAGTCACTTGGGATGGGGCTGAGAACGGAGAGGTCTTTGCTATCAGGGGAGGGTATAAGGAACAAATTTTCTCGTAGGAGGAATCATGACAATTGACCCGGTGTGTGGAATGAGAGTGGAAGAGAAGCAGGCCGAACTCCAAACGCAGTATGCGGGCAGGAAATATTTTTTCTGCTCGGAAGAATGCAAGCAGGAGTTCGAGGCTGATCCGAATGGGTATGTGGAGACGGTAGCGGCATAGTTGCTGGCGTTATTCGCGAATCGAGAAACTGGCCCCGGCGGCGGCGATGCGCCGGGGCTTTTTGTTGTTTGGCGACTGCGCCGTTTAGCGACTGTGCCTCGCTTCGCGGGACAGTCGAGGCGGCTGTCCCCACATGGGCCGGGGAGAACGCCTTGAGGCTGCTGAGATACCGGAGGAGGTATAGGGGTCCTTCGACTTCGTGGCCGCTTCGCTTTCGCGAAGCGGCCACTGCGCTCAGGATGACAATACTTTTTCAGTTGTTAGCGGCCCGCTAAGGCTGGTTCGCGGACGGTTTTGCCGCTCTTGAAGGCTTCGTAGCGCTGGTTGACTTCGTCCCAGTTGATTACGTTCCACCAGGCGGCGAGATATTCCGGACGGCGGTTGTTGTATTTCAGGTAGTAGGCGTGCTCCCAGACGTCGTTGCCGAAGATGGGGTAGTGGCCTACGGAGATTGGGTTGTCCTGGTTGGGCGTGGACATTATGTGCAGATCGTCGCCGCCTTTGCTGGCCAGCCAGACCCATCCTGAGCCGAATTGCTTTACGCCGGCGTCGTTGAACTTGGCCTGGAAATCTTTGAAGGTGCCGAAAGTTTTGGTGATGGCCTGGGCTATGGGGCCGGTCGGGTCGCCGCCGCCTTTAGGCTTCATGATTTTCCAGAACATGGAGTGGTTGACGTGGCCTCCGCCATTGTTGCGGACGGCGCCGCGAATGTCCTCAGGGATGGAGTTGAGGTCGCGGATCAGATCTTCGGCGGACTTGCTGGCTAGTTCGGGATGCTTTTCGATGGCAGCGTTGAGATTTTTTACGTAGGTGCCGTGGTGCATGTCATGGTGCAGGGTCATCGTCTGCTTGTCGATGACGGGTTCTAGAGCTGCGTAGTCATAAGGCAGGGGCGGTAGTTCGTGAGCCATGATTTTTCCTCCAGAGTTCTTATTGTACTGATGACGGGGTTAGGGATGCGGATTCATAGGGTGCGGTTGCGAGGAGATTTTACACCTTGGGAGCGCTTTGCCGGCAGGGGGGCGTTGTCGGCAAGTTGCATAGGTCCTTCGCTTCGCTCAGGATGACAAACGAGTGGTGATGACCCCGTGTTTAGTTGGCGGGTGGGCCCAGGATCTCGCGGACTTTGCGGGATAGGCTTTGCAGGGTGAAGGGCTTTTGCAGGAAAGTTTTCTGGCTGTCGGCGGCCGCGGTGCTGGGGAAAGCGTCCTGAGCGTAGCCGGAGAGGTAGAGGACTTTCAGGGCGGGGCGCGTGGGCTGGAGTTGCTGGACTAGTTCGTGGCCGTTCAGGCCGGGCATGATTACGTCTGTGATGACTAGGTGGATGGGGTCGGGGTGATTGGCGGCCAGGGCTAATGCGTCGTTGCCGTTGGCGGCTTCGAGGACGCGGTAGCCGCGGGACTCGAGAGTTTCGCGGACTAGCTGGCGGACGGAATCTTCGTCCTCGACTAAGAGGACGGTTTCGGTTCCGCCGACGGCGGCCAGGGCTACTGGAGTTGCGCCTACGGCTTCGGAGGGTTCGTCGATGCGCGGGAAATAAATGGTGAAGACGGTGCCGCGGTTGATTTCGCTCTGGACGAAGACGTAGCCTCCGCTTTGCTTGATGATGCCGTAGACGGTGGAGAGTCCGAGGCCGGTGCCTTTGCCTTTTTCTTTGGTGGTGAAGAAAGGTTCGAAGATGCGCGCCTGGGTTTCGCGGTCCATGCCCTGGCCGTTGTCGCTTACGGCGATCATGACGTAGGGACCGTTTTTGATGAAAGTGTTTTCGGGGCGGTAGGAATCGTCGAGGGTGACGCTGGCAGTGCGAATGCAGATTTTGCCGCCACTGGGCATGGCGTCTTTGGCATTGACTACGAGATTCATGATGACTTGCTCGAGCTGGCCGGCATCGGCGCGGGTGCAGCCGACGGAGGGAGCGAGGCTGGTGGTGAGTTCGACATCTTCGCCGATTAGAGGGCGGAGGAGACGCTCCATGTCGGCGACTATGGCGTTGACGTCGATGACTTTGAGTTCGAGAAGCTGTTTCCGGCTGAAGGCGAGGAGCTGACGGGTTAGAGTTGTGGCTCGGTCGGAGGCCTGCTGAATGGCTTCGGCTTTGGAATGCAGAGGGTGGCCGAGGGTGAGCTGGTCGAGGAGGACTTCGGTGTATCCGCTGATGA
>Ga0307476_10001281_pt1 | contig 15452 bp, 14 predicted proteins | sample atmos_gasesECM2C_2_FD_203314 | JGI IMG/M metagenome (GOLD analysis project Ga0307476, IMG submission 203314) | Hardwood forest soil microbial communities from Morgan-Monroe State Forest, Indiana, United States - atmos_gasesECM2C_05 | ecosystem: Environmental > Terrestrial > Soil > Temperate... | reverse complement strand
ACCTGCGCTGCCGTGTAGCTGCGGTCGGTCAGCGCAAGAATGAAGTGCGCGTCCGCGTGCTTCTCGCTCTTGAAAGCCGCGATCTCAGAGAAAGGAAATCGCTGGCCAGCCAGTGAGTAGTCGACCCCCGCGATCGCACTTCGATGTATGATCTCTTCCTCCACGATCCCGTCGATTCGCTTATTGACTTCTTCTTCCAAGCTAAACCCCTCGTGCTTTGCTGCGCACCTGCCCTTATCCGGTTTGCACTCTGCCCGAATTTCATTCGCGAAATAGGAGCGAAGCACCCGGGAATTTTCCAGCACCGTCTTAATGCCTTGTTCTCCGGGCAGAGCGGACGCAGCGGAAAGATAAGGAACGATCTCGCGCCAGTCAAAGTCGTCAGCAGAGGAAATCGCCGGAATATCTGCGCCCGACGCGTTACAAGGCGACGGAGCGACAGTCGAGAGCGACACGAGCAGCACAACTGCAAAAGTTGAATACTTCATGTCCGCGAGTGGAGCTGAGATCATAGCCCATGTCCCTCAAAAGAACTAGCCGCTCGCTCTCGGGGAGTTCACCGCAAAGCTACTAGCAAATTCACGTTTCCTTTGATACAGAGAACATATCCTGAGGCGGAATTGTCACCGGAGGAGCGTGATGGATCTCCGTCAACTTCGAGTAGCCTGTATCTTCTTGGCGGCAGTTCCATTTTTTCAATGTCACGCCCAGATCGGCCAGGTTTATGCGCGCAGCACCCTCATCAGCGGGGACTGCGAGGCCGATATGAAACCGTCGCTAGCCGTCATCACCGGCGGAGTCGCAGTTTCCGCGCTCAAGCCAACCGATGCAGCCGAACAACTCGACAAGCAGCTGGCGCTAATTCGCAGCTACGTCCAGCAGAGCCAGGGCTCGTTCAAGGAGCGCGAGCGCGTTCGCATGGTACACACCGAAGGCTCGGTAAATGGTCAACTGCGCGATCCCACTTTTCAAATCGCACAGAAGCTGCGGCTTGAGTTTCCGGCAGACGCTCCCGTCGACCGGATTTTTGAACATTTGATGGAGCTGGGCATGGATCGCTTCGGCGATAACATGTCGCTTCCCGAAAACCGCCAATCGATTGCGGTAGTTCATTTCGAGATTCCAAACTTTGATGCGCAGCTCAGGCAAATACGCGAACGCTGTATCGTCGAAGCCTGGAAACATTGGTGTGATTCCACTACCCCAAAGAACCAATCTTGCGATGCATTGGCCCCGCCTGCTTCGTTACAAGTACAAAACTTCACTCTGCGTTCCACCGAAAAGCTGATGCGCGCCGACGGACCGCCCGATTACTTCCGCAGCGCCTACTCAACCTATTCGCAACCTCAAAGCCCACCGGAACTGCTGGGAAACATAACTGTGCACCTGGTGGGAAATATTACCTTGAATAATCCCGAGCCGGATAAAAGCAAGTGAATCGCGTTATCACCACGGCGATTCTGCTTATCCTCTCTTGCTCGCTCGCCCCAGCCGAGGACGCAGCCGTTCAGGCGCGACTGTTGCGCACCGTGCAACTCGGCAATCCACAAGGCATCACGGTCGAGCAGATCGGTGCCATCGTTCAAGATCCCGGCAGCGGTTATCTAAGCCAAATGCTGGCACGCTCCGCGCTGCTGGTGCTGGGACGCGACAATCCGCAATGGGCGCCGTTCGAGAGCCTGCTTTCCTCAGCACTGAATACCACGCTGACCAGCGGCAACGAATATCCTCAACCCTCGGACTTGCACGCCGGATTTGGCGGCAAAGAATTAGTTTTCACCATGGTTTATGCCATGGTGATGGCGGGGCAGCAGGAACGCGCGGTGAACGTTCTCGAACCGCACCTGTGGCTGGGAAGCCGGTACAACCAGGCGGTAGTTCTGCAGGCGTTGCGTAATATCGGCACGCCGCGCGCCATCGGACTGATTCAGACCTACCAGGAAAAGGGCGATTATCACAATCTCGCCGAGAATACGCTGGTTGACCAGGACCTTCCCGTTCTTTTCGAGCTGCACGATCGCTGGAGTTTAGTTCCGCCAGCGGCCCGAACCCGAAGCAACCTGCTGAAGCTCGTGGAAAGCGGCTGCGGTGAGCGCGAAGCCATGGCCGCATATTGGCTGGGATTTTTTCCCTCCGACCCGGACAGCGTACAACAACAGGCTGAGTTATCGGCCCTGAAAAGCCTCTATCAAGGTGACAACGCGAAATGCGATTACATGGCCCGCCTCATCGCCATAAAATCCCTGGGATTGCGATCACAGGAGAGTATGGAATATTGGGCCGGTCTCCTGCGCAAGGAATCGGACATACAAATCCGGCACCAGATTTTGATTAACGCCTTCGCCCACGATGGCCGTCGTTTTGCACCCGCCGCGCTCGACCTGCTCGCGACCGAACCTTCGCAATACATTCAGTGGGAACTGATGCAGGGAAATATCGAGACCCGCGAAGGCCAGCGCTTCCGCAGCTATTGGGATATCTGGATTCCCGTGACCTTACAATTTCTGCTCGTCTTTCCCGATCCCGGCCATCAGGAAAAAATGAGCACCGCAGACCAGAACCACATGTTGCACTGGTTCGAAACCGGGCATCGCCCGAAAGATCGCGTGGTTTTGAACCACATGATCTATTGTCTGTTGTCGCAGACTCGCGCAGAAAACACACGCCGCCTGCTGAGCACCTTTAACGATCTGCCTGACCGCAACAAGAACTGGTGGATCCTCATGCCGCTTGCAGATCCCTCAGCCTTGCCTCTACTCGACTACTACGCAAAACTACCCGCCCCCAAAGATCAGCACGACGAATTGGTAAACGTGATGGAAAGATTGCGGAATAGCGGCGGCCCGGAAAAACTTCCAACTTGCTGCGAGCCTACAAGGGCCTGTCTGCGTAGCATGCTCGGCAAGGACTCAATTCGTCCCGTCACGATTCGCTCCGAGCAGGGCGCCCGCGCATGGTTGAAAGGAACTTTGGTGGGAAAAACTGGATACGAAATTAAATTCTCTGGCCCACTCCAGCGTGCCGCTACGATCCACCGATCGGGAAGCCCCGACCAGCACTGGGAATATCTTTACGATTGCTGGCGCAGGACCGACCTGACAGCATCGCCAGAATAAAGATATTGGGAAGGGAAGTCCTTTCCGTCAAGATTTCTATGCAAGGAAAAACTCAATGTCTACGGCGGAGAGGGTGGGAATCTCTCTAGTCAATTAGCGGAAATTCCTGCAGGAAGCTGCACCTCTCTATCAGTGTTTTCTGCGCCGCGCGAGTTAGCGACATTCGCACAGTTTTAGGCGACATGGCGACGTGGAAAGCGACGTGGAAGCCCTCGCACGCGCACAATACCTTTTGGCAATGCCTACACCGCCAGTAGGAGCATAGCCGCGACTGTGAGCCAATACCAAAAAGCTCCGACCCTGTCGCGGTCCAGCACACTTGCCAAGGCAATGACAAGGATTAGTCGGACCATACTTTGGGCTGAAGCTTACCACCAACTCGAAAAACGCACGTTGTCGAGGAGCAATCAAGCCCGCATAACTGTACGATATACACCAAACCTTCGCATTAGCTGCCCGCAGAAGATTCCGGGGTCCTAGCCAACTACCATCGTTTTTCTAACAGCGGGCTTCTAATGCGCCCCGTTGAGCATCTTGGACCGCCGTTTTTCATCTACAACCTAAATGTTTTCGGGGCATCCTACCTACCGATATGAATGCACGCGACAAGAACTGCCGGGGATTCATATTGGCGATGGCCGTCCTAGCGGTGCTCCTCACGTTACTCCTGTTTTTCGCTGGGTCTCGCAAAAGGAAAAACCCCAAACCCGAACCTCCCTTGCACGCGGCGGTTTTGCTGCCTAGTTGCTAAGCAAGTCCTCCAACGTGGGACCGTTATCCGGTGGCGGTGCCGCGGCATCGCCAGAATTAAAGATATTTGAAGAGGTGTTCCGCTTGGTCCTTCGATAGCAATCTATGGTTCTTATGCTGTTCCATAGATAGGGCCGTCGCTGCCCGTGCGTCCTTCGGCAGTTTGCGTGCTTTTTCAATATCCGCGTAACTTGCCATGGAAAGGAAAGAATGTCCAAAAACTATGGGGAGTTGTCGGTCCTCGGAATGCCGGAGTTTTAGTCGCAAAACGAAAGGGCTTTAGAAGGCACAACCGCACCGTGGTAATCAAATCCGAACGGTCTCTTAAGCTCTCCTGGAAATGGCAACCAGAGATGCGACGCTGGCTCTCTGTATTTCCAGGGAATTTCTAGCTAACTGGATGTGCTCTTCAAGCGCGGCGCGGAGTTCCAAGAGGACGCAATCTATATCTTCCTGAGTCTCCGCAGCAACAGCCAGCACGCACAATTCTCGAATTTTCGCGTCGGTATGACGGGGCATGCTGGTATGGTATCGAACAAAATGCAACCCGCTATACAGGGGATTCCCTACAGGAATTTGTAACATTAAGGTGCTGTCTCCACCCGTGGATTACATTTATTCCCTCCTTGACACTTCTAAGTGCGCTGTCGCACATTGGCGACATAGTCCGCGCACGAAAGATTAGGGCTTTATGTTTAATGAGCTCCGTCGTTCGCAAGAAGGTTTCACGTGCCCCATCTGCCATAAGCCGGTCGATTTGAATCACGACCTCTACGCCGATGAGAATGGCCAGATCTTGCATGAAGGTTGCTACGTGCAACGGCTGATGTCTTCACGGAATGACCCTCCCGCTCCGCAACACACTGAGTAGAGTGCGGAAGGAAAATTTGACCCTCACTGTAATGAGGCTTTAGGCTGACTTGAATATGGCGGAGAGGGTGGGATTTGAACCCACGATACCCGTTAAGGTATGTCCGCTTTCGAGGCGGATCGTTTCAACCACTCACGCACCTCTCCGCATGAAAAAGCTGTCAGCCGGCGGCAAGAACCAGGATTCCTCGCTTTGCTCGGAATGACAACAGACCGAGGAATGACAACCAAGCGGGGCCCTCATCGGCGGCTTCTAAAAAATTCCTGCAAAATCTCCGCGCCGCGGCCCGCCAGCACCCCCCCGCGAACTTCCACCCGGTGGTTTAATTGCGGATAGTCCAGCAGCTTCATGACTGACTGAACCGCACCCGCTTTCGGATCATCTGCGCCGTAAACCAGGCGCTTGATGCGCGCATGTACCATCGCGCCCGCGCACATCGCGCACGGCTCAATTGTAACAAACAGGGCACACTCCACCAGACGATGATTTCCCACGGCCGCGCCTGCCTCGCGCAGTGCAACAATTTCCGCATGAGCCGTGGGATCGCAGTCGATGGTGTTGCGGTTCCATCCTCTGCCGACAACGCGTCCTCCACACACCACCACCGCCCCCACCGGAACTTCGCCTGCCTCCAGCGCGCGCTGCGCCGACCGCAAAGCCTCCTCCATCCAAAGCTCGTCGTCGCTCATTGGTTATGGTTCTGATTGCTTCTGTAGGAACAAAGGATTCCTGCCGATCATCAAGCTTTCCGATGATCAGGCAAGAGCGCAAGTCCTACGCGCAGAGTATCACTCTATGCGCTTCCATTGGATGGACACGCGCTGCTGGCAGACGGTTCAGATCAAGCTCAACACGGAGCGCACAACGTCGGGAACAATCGCGTGAATGATTGCCGGCACCAGAATCATCACGACAGGATATGCGACCAGGACCAGCGGCAGCACCAGGAGCATCCGGGCTTTCGGCGTCAATTTGGCGAGTAAGGCTTGCATAACATCCTCTGTTATTAGCTACGTGCTCGCGCCCGCGAAAGTTCCCCGAAGTTGTTTGCCGCGAGGTCGGGGTGGGGGCGTAGGTGGAATGCCCCATGTCTCGCTGTTTTTGCGAAACATGGGAGCCGGGACCGCCTGCCGCTGCAAACTGGCAACCGGCAACGGCCAAGTGGTATGCTTACCCCGTTATGGGGATGCCCAGCTTGCTCCGCAAGATTTTTCTCGTCGACCTTCTTCAGGGATTGAAGGTCACGTTCCGCTACCAGGATCCCAAGGAAATCTATACCGAGCAATATCCCATGGAGCGGCCGCAAGTGGCCGAGCGCTACCGTGGCGCGCCCCGGCTCAACGTCAACCCCGATACCGACGAGACCATGTGCATCGCCTGCGATCTGTGCGCGCTGGCCTGCCCGGAAAATTTGATCGTAGTCTCCAGCGCCCGCAACGAGCAGACCCGCCGCAAGGAACTCACAAATTTCACCTACGATCTAAGCCGCTGCATGTTCTGCGGCCTTTGCGAGGACGCATGTCCCGTGGATGCACTCGAACTCACGCAGGATTTCGAACTCGCCAGTTATACCCGCGAAGGCTGGATATGGGATCGCAAGACGCTGGAAAAAGGTCCTCAGCCAACTCTCTATAAAAAGTAGCGCAAACAGCGGCGCTCCGATTCGATTGCGCCATTCTTCATACAGCCTCCGGAAAGTTTTTTTCTTACTAAGGAATCCCGAGCTCCAGCCTACCCCATCCGCCGGATATTCATCGCCCAAATCCGCGCCCACACTCTAGTTATGGATCCCTTCAGCTCGCCGGTCTTGGAAGGGAACAAATTTAATGCTGGAGGCTTCACATGACAGCGAAAAAACTTACGTTATTATCCCTAGTTCTATTCTGCGCGACGTGGGTTGTGGCGCAAGCAGCGCCGGGCGGAGGATCACGATCAGCAGGCGGAGCCGCCACCCCCGGCCAGGCATCGCCCTCAGCTCCACCCACCGGCAACACAGGCGCACCACCCACTGGCAGCACCGCGCAGCCTCCAACCGGAAGCACGACCGCTCCTCCGACCGGCTCCGCTGCTCCGAACACTGAGCCCGGAGCGAATCCGTCGAACCCGAACGGCAGCGCCCAGCCGTCCACTCCGAACCCAAATAATCCAAATCCCAGCACAAGTCCGAACGCCACTCCAACTACGCCAGGCTCGCCTTCCAATCCCGGCGCGTCGCCGAATGGTGGAACAAATCCTGGCACTACAAATCCTGGCACGACTAACCCTGGCTCGAATCCGGGGACTTCGAATCCCGGTTCCAACCCTGGCACCTCCGGCTCCGGTAGCCCGCCTTCAGGTCCCGGCCGATAAGTTCTCTGGAGCAATTTCGTAACTCACCCGCAACGGCGGGCCCGGCTCACGGGCCCGCTTTTTCTTAGGTAGAAGATTCGACGGCTTCAAGTTCAAAACCCTGAAGACGCTAGACCGTTGTTCTGCACGCTGCCTGCTGGGGGACGCGCACGCGAGGTTCCAAGAGTTAGAATGCGAAAATCGTACTGGCAAAAATTAAGGTCCGGGTCAGCGACCCGGACCGTGCTCCCAAAACAGTTTTTCAAAAGAAGCTCTAGCGCTTTCCCACCGTGTGACCGTGCCCATCCCGCACTTCATTTCCCTTGAAGTGCTCCACATGTCCAGGAGGCCGCGCCGGATCTGGTCTTTCGCCGCGGGCCGGCATGGGCCCGTGGTAGCCGTGCTCGGGATGGAAGTGATTGTCTACGTGGCCGTGAAAACCTTCTGGGCCATGGAACCAGGGCCCAACGCCGATAAATACTCCGCCAGTGAACCACTCGGGCCCGTAATAGCCGTAAGGCGCACAACTATATGGCGGGACGTCATAATATCCATAGGGACATTCAGGCGCCGGTCCAATGTTAACCGAGACCTGGGCTTGGGTTTTGGGAGCGCTTAACATGAAACAGATTGCTGCGACAGCCGCTATCGTAAAGAATTTAGATCCATTCATTCAGTTATCCTCATCGTCTTCAGAGTAGTCATCTACTACAGGTACGTCGTTCAGCGTAGTCGGGGATCAGATTTTAGTCGTAGCCACATCTAGCAGCAAAGATACGATTCAATTTTCGCACGACAGGTTTACTCAAGCAGTATCACTCAATGTTCGCGACCGCGATCACTGCGAAGTATTCGCTCTACTCGCCGGCTACGGTCTTCTCCGGCAGGAAATACAGCGCGGGCAGTAAAACAAAAATGGCAAACGAAGCGTAGATCGTAAGGTAGGCCAGCGGCACGGAGAGTAAGTAAAGCGCGGCGGCGAAGGCGCTCCTGCGCTGTATGCCATTGTGATATTTAACCAGAGTCATATCATCGCGGCTTTGACGGATCAACTCCATCCGCAAGAAATAAAACCCGGAAGTGCACAAGAAAAGATCGAGCCCATAAAGCGCCACCGCCAACGGTTCGCGGTAGTCCCGGCCCGTGAACTCGGTGACGAAAGGAACGAATGACATCCAGAACAACAAGTAGAAATTCGACCACACAAGTCGCGCCGTCTGAGCGCGTGCTGCGTGAATCAGTGGATAGTGATTGACCCAGATGATCGCTATCACCAGAAAGCTGATCGCGTAAGTGAGAAATTCCGGTGCGGTGTGCAGCAGGGCAGACAGCGTAGGCTCGGCCGGGGCGCGCAGTTCCAGCACCATAATCGTGATAAGGATTGCCATCACGCCATCGCTGAAAAACTCCAGGCGGGCTTTGGTCATCTGCGGCATGAAAGAAGCTAATCTACCATGTGTACACGTAACTCCGCGTCATCCTAAGGCAGCGGATTTCTCGGCTGTGCCGAGGAATTCCAACGAAGAACCTGCGCACTTTAGGCTGCACCACTGATCCTAACGTCCTCAGGATGACCTCGCGCGAGCCGCCGGCTGTTGTTGGGTCATACAGTGCATGGTGCCGAGTCCCCACACCAAATCACCGGAATAAATGGGGACAATTTCACGCGTACGAAAAAGCTCTGCCAGCGTGTTAAGCGCAACCCGGTCGTTGGGATCGTTGAACACCGGCACAAGAACAATTCCGTTCGCAATATAGAAATTGGCGTAGCTCGCGGGCAAGCGTCGCTGCTCGAATACGACCGGGCCGGGCATGGGAAGCTCAACGATGTTCAACGGTTTGCCGGCCTGATCACGTGCCGCCCGGAGTCGCGCAAGATTATCGCGCAGCGGTTTGTGGTTCACATCCCGCGGATTGTTCTCCACCATCGTGACCACGGTGTCAGCCGAGACGAATCGGGTGAGATCATCGACGTGGCCGTGCGTGTCGTCGCCAAAGATGCCGCGCCCCAGCCAAATCACGTGCGGCGCTCCCAGGTAATCCGCAAAAAGTTTTTCATAGTCCTTTCGCGACAGGCCAGGATTACGCTGCTGCACTTTGCTGAGCAGGCATTCTTCTGTAGTAAGGAGCGCGCCCGCACCATTCACATCGATCGATCCGCCTTCGAGCACCACGCGGCTCTCGTGGCACATCGGACGGATCTCCTGAGCCCCCGCAGCACTCGCCATCAGGCTGCCAATTTTTTCATCATGCCGCCAATTGGAATACTTGGCCCACGCGTTAAAGCGGAACTTGTTTGCGACTATTTGGGACACATGCGCGGACAGCTCCCCAAGCTTGCCTTGAGCGGAGTCGAAGGAGCTATCCAGCCGGGCAAAGCCCGGCTTTGCCGTAACAAAGATGCACCCGGAGTCGCGCATCCACACGCGGTTAGTCGCCCATCGATGGAAGCGAACATTCTTCACTGCCGCATTAGCCTTCTCCAGCAGCTTGCAGACTTGTCGCCCCGTCGCGGCGTCATTCAAAATCAATTCGACGCGCTCATGCCGCGCGAGATTGCGAATGATCTCGGTATAAACCCACGGAATCGGCTCAAACTTTCCCGGCCAGTCCCCGTGATAATGTGGCCACGCCAGCCAGGTCGCGGCGTGCGGCTCCCATTCCGCAGGCATGCGGCAGCCGAGGGTTGCCGAGGTGAAATCTAGAGGATTACTTGAAGAAATGGATCGGGGCATCAAGGTAGTTTATTGCATGGGATGATAAACCGCAGATTGAGCCCTGAGCTGATATTGATTTTTGACGAACGGATCTCTGATCAATGAGTGTAATGGGGATATTACGTCACCGGGCGTGAAAAGCCGTCCGATAAAACTGGGAACGGCTGTACAAACGCTATCCCTTAGTTCGCTTAACTTTCCTGAGAGGAGGTGGCGTCCAGCGCTGCTCTTGAATGTTCGCGCTCGGCAAATAAGTGCGGAGAACCAAGTTGAACTCCCCCGTCGGAGCCGGGAGCCAGTTCGCGTCCTTATCCTTGCCTGGAGATTGATTCTGAATGTAGATGTCGAGTGAACCATCGCTGTTGAAGCTGAGCTTGTCACGGTCGCCCAGCGCGTATCGCCTGATCGGATTAGCGACCAGATTGTGCCTCGCATCGTACAACGTGATGGACCAGAATGCTTTTACCTCCGGCAATTCCCCTGCCGGGAAGTGCATTACATAGCGATTTGAGCCGTCGAGTTGTCGCCCCTCTGGGTCGGTCGAGGTGTTCAGATAGACGGCTTCCGCCGGATCGTTGGCGACGATCCCCCACTTGCACTGGAGCGCTGCGCGAAGAAGAAAGTCGTCTTTGTCGCCTGCCCTCCCCATCTCCGGTGGCGGGTAGTTCCAGCCGTTGACGTTTTTCTGTCGTGCACCTTGACGGAGCGCGGCGTCCAGCAGATTCCGGCCATCGACGGCAGCGCGTGCCAAACCGCGCTTGGTCGCCTCGTCGAGACTATCGACATCGATCCCAGGACCGATACCTATCTGCGCAAACTGACGGAGCAGAAGTTGGTGCCGCGACGGGGGCGGGTTCTCAGTCATCGTCGCGTTCATGGTTTTCCAATCCGCCAGCTGGTCCGTCTTCCGGTCGAATGGCTTCAATACATCGTAGCTTTCCGGGACTTTTGCGTCTGGCTTGCCCCACAAACTGAGCGGAGTCAGCTTGTACTGAGACATGACGGCACGAATCGCAGGTAGGTCGTCGGGCCCTTTGAGCAGCGTGCGGCCGAGAATGAACGCGCATGGCGTCCTTGAGGGAGCGAGTTGCTGGATTCCGGCGGGCAACGTCCCCTTCCACGATGGCCCGACAATCGCGTAGTCGCCAGCCTTGGTCCCAGTGGCTCTCATGCCGACATACGCAAAGTTGTCGGAGTCGAAGCTCGCAATCTCCATTGTGTAGTAACGGTCGCCGACGTCCGGCACCGACAAAATCAGCGGCTCCTTTGAGACATCAATCCAGGCAAGTGAGTACAGCGTATCGTTGTTCGGCGAACCCCCAGCTTGAGACTCAGGTCCACCCATCACTTGGTTTTTATAAAAGTGGTTTACTGCTGCGTGCGGAAGGTTGGGGCCAACTTTTTGCGCCACTTGCCCCCAGCGCACCTCCGACAAGTACACGTACGGGAAACCGTAGATGTATGCCTGCACTCCGATTGTGTACGCATACTGTTCCCGCCAGTCGTCTAGCGGTTTTTCTTTTGGCGGGGGGAGCGGTATTGGTTGGGCTGCCATATGATTTCTCCTTCAACGCGCGGCCTGGCAGGGGCGGAAGCGAGTGGACAAGGGTCCGTCGGCGACACGACAATATCCCTGGTAGCTTGAAGGAGCTACTGTCATTTCTTACAGCCTTGGCGGGGGACAGTTAACTGTCGCTAACAGGCGTTAGCGCTCATTGAGAATTGGCCGATCTGGGGTCAATAAGTGAAATGGGGATGTTACGACAATTGGCTGTCCGAGACTCTTAGACCAAGAACTGTGTACCGCAGGCGACGAAGGTTAAGACGGTGAAAATTGTAGCGAGAAATGCGGTAAGTCGGTTCGCGTCTGCGACAAGACCAGCCACTGCTAACCCGAGGGACCCGATTCCGCCAAGAAGCCACGAATCAGCGGCCAGACTCCGAACCCTCGCGATCTCGTGTTGGTTCGATGAGGGGGCGACAAGTGCAGCGGTGCCTGTCGCCGCGATCTCTGCAAGAGACCTCTACGTGGTATGCGTAGGGCGTCGTCACGTCATGGGCCTTCCCGGTGGAGTACTGCAAAATTAGCGATCTCCAATTCCGTGCAGCAGTGGCGAACTTTGGCAACGTGTCTTGGATGAGGACGGCCCAGTTTGAACTGAATTGCGATGGCGGCGTGGTGCTGTTGCAGTGTGCTGGGATCGTGCACTCGTTCGACGACTTGCACTTTCCCGAGTGATCGTTGAAATCAGGGGTTTACACGTTTTGACCCCATTTCACCCTCGATCCAAAAGGCGATTGGATATCGGCGCATACGCATCGATTCTCCGGTCGCGCAAAAACGGCCAGTTCCGCCGAATATCTTCCAAGGCCTTCAAGTCCACGTCGCCCATCAGAATCTCCTCGCGATCATGCGAAGCCTCAGCGATGACCTTCCCAAATGGATCGCAGAAAAATGAAGCGCCCCAAAATTCCAGTCCGTGCCCCGGCGTAGATTTGCCGCGAATGTTTCCCGTCTCGAAGCCCACTCGATTCACAACGGCGACGTATACCCCGTTCGCGATGGCGTGAGCCCGTTGAATCGTGCGCCAGGCATCGTGCTGCACCTCGCCGAACTCCGCCTTCTCCGCAGGGTGCCACCCGATCGCCGTCGGATAAAACAGCACAGACGCCCCCTGCAGCGCCGTCAGCCGCGCGCCTTCGGGAAACCATTGATCCCAGCAAACCAGCGCGCCCAGGCGCCCGGCAGTAGTATCAAGAGCGCGAAATCCCAGATCGCCCGGCGTGAAGTAAAACTTCTCGTAGTAGAGCGGATCGTCTGGAATATGCATCTTGCGGTAAAGTCCGGCGAGCGCACCAGTGGAATTAAAAATGGCTGCCGTATTGTGATAAACGCCCGGCGCGCGCTTCTCGAACAATGACGCGATCAGCACTACGCCATTCTGCTTGGCGGCGGCGGCGAGTTTATCGCTGGAGGGTCCCGGAATCGGCTCCGCCAAATCGAACAGAGAATGATCTTCCCGCTGGCAGAAATACTGAGTCTGAAAAAGTTCAGGCAGGCAGACCACTTGCGCACCGCGTCCCGCGGCATCGGCCACGCGTTCCAGAGCCTTGGCCAGATTTTGTTCCGGCTCCGGTCCGCACGACATCTGCACCAGCGCTACCCGAAATTTGTCAGGATGCAACGGATCGATCTCCTTCGAACAATACAGCTCTAAAGACGATAGAATAGCAGAGCGAAAACAAACGGGCGCGGCCCGGAGGTGAATGTTTGAAGCACGGCAATGATGGCAACTCGCACGGAAAGCAGAATCACGCAGCACACGCCGGCGATGGCGTAGAACGCCACCTCCACAATCCGATTGAAGACCGGCTGATTCCGCTGGAGCCGCTCGACCTGGGTAAAGTGAAGTCGATCGACGACCTGGTGCGTGCCATGTCGAAGACCGCGTTCACCGGGCGCCAGCTTGGCGAAGCCGCCGACGTGCTCGAAGCCATGGCCCGCGACGAAGAATGTTTTGTGGTCATGACTCTCTCCGGCGCCATGACCGTGGCGAAGCAAGGCCTGATCGTTACCGAGTTGATCGATCGCGGCATCGTCAATGCCGTGGTTTCTACAGGCGCGCTGATGGCTCACGGACTTGTCGAAGCCACGGGCCGCGCCCACTTTCGCCACAATCCCGAAGTCTCCGATGAAGAACTCTACGAGCAGGGCTACAACCGCGTCTACGACACTCTCGAGCCGGAACAGAATCTCGACGACGTGGAAGAAGTGATGTCGGCGGTGCTTGAGGGTTGGGACCATAACGAAGTGATGTGTTCCTACAAGCTGAATCATGCCATCGGTGCATACCTTGCGAAGGACGCGGATAGTAAAGATCAGCGTGGGATTCTGAAATCGGCGCATGAAATGGGCGTCCCGGTATTCGTGCCGGCGTTCAGTGATTCAGAAATGGGCCTGGATACGGCGCTGAACAATCGTCTTCGCGAATCGACCGGTAGGCACAAGATTCGCTTCGATCCATTCGAAGACCTGGAGCACTTTGCCGCGACTTTGCTGCGCCAGAAAAAGCTGGGAATCGTCACCATCGGAGGCGGCGTTCCTCGTAACTGGTCGCAGCAGTTTGGTCCATTCTGCGAACTGCGACACCGGCGCTTGGGCGAGAACGTCGCCTTAAAGCGCTATCACTACGGCCTGCGAATTTGTCCTGAGCCGGTTTATTGGGGAGGATTATCCGGCAGCCCTTACAGCGAAGCCGTTTCGTGGGGCAAGTTCGTGCCGCCCGCGGAAGGCGGCCGGTTTGGTGAGGTCTTTGTGGACGCCACGGTTGGATTGCCGCTGATCGTCGCCGCCGTGCTCGAGCGGCTTGATAGGAAGGGAAGTAAGGGCGCGAAGGCTAAGAACGCAGTGGCGAGGAAGTAGGAGTGTTCTATGCCCCGCAGAGGCCGGACTAACGGGCGCCGACCTCTGAGCAAGAATCGGCTGATGCAAACTGCGCGTTCTCCGAATCCGCGATCTTTTCGTTGGATGAACCGTTTTCTCCTCGACTCTTCCGGTAAAGCGGCGCAAGAATGCTGTTTTCCAGCACCCGCGACTCCGCTTCCACCCAATCTTGCAGCGCAAGACCTTCCTCCTGCCCGCGCTGATCATAAAGATGCTGCGCGTGCAGCCGGATCTTCCTTTCGATCAATTCGGTCATTAATGCCTGTTGCTTTTTTCTACGCGTATCGTTATCCAAAACTACTCCTTGGGTCTAAATAGGTGTTTCCTGACACTTCTATGATAAGGGAAAGCTGTTAACGGAAGGTTACATTCGGGAGGGCGGAAGGTTACTAAAGTACAATCATGACACCCAGTTTGATGCTGCCAGCATTCTCAGAGTCGCAAAAGTAAACTAACTCGTTTGTATGCAATACTTACCCCGATCCCCGTAACGCGCTTCTTGATCAGAAGGAAGAGCAATATGCATCGGACAGAGCGGCGATTACTCTAAGTGGCATTCTAGCGGCTTGGCGGACGCTCCCTAATCAAAAATCAATACTGCCGACGCAATCACGGTCGTCCACAACCCCCGCTTATCCCCCACCGCCGATTGCGTAACGTTCGCCGTGCGCACGATTTTGTTGGACAGCCGGTAAATCTGCTTTTTCTCATCCCAGGACCGGTCCGGATCAAACTCGACATTGAGCGTGGTCGCCAGCATTTCCGCCGCCAGTTCTTCCGCATATTCCCCGGCCGCGTCTTCCGTCTCGCCAAAAGAGTGGTGCTCGCTCAGATATCCGTAAGTGTTCTTATCCGCCGGAATCGCCACTCCGATGGATGAAGCCAGCAGCCGGTGCGCCTCATGCGTGGAATTTTCCGCCACCACCGCAAACACAACTTCGCCGGGGCTGAGATACTTGACACCTTCTTTGCGAGCCAGCATTTTGCAATTGGGTGGAAAGATGGAAGAGACTCGCACCAGATTCTGGGCGGCAATGCCGGCGTCGCGCAAAGCCAACTCGAAGGAGGTCAACCGCTCGCGGTGCTTTCCGACTCCCTTGGTGAAGAACATCTTCTTGGGAACCATGTCTTTGCCCAACGCTCTAGCCTCCGGCACGCAAAATTTATGATAGTGAGAATGCACAATCTAACACAATGGTTTGTAAAGAAAGTGTGAATTTGAGCCC
>Ga0307476_10001280_pt1 | contig 15461 bp, 10 predicted proteins | sample atmos_gasesECM2C_2_FD_203314 | JGI IMG/M metagenome (GOLD analysis project Ga0307476, IMG submission 203314) | Hardwood forest soil microbial communities from Morgan-Monroe State Forest, Indiana, United States - atmos_gasesECM2C_05 | ecosystem: Environmental > Terrestrial > Soil > Temperate... | reverse complement strand
GAGGTACGCGAGGGTCGTGTCGTCGGGCGCGATCATGCCGGCGCGCGCGCCCGCCTCGATCGACATGTTGCAGACCGTCATCCGGCCCTCCATGTCGAGCCCGCGGATCGCGCTGCCGGTGTACTCGATGACGCAGCCGGTGGCGCCGGCGATGCCGATCCGGGCGATCATCGCCAGCACGACGTCCTTGGCGGTGACCCCGGGGCCGAGCGCGCCGTCGATCCGGACCTCGAGCGTCCGCGCCCGGTGCTGGAGCAGGCACTGGGTCGCGAGCACGTGCTCGACCTCGCTGGTGCCGATCCCGAACGCGAGCGCGCCGAACGCGCCGTGGGTCGAGGTGTGGCTGTCGCCGCACACGATCGTGCTCCCGGGATGGGTCAGCCCGAGCTCGGGGCCGATGACGTGGATGATGCCCTGGCGATCGGAGTCCATCCCGTACAGCGCGATGCCGTGCTCGGCGCAGTTGTCGGCGAGCGTGCGGAGCTGGGCCTCGCCCGCCGCGGCGGCGGGATCGACCACCGACAGGCCGCGCCGGGTCGGCACGGAGTGGTCCATGGTCGCGAACGTCCTGTCCGGTCGCCGGACGCGCAGGCCGCGCGTGCGCAGCCCGGCGAACGCCTGCGGCGAGGTCACCTCGTGGACCAGGTGGAGATCGATGTAGAGCACGGCCGGGCGGCCGGGCTCCTGGGCGACCACGTGGGCGTCCCAGATCTTGTCGTAGAGGGTGCGGGGTGCCATGGCTGCCTCAGCTCGCCCGCTCGGCGGGCACGAGCTCGCGGTGGCCGTCGGCCGCGAGCATGCGGTTGATCGCCCTCAGGTAGGCCCGGGCGCTTGCGACGACGATGTCGGTGTCGGCGCCGGCACCGTGGAACACCCGCGATCGCGCCTCGCCGTGCGGCGCGGCACCGCGCTCGGCGCCCTCGCGGACCCGCACGGTGACGTGGCCGAGCGCGTCGATGCCCTCGGTCACGGCGTGGATCGCGAACTCGACCAGCTCGCCGCGCGCGGCCGCGCCGCCGCGGTCCCAGCGCTCGACGATCGCGTCGATCGCCTTGTACGCCGCGTCGACCGGGCCGGTGCCGACCGCCGCCTCGACCGCGATGCTGCCGTCGGGCCGGCGCAGCCGGACGGTCGCGGTCGGCATGCCCATCGTGCCGCAGCTGACCTGCAGGCCGTCGAGCGCGAGCTCGTCTCCGTCCCCGGCGGCGGTCGCGTCGCTGACCAGGGCATCGAGGTCGGCGTCGGTGACCTGCTTCTTGCGATCGGTCAGCGCCTTGAACCGCGTGAACACGCGGTCGAGCGCGGCCGCGGACAGCGGCGTGCCGAGCTCGGCCAGGCGCGCCGCCAGCGCCGCGCGCCCGGAGTGCTTGCCGAGCACGAGCCGGGTCTGCGCCGCACCGACCGTCTCCGGTCGCATGATCTCGTAGGTCGCCTGGTGCTTGAGCATGCCGTCCTGGTGGATCCCGGACTCGTGGGCGAACGCGTTGGCGCCGACGATCGCCTTGTTCGGCGGGACCACGATGCCGGTGGCGGTGCTGACCAGCCGGCTGACCGCGGTCAGCTGGGTGGTGTCGATCCCGGTGGCGAGGCCGAGCTTGGCCGCGCGGGTGTGGATCGCCATGACGATCTCCTCGAGCGAGCTGTTGCCGGCGCGCTCGCCGATGCCGTTGATCGTGACCTCGGCCTGGCGCGCCCCGGCGACCAGGCCGGCCAGCGTGTTGGCGGTCGCGAGCCCGAGGTCGTCGTGACAGTGGACCGACAGCACGACGCCGTCGATGCCGGGGACCTCGGCGCGGATCCGGGCGATCAGCGCGCCGAACTCGTCCGGCGTGGTGTAGCCGACCGTGTCCGGGATGTTGAGCGTGGTCGCGCCGGCGCGGATCGCGACGCCCAGCACCTGGTGCAAGAAGTCCGGATCGCTGCGGCCGGCATCCTCGGCGGAAAACTCGACGTCGCCGCACAGCGAGCGCGCGTACGCGACCATGTCGGCGACCCGCGCCAGCACGTCCGCGCGCGACATCCGCAGCTTGTGCTCGAGGTGGAGATCCGAGGTCGCGAGGAAGGTGTGGATCCGCGGCCGCGCCGCATCCCGCACGCCCTGCCACGCGGCGTCGATGTCGGGTCGCGCCGCGCGGGCGAGCGCGCAGATGATCGGCGGTCCGTGCCCGGCCCGCGCCGCGCCCGCGACGCCGAGCTCCTGGGCGATCGCGCGCACCGCGGCGAGGTCATCGGGCGAGGCCGCCGGGAACCCGGCCTCGATGACGTCGACCCCGAGCCGCGCCAGCGCCCGGGCGACCTCGAGCTTCTCGGCACAGGTCATGGTCGCGCCCGGCGACTGCTCGCCGTCGCGCAGCGTGGTGTCGAAGATCCGTACGTGGTGGGTCATGGCGGCTCTCCAGCGCTCACTCGGCGGGATCGATGGTGACGGGGTCGAGGAACGGCATCATGGCGCGCAGCTCGGCGCCGACCCGCTCGATCGGGTGCGCGCGCTGGCGGGCGCGCTCGGCGAGGAACCCGGCGCGCCCGGTCTCGTTCTCCTCGATCCAGCGCCGCGCGAACGAGCCGTCCTGGATCTCGGCGAGCAGCCGCTTCATCGCCGTGCGGGTCTGACCGTCGACGATGTGCGGACCCGCGACGTAGTCGCCGTACTCGGCGGTGTCGCTGACCGAGTAGCGCATGTAGTCCAGGCCGCCGCGGTACATCAGGTCGACGATCAGCTTGAGCTCGTGCAGGCACTCGAAGTACGCGACCTCGGGCTGGTAACCGGCACCGACCAGGGTCTCGAACCCGGCCTTGACCAGCGCGCTGACCCCGCCGCACAGCACCGCCTGCTCGCCGAACAGATCGGTCTCGGTCTCCTCGGTGAACGTGGTCTCCAGGATGCCGGCCCGCCCGGCGCCGATCGCCGCGGCGTAGGCCAGCGCGAGCGCCCGGGCCCGGCCGCTGGCGTCCTGGTGCACCGCGATCAGCGCCGGAACGCCGTCGCCAGCCTGGAAGGTCTCGCGCACGCGGTGGCCGGGGCCCTTGGGCGCGATCATCGACACGTCGACGTCGGCGCGCGGCGCGATCGTCGCGTAGCGGATGTTGAAGCCGTGCGCGAACATCAGGGTCTTGCCCGGCGCGAGGTGGGGCGCGACCGCGTCGCGGTAGATCCGCGGCTGCGCGGTGTCCGGCGCGAGCAGCATCACGACGTCGGCCCACGCACAGACCTCGTCGACCGCCCCGACCTCGAGGCCGGCCGCGCGCGCCCGGGCGACGCCCTTGCTGGTCGGCCGCAGCCCGACCTTGACGGCGACGCCGCTGTCCCGGAGGTTGAGCGCGTGGGCGTGGCCCTGCGAGCCGTAGCCGACGATCGCGACCTTGCGGCTGCGGATCAGGGCGAGGTCGGCGTCCTTGTCATAGAAGATGTTGGCCATGGATGTATTCCTTTGATGAAGAGATGAAATCGATCACGCCGCGTCGCGCGCGCCCGGTGGCTCGTCGACCAGGTCGCGCTCGGAGGTCTCGGCGCTGCGCACCATCGCGACCGCGCCGGTCCGCACCATCTCGAGCACGCCGAACGGCGCGAGCACGTCGGCGAAGCCGTCGATCTTGGCGGCCTGCCCGGTGATCTCGCAGATCAGCGCCTCGGGACCGACGTCGATCACGCGGGCGCGGAACACCTCGCAGATCTGCATGACGCTCGGCCGCGACCCGGCGTTGGCGCGGACCTTGACCAGCGCGAGCTCGCGCGCCACCGTCGCGCGCTGCGCGGTGTCCTCGACCCGCAGCACGTTGACCAGCTTGTACAGGTTGGCCTCGATCCGGCGCGCGCCGTCGTCGTCGGCCTCGAGCACCAGCGTCATGCGCGACACGCCGGGCTCGTGGGTCCGGCCGACCGCGAGCGACTCGATGTTGTAGCTGCGGCGGCGGAACAGCGATGTCACCCGGTTGAGAACACCGGGCAGATCTTCGACATAGGCGATGAACGTCCGTAGACGGCTCTCGGTCATGGCGTTGGCTCCGTGGCTGGGAACGAGGCTGGGAACGATGACGGGAAGCGGCTCAGTCGTCGGCGGTCTCGACGATCGGGCTCGGGCGGCGGATCATGTCGTGGAGGTCGGCGCCGGCGGGGACCATCGGGTAGACCGCGTCCTCCTGCTCGACCCGGAAGTCGATGACGACGGTGCCCGGGGCGGCGCGCGCCGCCGCGACCGCGCCCTCGACCTCCTCGCGGCGGGTGACCCGCAGGCCGGTCAGGCCGTGGGCCTCGGCGAGCTTGACGAAGTCCGGGCTGCGCAGCGGCGTCGCCGAGTAGCGGCCATCGTAGAAGAACTCCTGCCACTGCCGGACCATGCCGAGGTAGCCGTTGTTGATGATCGCGACGCACAGCTTGATGCCCTCCTGCGCCACGGTCGACAGCTCGCAGGCGGTCATCTGGAACCCGCCGTCGCCGGCGACCACCCAGATCTCGGCGCCGGGGTCGGCGAACCGCGCGCCGATCGCGGCGGGCAGCGCGAACCCCATCGTGCCGAGCCCGCCCGAGGTGAGCAGCTTGCGCGGGTGATCGTGCTTGTAGTACTGGGCCTCCCACATCTGGTGCTGGCCGACGTCGGTGACGACCAGGGCCTTGCCCTCGGTGATCCGCCACAGGTCGTGCATCACGTGGGCCGCGAACAGCCGGCCGTCGTGCGGCATGCGCTGGATGTCGCGCACCGCGGAGTCGCCCTTGAGCTCGGCGATCCGGTCGATCCAGGCCCGGCGCTCGGCGCGCGCGACCCGCGGCAGCAGCGCGCGCAGGGTCTGTGCGACGTCGCCGACCAGCGCGAGGTCGACCCGGACGACCTTGTTGATCTCCGCCGGGTCGAGCTCGCAGTGGATCTTCTTCGCGGACACCGCGTATGTCGCCGGGTTGCCGGTCACGCGGTCGTCGAACCGCATGCCGAGCGCGAGCAGGAGGTCGGCCTCCTGGATCGCGTGGTTGACCCAGGCCTCGCCGTGCATGCCCATCATGCCGAGCGACAGCGGGTGCGACGCGGGGAACCCGCCGAGCCCGAGCAGGGTCGCGGCGACCGGGATCCCGGTGCGCTCGACCAGCTCGCCGAGCAGCGCGCTCGCGCCGGCCTTGACGATGCCGTGGCCGGCGAGGATCACCGGGCGCTTCGCGGCGTCGATCATCGCCGCAGCGCGCGCGAGGTCGGCGTCGCCCGCGGTGTGCTCGGGCCGGTAGCCGCGCAGGTTGACGCTGACCGGTGTTTCGCTCCACGCGACCTCGGCCTTGCGCTGCTGCGCGTCCTTGGTGATGTCGACCAGCACCGGGCCGGGGCGCCCCGAGCGCGCGATGTAGAACGCCTCGCGGATCGTCGGCGCGATCTGGTCGGCGCGGGTGACCAGGTAGTTGTGCTTGGTGATCGGCAGCGTGACGCCGGTGATGTCGGTCTCCTGGAACGCGTCGCTGCCGATCACGTGCGACGACACCTGGCCGGTGATGCAGACGATCGGCACCGAGTCGAGCATCGCGGTCGCGATCCCGGTCACCAGGTTGGTCGCGCCCGGGCCCGACGTCGCGACCGCGACCCCGACCCGGCCCGACGCCCGCGCGTAGCCGTCGGCCATGTGCGCGGCGCCCTGCTCGTGGCGGACCAGGACGTGCCGGATCGGGCTGTCGAGCAGCGCGTCGTAGGCCGGCATGATCGCGCCGCCGGGGTAGCCGAACACGACCTCGACGCCCTCGCGGCGCAGCGCCTCCCACAGGATCTGCGCGCCGGTCCGCTCACCGGTCCACTCGCCGGCCAGCTCGCCGGTCCGGCGGTCGGGGGCGGCGCTCATGATCGGCCTCGGGTCGGCCCGTGCGCGGCGAGCGCCGCGGCGCGGACGTCCCGGGCGTCGGCGTGAGGCGCGGCGCCCCGCCGCGCGCGGTCCTCGACCAGCTGGTGCAGGCCCTCGTAGTAGGCCAGGCGCGCCTCCTCGGGCGCGTGCGAGTAGCGCACCCGGCCGGTCGCGGTCTCGACGTAGCTGCGGAACGCCGCCGCACCGCCCGCGCGGGTCTCGAGCTCGGCGAGCTCGGCCTCGACCTCGGCGGCGATCGTCGTGGTCGCGATCGCGATGTCGAGGCCGAACGCCGCGCGCGCGTACGAGATCGCGCGCTCGAGCGCACGCCCGGTGGTGTCGTTGTGGACCGCGACCCGGCAGGCCCCGTCGCGCACCGCGACGAACACGACGTCCAGGCTGCGCGGATCGAACGCCCGGGTCGCCAGCGCGAGCGCGCGCCCGGTCACCAGCAGCGCGCCGCGCTCGACGCCGGGCTCGATCGCGTCCCAGTACACCGGCGCCTGCTCGTCGTCGGGTACCAGCACGACCACGACGCTCGCCCCGGCGACCGCAGCGCACGCCGCGCCGGTCGAGAAGCCGTCCTTGCGCGCCCGCGTCCAGCTCAGGCCGCCGAGCCGGGTCCCGACCGAGACCTGGTTGCCGGCGTCGCGCAGGCCGCTCGCCTGCAGGGCGGCGTCCGGTCCATAGCCGAGGACCGCGATCCGCGCCCCGGTGATGCGAAACGGAAACGGGCGAGTATCCATGGCGAGCTTCATTGACTGTCCCCTTGTGAGTGTCCTGAGGAGTGCCCCGCCGGTGGATGGGTCGAGGCAGGTGCGCGGGTGACCGCGCCTTCGGATGCCGAGGAAACCAGCGCCGCGTACTTGGCCATCACGCCGCGCAGCGGGCGCGGGCGCGGCGCCGGCGGGCGCTCGCGGCCGCGCGCCTCGAGATCGGCGTCGACGTCGAGCCGGCGCGCCGCGACGTCGAACGTGATCCGGTCGCCGTCGCGGACCAGCGCGATCGGCCCGCCGAGCGCGGCCTCCGGCGCGACGTGGCCGGCCATCAGGCCGTGGGTCGCGCCGCTGAACCGGCCGTCGGTGACCAGCGCGATGCTGTCGCCCAGGCCCTGGCCGACCAGCGCCGCCGTGACGCCGAGCATCTCGCGCATGCCGGGTCCGCCGCGCGGGCCCTCGTGGCGGATCACCACGACGTCGCCCGGCCGGATCTGGCCGGCCTGGACCGCGGCGAACGCCGCCTCCTCGCCGTCGAACACCCGGGCCGGGCCGGTGTGGCGGTCGCGGTCGTGGCCGGCGAGCTTGACCACGCAGCCGTCGGGCGCGAGCGACCCGCGCAGGATCGCGAACCCGCCGCGCGGCTTGACCGGCTCGCCGACCGGGCGGAACACCGGCGGACCGTCGCCGGCGGTCGCGCCCGCGGTCTCCGCGTCGAGCGACCGCCCGGTGCAGGTCGGCGCGTCGCGGACCAGGCCGGCGTCGAGCAGGCGGCGGGTGAGCAGCCGCACGCCGCCGGCGCGCGCCATGTCGACCGCGGTGAACCGGCCGCCGGGCTTGAGATCGCACACCACCGGGGTGCGCGCCGAGATCGCGTCGAAGTCGTCGATCGCGAGCGGCACACCGGCCTCGCGCGCGATCGCGAGCAGGTGGAGCACCGCGTTGGTCGAGCCCGCGGTCGCCGCGACGCTGGCGATCGCGTTGTCGAACGCGGTCCGGGTCAGCAGCTGGCTCGGCCGGCGGTCGGCCGCGATCATCGCCATGACGAGCTCGCCGCAGCGCCGCGCCTCGTCGAGCTTGGCCGGATCCTCGGCGGCGACCTCGCTGGCCCCCATCGGCGACAGACCGAGCAGCGTGACCGCGACCGACATCGTGTTGGCGGTGTACTGGCCGCCGCACGCGCCGGCGCCGGGACACGCGTGGTCCTCCAGCACGGCGAGCCGCTCGCGGCTCATCCGGCCGGCGGCGTGGGCGCCGACCGCCTCGAACACGTCCTGGATCGTGACGTCGCGGCCCTCGAACTGCCCCGGCGCGGTCGGGCCGCCGTACAGCATGACCGCCGGCCGGTCGAGCCGGGCGAGCGCCATGACGGTGCCGGGGATCGTCTTGTCGCAGCCCGACAGCGCGACCACGCCGTCGAGCAGGTGCGACATCACGAACAGCTCGATCGAGTCGGCGATCACCTCGCGCGACACCAGCGAGCCGCGCATGCCCTCGGTGCCCATCGTGATGCCGTCGGACACCGCGATCGTGTTGAACTCGATCGGCGTGCCGCCCGCCGCGCGCACGCCGTGCTTGACCGCCTCGGCGAGCTTGCGCAGGTGGACGTTGCACGGCGTGACCTCGGTCCACGTGTTGGCGATGCCGACCAGCGGTCGTTCCAGATCCGAATCGGTGAACCCGGCGCCCTTCAGCATCGCGCGCGCCGGGGCGCGGGCGATTCCCTGCTTGAGCTCGTCGCTGTACATCGGTGGTGGTCCTCGTTGGCTGGCGTGGCCGCTGAAACGAAAAAAGCCCCGCATCCGTTTGCCGGGTGCGGGGCCGATTTGGGGGAGGGCTTCCTCAGCTCGGCGGTCCGCACCCGGCGGAAATCAGGATCAGACCCAGCAGTAGGCCTACGATCAGCAGCAGACCGGTGCCGCCGGCGTCGCCGGCGTCGATCCGCCGGACCAGGCGGCCCAGCCGCGCGCCTTCGAGCGCGCCTGCCGCGGCGACCGGAGCGGAGCGCGTCGCTCGCTGGCTCGATCCCGGGGCAGTCGAAAGCGTCATCCTGAAGAAACGTCTACGCGCGGTGCCGCCTTGCGTCAAGGAATAGTTTATAGGCGATCTTCAGGATCCAATGTAGGATATTGCTAGTTTATTAAGCAATATCGCCATATTAGACGGATTCACGTCGGCTATAAAATATGCGCGAATTTGCGTCCGACCGGTCGGTAGAAGGCGGCGACGGGGCTCCGCCGCGGCCCGCGCGCGCTCGCTAGCTGATCTGCGGCCGCCGCGCGAGCAGCTCGATCAGGTCCATCTTGGTCAGGATGCCGATCACGCTGCGCTGATCGTCGACGACGATCGCGACCTCGCCGCGCTCGAAGATCCGCGGCAGCTCGCTCGAGCTCGCGTGCAGCGCGACGGTCGACACCCGGCGCTCCATGACCTCGGCGACGATCGTGTCCTTGCTGGCACGGCCGCTCACCAGGTGGTGGAGCAGGTCGCTCTCGGTCAGGATGCCGACCAGCTTGCCGTGATCGAGCACCGGCATCTGCGAGATGCCGTGCTGCTTGAACAGGTCGGTCGCGCGCTCGAGCTTGTCGTTGAGATCGAGCGCGATCACCTCGCGGCGGCCGAGCGCGCGCACGCAGTCGCCGACCGTACCGACCTCCCAGTCGCCCTTGGCGAACCCCTGCTGGCGCATCCAGCGGTCGTCGACGAACTTGCTCAGGTAGTTGCGGATCGAGTCGGGCAGGATCACGACGACGCGCTTGTTGCGGCCGAAGTCGCGGCACACCTGCATCGCCGCCCACACCGCGGCACCCGACGAGCCGCCGCACAGCAGGCCCTCCTGGCGGATCAGCTGGCGGGCGACCACGAACGAGTCGCGATCGTTGGACTTGATCCAGCCATCGACCAGCCGGCGATCGAGCACGTCGGGGATGAAGTCGTAGCCGATGCCCTCGACCTTGTAGCTGCGGATCTCGCCCGGCCCGGCGAGGATCGAGCCCTCGGGGTCGACGCCGATGATCTTGCACTTCGGCAGCTCGCGCTTGATCGCGCGGGCGACGCCGGTGATCGTGCCACCGGTGCCGGCGGTCATCACGACCGCGTCGAGCTTGCCGCCGCACTGGTCGATGATCTCGCGGCCGGTGCCGTCCTCGTGCGCCGCCGGGTTCGACGGGTTGGAGTACTGGTCGAGGATGTGCGAGTTCGGGATGACCTCCTTGAGCCGGCGCGCGACGCCGATGTGGCTCTCCGGAGAGTCCCACGGCGCCTCGGTCGGGGTCCGGATGATCTCGGCGCCCAGCGCCTCGAGCACGACCTGCTTCTCCTGGGACATCTTCTCCGGCATCGTGATGATCACGCGGTAGCCGCGCGCCGCGGCGGCCATCGCGATGCCGATGCCGGTGTTGCCCGAGGTCGGCTCGATCAGCGTGTCGCCCTGCTTGATCCGGCCGGAGCGCTCGGCGTCGAGCAGCATGCGGACGCCGATCCGGTCCTTGACCGAACCGCCGGGGTTCATGAACTCGCACTTGCCGAGCAGCTCGCACGGCAGGCTCTTGCCGATCCGCGACAGTCGCACCATCGGCGTCATGCCGGTCGCATCGAGAATGGAGTCGAGGATCATCTCGGTAGGCATCGCGTGGACTGTACCTATCACGTGCAGCGCGCAGCGGCGGCCCGGCAGCCAGCCCGGCGAGCGTGAGATCCACGATGACGGCACCTCGTCCGCCCCCGGGCGTGGCGACCACGGGCAAACGATGGTAATCAGGGCCGATGTCGTCTGTCGACCGCCTGCGCGAAGCGCTCGAACACCGCATTGTCGTGCTCGACGGCGCGATGGGCACGAGCGTCCAGGCGCTTGGCGCCACCGAGCTGGCCGGGGAGCAGGACTGGCGCGGCGAACGATTCCGCGACCATCCGGTGTCGGTCAAGGGCTGCATCGACCTGCTCGCGCTGACCCGGCCCGACGCGATCGAGCAGATCCACCTCGAGTTCCTGCGCGCCGGGGCCGACATCGTCGAGACCGACACGTTCACCGCGACCTCGCTCGCGCTGGCCGACTTCGGGCTCGAGGGCGTGGTCCGCGACATCAACCTCGCCGCCGCCGCGGCCGCCCGCCGCGCCGCCGACCGCGCCGAGCGCGACGACGGCCGGCCGCGCTGGGTCGCCGGCTCGATCGGTCCGACCACCAAGACCGCGTCGCTGTCGCCCGACGTCAACGACCCGGGCGCGCGCGCCGTGACGTTCCACCAGCTGGTCGAGGCGTACGCCGAGCAGACCCGCGCGCTGATCGACGGCGGCGTCGACCTGCTGATCACCGAGACCCACATCGACACGCTGAACTGCAAGGCGTCGCTGTTCGCGATCGCCGAGCTGTTCGAGCGCGGCGCGCGGCGGGTGCCGGTGATCGCCTCGGTCACGATCCCGGATCGCTCGGGTCGCACGCTGTCGGGCCAGACCGTCGAGGCGTTCTTCAACTCGGTCGCCCACGCCGAGCTGCTGGCGATCAGCATCAACTGCGCGCTCGGCGCCGACGACATGCGGCCGCACGTCGCCGAGCTCGCCCGGATCGCCGGGGTGCCGGTCGCCTGCTACCCCAACGCCGGCCTCCCCAACGAGTTCGGCGGCTACGACGACACGCCCGAGCACATGGCGAAGCTGCTCGGCGAGTTCGCGCGCGACGGCATGCTCAACCTGGTCGGCGGCTGCTGCGGCACCCGGCCCGCGCACATCACCGCGATCCGCGCCGCGGTCGACGGCGTGGCGCCGCGCCGGGTCCCGACCCCGCCGCGCCACATGCGGCTCGCCGGCCTCGAGCCGCTGACGATCACGCCCGAGACCAACTTCGTCGTGATCGGCGAGCGCACCAACGTCACCGGCTCGGCGGCGTTCCGCCGGCTGATCAAGGACGATCGCTACGACGAGGCGGTCGCGGTCGCCCGCCAGCAGGTCGAGGGCGGCGCCAACATCCTCGACGTCTGCATGGACGAGGGCATGCTCGACGGCCCGTCCGCGATGCGGCGGTTCCTCCAGCTGATCGCCGCCGAGCCCGACATCGCGCGGATCCCGGTGATGGTCGACTCGTCGAAGTTCGCCGTGATCGAGGCCGGGCTCGCGTGCCTGCAGGGCAAGGGCGTGGTCAACTCGATCTCGCTCAAGGAGGGCGAGGCCGAGTTCATCCGCCAGGCCCGGATCGTCCGGCGGTTCGGCGCCGCGGTGGTCGTGATGGCGTTCGACGAGACCGGCCAGGCGACCAGCGTCGAGCACCGGCTGGTGATCGCGCACCGCGCCCACCGGATCCTCACCGAGCAGGTCGGGTTCCCCCCCGAGGACATCATCTTCGATCCCAACATCCTCACGATCGGCACCGGGATCGAGGAGCACAACCCGTACGCGGTCAACTTCATCGCCGCGGCCGAGCGGATCAAGCGCGAGCTGCCGTACGCCCGGGTGTCGGGCGGCGTGTCGAACCTGTCGTTCTCGTTCCGGACCTCGCCGCGGGTCCGCGAGGCGATGCACGCGGTGTTCCTCTACCACGCGATCAAGGCCGGGCTCGACATGGCGATCGTCAACGCCGGCCAGCTCGCGGTGTACGACGAGGTCGACCCGGCGCTGCGCGAGCGCGTCGAGGACCTCGTGCTCGACCGCCGGCCGGACGCCACCGAGCGGCTGCTCGAGATCGCCGCCACGCTGGGCGGCGACACGGCCCGCCAGGTCGACGAGCTGGCGTGGCGCCGCCAGCCGCTGGCCGACCGGCTCGCCCATGCGATGGTCAACGGCATCACCGACTTCATCGACCCGGACGTCGCCGAGGCGCTGACCGCGTACCCCAGGCCGCTCGACATCATCGAGGGCCCGCTGATGGCCGGGATGAACGTCGTCGGCGAGCTGTTCGGTTCGGGCAAGATGTTCCTGCCCCAGGTCGTCAAGTCGGCGCGCGTGATGAAGAAGGCGGTCGCGATCCTCGAGCCGCTGATGGACGCCGAGAAGCAGCGCACCGGGGTCACCACCGCCAAGGGCAAGATGGTGATCGCCACCGTCAAGGGCGACGTCCACGACATCGGCAAGAACATCGTCGCGGTCGTGCTGCGCTGCAACGGCTACGAGGTCACCGACCTCGGGGTCATGGTGCCCGGCCACAAGATCCTCGACACCGCGACCGAGCTCGGCGCCGACCTCGTCGGGCTGTCCGGCCTGATCACGCCGTCGCTCGACGAGATGATCAGCGTGGCGTCCGAGATGACCCGGCGCGGCCTGACGCTGCCGCTGCTGATCGGCGGCGCGACCACGAGCGGCAAGCACACCGCGGTCAAGATCGCGCCGGCCTACACCGGACCGACGATCCATGTCCCCGACGCGTCGCTCGCGGTCGGCGTGATGGGCAAGCTGCTGTCGAGCGATCGCGGCGGCTACGTCACCGAGATCCGCACCAAGCAGGCATCGCTGCGCGACGCCCACGCCGCGGCGCAGGGCCGCGCGCTGCTCGCGCCGGACCAGGCGCGCGCCCGCAGGCCGAAGCTGGTGTTCGACGCCGCCACCGTGCCGGTCCCCGCGTTCCTCGGCGCCCGCAACGTCAGCGTGGCGCTCGACGAGCTCGTGCCGTGGATCGACTGGTCGCCGCTGTTCCACACCTGGGAGCTGTCCGGCCGCTATCCGGCGATCCTCGACGACCCGAGGAAGGGCGACGCCGCGCGCAAGGTGTTCGCCGACGCCCAGGCGCTGCTGCGCCGGATCGTCGCCGAGCAGCTGCTCACCGCGCGCGGCACCTACGGGTTCTTCCCCGCAGGGTCGAACGACGACGACGAGATCGTCGTGTTCGATCCCGCCGATCGCGCGCGCGAGCTGGTCCGGTTTCCCATGCCGCGCCAGCGCGAGGACAAGGACGTCTGCTACTGCCTCGCGGACTTCATCGCGCCCCTGGGCAGGTCTGCTCCTCCCGCGGACCACCTCGGTGCGTTCATCGTCACCGCCGGGATCGGCACCGACGAGCTCGCGGCGCGGTTCGAGCGCGACCACGACGACTACTCGGCGATCATGGCCAAGGCGCTCGCCGACCGGCTCGCCGAGGCGTTCGCCGAGTACCTCCACCACCAGGCGCGGGTCGACTGGGGTTACGGCGCCAGCGAGGCACTGTCCCACGACCAGATCATCGCCGAGAAGTACCGCGGCATCCGTCCTGCGTTCGGCTACCCCGCGTGCCCCGAGCACAGCCCCAAGGCGGCGCTGTTCGAGCTGCTCGACCACGCCGATCACCACGGCGTGTCGCTGACCGAGTCCTACGCGATGTACCCGACCGCCGCGGTGTCCGGGCTGTACTTCGCCCATCCGGCCGCCACGTACTTCTCGGCCGGCCGCCAGCGCTGACCCGCCGGCCACCCCCGGCTACACCTCGATGGTGAGGTCTCCGTCGACCAGCTGGAGCCGCGGCCCGGCCACCACGCGGAGCGCGATCGCGAGCGCCGGGGCGTGGGTCGCGCCGTCGATCGCCAGGACGCGCTCGTAGCCGCGGCCGCGCAGCGCGAACGCGTCGACCTCGCGGGTGGCCGGTTCGATCAGCCACACCTCGCGGACGCCGCGGCCGGCGTAGAACGGCAGCTTGTCGCGGCTCTCGTCGCGCGGCGACAGGATCTCCACCACGAGCTCGGCGCGGCCTTCGAGCGCGTGCTCGGACAGCTGCGCCGGGTGCGCGACGCAGAGATCGGGGACCCGGTAGTCGGTCCAGCCGGTGCCCGGAACGGCCAGGGCGATGTTGTGCAGCGTGCGGAGTCCGCGCCGCGCGGCGATCGCGCGCAGCGCCTGCTCCAGCGCGTACTCGAAGTCCTGATGAGAGATGGAAGGTGGCGGCACGAGGTGTGGAACTCCCGCCCAGACTTCATCCAGCCGATCGCACCCGGTCCGGCGCCGCTCGTCGAGCAGCCCCGGCGGGCACTCGTGCATCATCGCGTTCATGCGAGGAGTGTAGCCTGGAAGCATGCCCGGTCCTTTAGCAAGCAGTGCGCCCGTGCAGATCCCCGAGATCTCATCGCCGGGTGTCCGGAGCGTCCAGCCGGCGACCGGGGTTGTCCGGAATCCGGCCAGATTCCGGACAGCGCGAGCGACGCGTCCGGTGCCCGGACAGCCCGATCGCGGCTATCGTGGCGCCATGTCCAACCGCTCCGACACCACCCCCGACGCCGATGCCGAGCGCTGGCTCGATCTCGACGTCAAGCTCGCCTTCCAGGAGCGCCTGATCCGCGAGCTCGACGCGCTGGTTCGCGAGTTCGGCGATCGGCTCGCCAAGGCCGAGCGCGAGCTCGCCGAGCTGCGACAGGCCATGCCGCCGCCGGTGCCGCTCGGCCCGATCCACGAGCCGCCTCCCCACTACTGACCCGGCATCGCCTGCCATGTGCGGCAGACCACGGCACGCGGCACGGTGAGCCGTTCGATCCTGTCGCCGCCGCACGCGGGTCGGGTAGCATCTCTGCATGCATCGCCGGCTCGTGGTCCTGGCGCTCACCGCGGGCTGCGGCAGCGTCCAGAATGCCCCGCCACCCGCGGATGGCTCGCCACCGGTCGACGTACTCGACGGTACGCTCCGGCAGGGCTGCGTCATGGCGCTGCACATGGACGAGGCGTCGTGGTCGGGGGCCACCGGCGAGGTCCACGATGCATGCGGGAACAACAGCGGCACCGTGACGGGATCGGCGAACACCGTCGCCAACGGCGTGCGCGGCCGCGCCGGCAGCTTCTCGGGCAACGCCTGCATCACCGTCGCCGACGCCCCGAGCCTGCACGCCACCACCGGGCTGACGCTCAGCGCCTGGATCCTCCCGACGGCGCTCAACGGCAACGACTCCGACGGCGTGATCAGCAAGCGGATCGACTTCGACAACCAGCCCGAGTACAGCCTCTACGTCTGGACCGGCTACCACGTCTGGGTCGATCTCGACGGCGAGAACAACCGGG
>Ga0307476_10001279_pt1 | contig 15483 bp, 7 predicted proteins | sample atmos_gasesECM2C_2_FD_203314 | JGI IMG/M metagenome (GOLD analysis project Ga0307476, IMG submission 203314) | Hardwood forest soil microbial communities from Morgan-Monroe State Forest, Indiana, United States - atmos_gasesECM2C_05 | ecosystem: Environmental > Terrestrial > Soil > Temperate... | reverse complement strand
ACGGACTACACTTGGGGACGACACCAGCTGGGCGCGCGCTTCACATTCAATCAGGAAAAATTCATTGTTCCCGCGTCGATTCCGCTGCCGGTTTGGAATCAGAATGAGCCCGTTAATAATCGCAAGATCGCGCTCACCGATACCTGGACGGCCCGCAACAATGTGGTGAACGACATCCGGCTCCAGTACTCCTATTACTTTCTCGGCTTGTTGGATCCCTGTACCCCCGGCGTCACGTGCCAGCCGGACATAACCGTCGGCGACCTATTTACGGGAAACACCGCAGGCGTATCAGACAATCAGCACCAGAAGCAGAACAGCTATCAAGTCAGAGATACGCTGTCCTGGGTGCACGGCAAGCACACCTTCAAGTTTGGCGGCGATTACAACCATTTCATCTATCCACAGTTCTTCCTGTCGCGCAGCGTGGGTGACTACGAATACAAGACGACGGCGGATTTCATCAGCGATGTTGTGCCCACATCACGGGTCTTGCGCGGCGCGGGCTCTGGATACTTTCTGGGAACGGAAAGCTTAATGGCTGGGTTTGTCCAGGATGACTTTAAGGTCTCATCCCGACTTACCTTAAACTTGGGTCTGCGTTACGAATACTGGACTAATCCGGTGGGAGACAAAGAGTGGAACCTCAATGCCATCTCGAATGTTCCGGGACTGATCACCTTCGCGAATCCAAGCACGGACAAAAACAACTTCGCCCCACGTATTGGATTCGCCTATGACCCAACGGGCGGCGGAAAAACGGCGATTCGAGGTGGGTTCGGAATTAACTACGACGTGAAGTTCCAGAACTTTGACTCTGTTTCCTTACCGCCGCAACTGCAGAGCGAACTAAACTCGTCGTCGGCCTGCACTTTGACCCCGACACCCTCGTGGTGTTCGACGGGGACCGGTTTCCTGGCGGGAGGCGGCCTGCCTCCTGTCTACATTCCTCCTGCGGATCAGGCTACGGCGCGAAACCTGACCAGCGCGCACCTTCCCAATAACACTGCTTTACCCAAAGTGCTTACATGGAGCCTCGGTGTCCAGCATGAAATGTATCGCAATGCCACACTCGAAGTGAGATATGTGGGTACGCGCGGGCTGGAGTTGCCGGTGCAATTCCGCCGAAACTTCATCAGCTATTTCGATGCCGGCGGTTCGCCTCTGCCCACCTATCTCAGCGCCTCATCGATTCCGGCAACCTATACTGCCACTACCCCAACCGACACCAGCTTCAACCTGTTTGAAACTAACTATAGCAACCTGACTCTAAACCCGGTCCCGGGATTGACTCAGCCAAGTCCCGACATTTACCAGAAATACGGTTTCTTTGGGAACGTGACGGAGTATGACCCCTATGGAAATAGTATTTATCATGCAGTTTCCGTGAGTTTCACCCAACGCGCGGGTCACGGGCTTTCGATAAACGGAAACTACACCTACTCGCACACCATCGACTCCGCCACAAACGAATTCGATACAAGCGCTTTGGATCCACGCCGGGCGCAGGATGGGTATCACCTTGCGGCGGAGCGCGCTGATTCGGAGTTGGATGTTCCGCAGAAGGTCGCATTATCGCTTGTATACCAGTTGCCCAAAGCGAAGTCGTTGAATACATTTGCCAAAGTTTTGTTGAACGGCTATCAGGTCGGAACCGTGTTCTACGCGCAGTCGGGACAGCCAGTCACGCTGCAGTCCGGTGTTGTCGATTCGAACGGCAACGTGGATACCGCGGGGGACAGGGTTATCCTCAATCGAGCCGGGACTGGCAACGTGCTGAACGAGCCTTTTCAGGGCGATGTTTTTCCGGTATGCGAAGGGGCTGGCGGCGCCACCTATGTGGGCACAACCTCTTTCCTGACTGCTCCGTTCAATGGCTGCAACGCTAACGCAAGCGCTCCCTTCGGTTACGACCCGGCGATTGGTTATACACCGGTGAATCCCAAGGATCGGTACCTCATCGCGGCTAATGGAGTGCAGTCTAATGTCGGACGAGACAGTTACCGAACGCCTGGTTTCAACACCTTCAATGTCTCCCTGTTCAAGAACACTTACTTCGGCGAAACCAAGTACCTGCAACTGCGGGCGGAGGTTTTTAACGTACTCAACCATCCCAGTTACACTTTGACCAACGGGAATGTCTTCAATACGGCCGGTATCACAACCGCCCTTGGGAATCCAGGCTATGCACAGCCTTTCAGCAATGCTTTCCTAAATGCGAAGCAGTTCGGTGGTGGCATCCGCCAGATGACGCTGGGAATAAAGTTCGTCTTCTGAGTGCGACATGGGATCGGTCGCGGCCGGTCCCATGTTTTCGCGGGACGGAGCTTCAGTCTAAGCCTAAGAATCCTTGTCAATCACGCTCTGCAGGCCAGCACGGTAACCGCGGCTGCAGGACAATTCCTTGCCGGTCTTCAGGATGACGATATATTCGCCGCTGTTGACAGGTATCAGTTCCTTAATCTTCCTCACATTCACGATCGTGGAGCGGTGAATGCGGATAAAGAGATTCGGGTTCAACCGTTCGGCGATACGGCTGATGGTCTCGCGAAAGAAATAAGACTCTTTCCCGACATTCAAACGTACGTAATTCGCCGCAGCTTCAACCCAGTCAATTTCGTCCAGATTCAGGAATATAACCCGTCCTTTGGCTCGAATCACCAAACGACCTTCCGGCTCAGGTCCGGAGCGGGTTTCCGATCTCACTCTGGAGAGGAGATCCATGATGCGATGCGTAATCTCGCGATCCCCCGACTTACGCACTTCAGAGCAGGCTCTTTCTATCGAGTGATGAAGGCGCTCCTGGTCGAACGGCTTCAGTAAGTAATCAAGAGCGTGCGCTTCAAAGGCGCGAATCGCGTATTGATCATAGGCCGACGTGAAAATGACTACAGGCATTTCTCCAGGAGGGACTTCGTTCAAGACCTGGAACCCATCGAGATCCGGCATTTGAATATCCAGCAGCAGCAGATCTGGAAGGTGGGCATGGATTGCTGATATGGTCTGCCGGCCATCTTCACACTCGGCTACCACTTGGACTTCCGGTTCTGATTCCAGCAGAATATGCAGTTTCTTGCGAGCAAGCCGCTCGTCGTCGGCAATGACGACACGTAGCGGGGAGCTAGCCGTTTTGCCTTGCAATGCCGAGTCAAGGTCAGGGGTCATGGCGCGTCTGCAAGCACTAGGGGTTGTCTGACAAATGGATAGACGTGACCGGGTGAGAATCGTTTACTTTAAGTTCAGTGCAACTGTCAAGGTCCATCCCTGGTAGCGCCTGGTAGCGGAAACCTGCTTCCGAGGGCAAAGATTCTCGTGCCGATTTATGTGGTATCGAGCCCGCGCAGGGAATTCGCAGGCGCTTCAAGAAAGACGTTGACTCGTCAACGACTTGTGGTCGACCTCGGCCGTTTGCGCAACTGGACATCTGTCTGTGTGATGAGTGAGCCCTTCCCGCCACCACTCTTCGAGCCGCTTAAATAAAACCGAAACGGCACCCAGGCTCGACGCAGGCCTCTGGCTTGCCTCCTGGCTTCCGATTTTCATAGAGGCAAGCGCCCTCAATTACCAAATGAGGTAGATCGTGAAGGTCCGCGGGAGTAGCGATGGCGATCCCGTGACAGGAATCCGTTGGCTCGTAGGCAAAGCCCCGCATCTGGTGTTAGCCAGAGGTGCATTCATAACCTGGTCGCGAGAAAACCTTGGCGCGGCAAATCGCGTGCTCTCTGGCTGTCAGATTCCCACCAGCAGATGGGAACTCATCACCACGAAAGGAATACTTATGATTCCCCTCGCAGCCCTTTCCCGCCAGGCAGGCAAGCGCTCTCGAACTTTAACGCCGATTGCCATCTCGCTGTTTTGGCTGAGCTGGGCTGCGATGCAAGCACAGACCACCGTTGCCACGGGCAGCATTCAAGGATCGGTGACCGACCCTTCCGGAGCGGTTGTTGTGGGAGCGAAAGTTACCATCACCCACAAAGCGACCGGACAAGTAATAACAGTCGCGACGACCTCGTCCGGCGCCTACGCATCAGGCGCTCTCACACCGGGTGACTATAGCGTGCACGTCGAAGGGCAGGGTTTCAAAACCCTCGACGCAACCATTCCGGTTCAGGTGGGAGTAACGGCATCGGGCAACTTCAAGCTTCAATTGGGCGATGCCAGCCAGATCGTCGAGGTGCAAGGCTCCGAGTTGCAGGTTAACACCGAACAAGCCAGTGTGCAGGGTGTGATTAACACCGAGCAGATTGAGAATCTTCCCATCAACGGAAGGAACTTCCTCGACCTGGCTCAATTGGAGCCAGGAATCCAGATTCAAGATGGCGGCAACTTCGATCCCACCAAGAAGGGATTTTCTTCGATCTCTTTCGGAGGACGGTTTGGACGCACGGCACGCATCGAGGTCGACGGAGTTGACACAAGCGACGAGACCGTGGGGACGACGACTCAAGACATTCCCCAAGGCGCCATTCAGGAATTCCAAATTGGAGAGTCGATGCTGGATCTTTCCACGGAGCTAACCTCGTCCGGGTCGGTGAATGTTGTGACTAAGTCGGGAACGAACGCCTACCACGGCCAAGGTTACTATTATTTCCGCGACCAGTCGCTCGATGCCAACCTCCCGGGGGCATCGCATACACCTTTCCAGAGAAATCAGTTCGGGGGTAACTTCGGCGGCGCAATAGTAAAAAACAAATTGTTTTTCTTCGTGGATGCGGAACGGACCAAACAAGACTTCGATCAGCCTGTGTTGGCGGGGCCTCCCTTTCAATCGCTCTCCGGCGCATTCTCGGCGCCTTTCCGTGAAACCGAGGGCATCGCGAAACTGGATTACCAGATCAGCAAAAATTACAAAACGTTTTACCGCTTTTCCTACGACCAGAACAGCGACGTCTCATCGTTCGAGGCTATCGCCTTCCAGCCTCTTAACAACACTACTCATACGCGCGATCACGTTGTGGGGCTCGACTTCACCACCGGAACTTTTACCCACACGGTTCGTCTCGGGTATATGAAGTTCTTTAACCACATTTCGAGTGGAACCAACGCGACCACGCCTTTCAATCCATCATCACCGATAGAACTGGCTATCGGTCCTGACATCAACTGTCTGAACAGCTCAGGCATAACTCCCGATGTGTTTTGTTCCGGCCAGGGGCTCTTGGCGCCTCAGTCAACACCTCAGTCTGATCATCAGATCAAGTACGACGGCAGCAAAGCGATCGGGGCGCACATCCTGCGTTACGGTGGAGGCTTCAACCACATCCAAGGCGGAGGTTTTGCCGGCTTTCTTGCCGACGGGCCTGCGGTGAACGCCAGCACCACCGCTTGCACTGGCACATGCCTCGCCATGCCCGGCGGGGCAGCCAATGCGCTCAACTATCCTGCCACCAATGTGCTTCTCGGCAACGGCCAGGGATTTTCTACGGAGAAGCGTTCGTTTGGTTTTCCAGGTGGAGGCTTGGGACCTGATAATCGGATTTCCTGGTACGTCGGTGATTCGTGGAAGATAAAACCAAATTTAACTCTGACCTACGGGTTGCGGTATGTGAGAGATACGGGAAGAACCGATAACGACCTGGGGCCAATCGCGGCGCTCTACCAGTTTGACAATCAGTTCTATTCGGGCTTGGGGAATCGGGTGAACAATCCGAACAAGAATTTTGCGCCACAGCTCGGCGTCGCCTGGGATCCGGCGCATGACGGAAAGACGGTGGTGCGCGGTGGGATTGGATTGTTCTATGAGAACTCGATCTGGAACAACGTCATCTTCGACCGGCCGGCGCGTTTGACGAATGGCACTTTTCTGGCTTTTCAGCCTGCCTGCGGAGGCGGGCAACCAGCAACTTTCAATCTACCCGGCACCGCAACATCGATCACCCCCACTTTCTGCGGCCAGCCAATTGGGTTGGTCCAGGCTCAGATTGCGGCACTGCAATCGCAATATCAGGCTGCCGCTCAGGCGGTTGGTTCCGGACCAAACGGATCTTTTATTGGTTCGGCCTTGGACGATACCGGTCCAAACGGGACGAGCACGAACCTGTTCGCTCCTAACTACAGAACCCCGCGGTCGGTGCAAATGAATTTCGGCATCCAGCGCGAGCTTCGCCGGGGCATGGTGTTAACCGCGGATTATCTCCGTAACATCTCGACCCACACACTCCTGGCAGTCGATACGAACCACGTTGGCGACGCGCGCTTTCTAAACATGACGGCCGCTGTGAATGCCATCAACAAGACTCTGACTGCCTGCGGAGCGGGTTCGATTGACGCCGCCATTGCCAACTGTCCCGCTCTACACCCCGCAGGAGGCGGAGCCACCATCGTGGATTTTGCCACGAACGGGTTGGACTCGGGTTATGAAGTCTGCGGCGGAGGCCCCTGCCCCAACGCGGCCTTCGGTGGCGTTGCAAATGGCGCCAATGGATCGCCAGCTCTGGGGGGAAACCAGATGCTGTTTCCGATCGGACGCTCGGTCTATAACGGTTTGCAAACCTCTCTGAAGCAGAACATGCGTAATCCGTTCAGGGGAGCACATTCCTTGAACCTGCAGGTCTCTTATGCTCTCTCCCGGTACACTTCTCAGGCGCAAGATGGCGACTTCGTCAACAGCGCGTGGAACTATGCAAAGCCCAACCAATTCAACGGCCCCAATGGACTGGATCGTACTCACCAGATTTCCTTCGGAGGCACCATGGATTTGCCGGCTCACTTCCGGGCCAGCGTGATTGGACATTTTTATAGCGCGCTGCCCACGACTCTCACGCTCGCTTCCACCGGGACTCCCGGCGGTATGTTTGTGACTGCGGTTAACGGAGACGGAACAGGCGATGGCTATTTGCCGAACGGCTCGAATGGCGCGTTAGGTGGTATTCTTCCGGGCACTAATCTTGGCTCGTTCGGGCACGGCATAAACGGCGCTAATATCAACGACGCGATTAACAACTACAACCGTAACTTTGCGGGCACTCCCACTCCGGCCGGCCAGGCCCTCATCAGCGCGGGACTGTTCACCTCAACCGAACTCACTCAACTGGGAGCTGTGATGCCGGTCGTCAACCCCGCGCCCGCCGACGAGGCGAATAATGCCTGGTTACGAGCCCTCGACCTCAGCCTGAATTGGACCTACAAGGTCAAAGAGCGGCTGGAAATCCAGCCGGGAGTGAGCTTCTTCAACGTGATGAACCTCTCCAACTTCGATGCCCCTAAGAATAACCTCAGCGGCGTGCTGAGCCTCGCGGGTCAGCCAGGCCTTCCGGCTCAAACGCCGGTGGCAGGAACGGTGAACGGCACGTCCGGGCAACAGCCTAACAGCCTCCGGGTCGGTCTGGGTTCCGGAGTGTTTGGCTTAGGTTCTCCGCGCGTATTGGAATTTGCCCTGAAGCTCACATTTTAGCCAGGTCCTGATTCTTAAAGACGAGACACAGCAGTTTGCTGCCATCGCTCCCCCTGATCGGATCGTTCGTATTGACGCGGCTGTGCCTGGCTTCGTCCAACGCTCGCAGGGCTCGCCTGGTGGTTTTCATCGATGGTTCGGCAGGCTGCGGTTGCTAACATCCGGCCCTTCCTGGAAGGCCTTTTTCAATAGTCAGGCAAGCCAGATCTAACCTCTGCGGCGGGTTGTCCAGAAGTATTCGAAGTCGGGGGAAATTCTCAGCAGGCGATCGACTCCTTCAAGCACGCCCCAGACAAGGCGCTTTTTCGCAAGGCGACTTAAGGCTGCACGGAGGCCGTCCGAACCGTCGACGTGGGGCGCGAAAACACGGTGCCGTGCGGATAGGCATCGCCGTGGAAGCCATGCGGCCACGACTTACCGTCCATGCTGACGCCAGGCTGGTCGCTTCCGGCATCGCGGAAGCGCGGGTCGAGCGTGAGAGCACCCGTTTGGGGATCGAAGTTTACCATCAGCAGGCGGTGATCTCCGTACTCGCCTGAATTCAAAATAATTCGATGGCCGCCTGAATCGGCGGAAGCCCAGTGCGGTTTTTGTTTTTCATTGAGAGTGACCCGCGATACCTCGCGAATGTGAGCCAGATCGGAGATGTCATAGGCGGCGATCGCGTGCACCGAGGACAAAGTTTGAATCCAGTAATGACCAATTTGCAAAGGTACGTCAGCCTGCTCGCCGTCGAAGGTCTTCAGGTACCGAGCCGAGGGTTTCTCGGTTTCAATGCCTTCCAACTGGTACAGGCCACACCAGAATGTGTGGATGAGGACGGTTCTGCCATCGGCGAGCAGACGAGGCTCGCCCGGAGCTTGCTGCTCCGTACCGCGCGGCCCAGGTGGTAGCACGAGGGTGCGCAAAAGCTTCAAGTCGGAAAGTCGCCACAGTTGGACGGTGCGCGTCTCCCCGTCGCTTTTGAAATGCATGGAAGTGTTGGTGGTGACGACGCGGTTGAGCGCAGGGACGATCACGAGGCTGTAGGGGCGAATGAGCTCGCCTTGCGCCGCGGGATCCATGGCGCTGCTGCTGCGTATAAGATGTCCACGTTCGTCGAACTCGACCAGGCCGCCGCCGTCAGACTTGGGCCCGTGATCGCCATGATATTGGAATGTTGCCAGAACATGACGGTTCGACATTCGTACGTAGGTGTGCGGGTGCATATAACCGTCGAGATCACCGAACGACGTAACCAGAGACGGGTGCAGAGGCTCACGCAAGTCGAAAAGCATGGTGCGTCCGCTCTCAAACGCATTGGCCAGAAGAAAACCGTCCTCGGGCATTTCCGCTTCGGTGTGATGAGGCGTTCCACCGGGACCGGGAACTGCGACTGACGCCACCACTTGGGCGTAGTGCGCAGACTTGGGATCGGCATCCAGCACGGCGAGGAAATCGCTGCTTTTCTTGGTGTCGTCGCCCGCCCAGACGAACAGGTAGGAATTGTTCTGGGAAAATGCAGGAACTGCGCAAAACAGCAGCAGAACCAAGCAACGCAGATGGCGCATAGGCACCGATTGTCCTCGTGCGGTGCCCGGGTGTCAATCCACAAGCGACGATTTCGGCCTCCGGAGTATAACCCTGCGTTCTGGAAGGTAGGGTTTGGACAGGGTTGGGAGGCGTGTTAGCCTATCGGCGGCAGGGGCTGAGGCGGCGTGCAGGTTGCCGCCCGCCCATCCGCCAAAAGTCACCTCGCATGCCGGACGAAACCAACCCACCTCGGCCCCCTGTATCCTCCTCACCTGCGGGGACTTCCGGTGTTTCGACGGATCAAGAAAAAGAGCAACTTTCCGGCTCAGGCGGGGTTCGAACAAGTGTGAGTACTGCGGCCATGGAGCGAGGGGCGCTGATGGCTGCGATGGGTCCCCCTCCAGTCAGGAGCTTCCAGCCAGGGATGGCGGGCGCCGAAGGCTACACCGACGCCGAGGTTATGTTGCGGGTCAAGGCGGGAGACGAATCCGCCTTCGACTATCTAGTACATAAATATCGCCGGCCGCTGGTGAGTTTTATGTACCGTATGGCGCGCAATACGGCGGCCGCGGAAGATTTGGCCCAGGAAGTTTTTCTGCGGGTGTATCGCTCTCGCCAGACTTACGAAGCCAGCGCCAAGTTTACAACCTGGCTGTATCGCATCGCTACGAATCTGGCTGTGAACCATGCCCGCGATACGCGTCATGAGCGACCGGAAGTGACGGTCAGTCTGGACGAACCGGACGAGGAAACCGGCACCACATTGGACGTGGCCGATGGTACGGTTACGGCGGAAGAGGCTCTGGTGCGGCGCGAGCGGATGCTGGCGATCCGAAGCAAAGTGGAGGCGCTTCCTGAGCGGCAGAAATTGGCGGTGATCATGCACAAGTACCAGCAGATGGATTACAAACAGATCGCCGAGGTATTGAAGTTGAGCGAGTCAGCGACGAAATCGTTGTTGTTTCGCGCATACGAGACCTTGCGGGAACAGTTAAAAGAATTTGTTTAGAAGAGATATTTTGTTTTGCGAAGTGAGCGATGGCGAAGATGACTAAGGGGAACAGGGTTATGAAGTGTGAGGAAATCAAAGAAGTGATGCCGGATTTGGCTTCCGGCTTGATGGAAGTGACGCCGGAGATGAGCGATCATCTGGCAGGCTGCGGAGCGTGCGCCGGCAAGATGAAAGAGTTTCGGCAGACGATGGCATTGCTGGATGAATGGAAAGCGCCAGAGCCTTCGCCGTATTTCGATGTGCGTTTGCAGGCGCGTCTGCGGGAAGAGATGGCCAAGCCGCAAGCGGGCTGGTTAGCCTGGTTCCGGCGGCCGGTGCTGGCTGCGGCCCTGACGGTGGTGATGGGCGTGGGCGTGGGCTTGTTTTTTGCGAAGGGCAGCGGAATCTACGGGCCGGGGAATAAAGTGGTAGCGGAATGGCAGGTAGCGGAGCCCGGGACAGCGGTAAGCGACCTGCAGGCGCTGGAAAAGAATCACGATCTGTATTCCGACTTCGATTTGCTGGATGACCTTGAGGTGCAGCATGATGTGGTGGCGAATCCTTAAGAGCGGATCACTAACCAGCATCAATGCGGGTAGGCGAATTCGAGGGCGGAAAGAATGCGGTGGAGAAATTGCATGACGCGATGGATGGCAACGGCCGTGCTGGCCGTGGCCGGCGTTGTGGCTCCCTGCCTGGCTCAAAATAACAACGCGCCGCGCAATAATTTCCGGCCGTTGCAGGGACATCCGCCAGCCCAAACTCATCCGCCGGGTCAGGGGCAAGGGCATTCGGGGGACTGGCTGCGACGCTATAAGGGCTTGTCTCCCAGTGAACAGCAGCGCGCGTTGCAGAACGATCCCGGCTTCCGCAGTTTATCTCCGGAGCGCCAGCAAATGTTGCGGCAGCGGCTGCAGCATTTCTCAAGTCTTCCGCCACAAGAGCAGCAACGCATGCTGAAGCGCATGGAAACGTGGGAGCATCTTACGCCGGCTCAGAAGCAAGCGGTGCGCAATCTGTTCGGCCGGATGCAGCAGCTTCCACCCGACCGTCGGCGTATGGTGAGTACGGCGGTGCGTGATCTGCGGGCCATGCCACCGCAGCAGCGGGAACAGATTATTGATTCCAACCGCTTCAGAGGCATGTTCTCACCACAGGAGCGCGACATTATGCGCGGCGCCACCAGGCTGCCGCTGGCCCCTCCGGACAATAGCAGGCCCGAACAATGACCAGATCCTGTTGATCAGGTTTAACTTTCAGGGGTGGCTCAATGGAAATCATGGGAGACAGTTTCGGCCTTGGTAACGAATAGCGGCAGTACCCGCTCGGCTTTAACTGAGATCACATTGTCCTGATTCTGCAGAATTCCTTCAATTGCGAGAAACCGTTCTGAGGCCAGGAGCAAACGGTTTTGATGAAAAAGGTCGGGAGCGATAATCGCGTTGGCCACTCCGGTTTCATCTTCCAGGCTGAGAAAAACAAACCCTTTCGCGGTGCCCGGGCGCTGGCGCACGATTACGCAGCCTCCAATGCGAAGACGCTTGCCGCTGGGAATATCGCGGAGTTCGCTGGCGCGGCGAATGCCCATGGCCTTGAGCCAGTCACGACGGTAAGCCATAGGATGCGGCCCAACCGTGAGGCCTGTGCCGTGGAAGTCGGCAACCAGTCGCTCTTCCTGGTCCATGGGACGTAACGGGGAAGGTGAATCAGATTCCGGTAGATGCTCGAGCAGCGGACCGGAGGAGCGCACGGCACGTTCGACTTGCCAGAGAGCGTCGCGGCGGTGGAGTTGCGGGTACCGGGTGCCGGGTACCGAGTTGCGAGATTCCTCCGCTCCTCGCTTGCCCTCAGAGGTCGGAATGACAAAAGTTTCTATCGTTCTTGATGGCTCAGAGGCCGAAAAGGTTTTCCCCGGTACTCGATACTGGGTACTAGCGACTGAATTCAGAGCTCCAATTTCCGCCAGCGTAGTGAGCTCATCCTTGCGAAGTTCAGGAACGCGGTGTGCGAGATCCTGAATAGAAGTGAATGGAACACGCATGCGTTCGCGCACCAGCGCTTGACCAGCGTCTTCCCGCAGGCCGCGGACGTAGCGCAATCCAAGTCGCAGGACCTGAGCGAGTTGCGAGTGCCTACTACCCAGTACTGAGTGACAAGATTCCTCCGCCCCTCGCTGGCGCTCGGGGGGCGGAATGACAAAGTTCTCTGGAGCCAGCAAATCCTCTGGGGGAGGAATGGTTTTACTCGGGGCTTGGTTCTCGGTGCCGGGCACCGCTTCCAGCGTGCACATCCACTCCGAACGCATCACATCCACCGGCAGTACTTTCAATCCGTGCCGTTTCGCGTCTGTGATAAGAGTGGCTGGAGAATAAAAACCCATGGGCTGATTGTTGAGCAGGGCAGCGGTAAATGCGGCGAGATAGTGGCACTTCAAATAAGCGCTGGCATATGCAATCAGGGCAAAGCTGGCGGCGTGTGATTCAGGAAATCCGTAGAGCGCGAAAGATGTGATGGAAAGAATGATTTGTTCCTGCGCATGATGAGAGATTCCGTTGCGCGTCATGCCGGCACGCAGTTTAGCTTCGATATCCCTCATGCGGGCTTCCGATCGCTTGAAGCCCATGGCACGGCGCAGATCCTCGGCCTCGCCGCCAGTAAAGTTGGCTGCGATCATGGCAATGCGCAGCAATTGTTCCTGAAAGAGCGGTACTCCCAATGTGCGTGCCAGCACCGGTTCAAGCGAAGGATGTGGATAGGAAACTTCTTCGCGTCCCTGTCGACGCAGGAGGAATGGGTTAACCATTTGTCCGACGATTGGTCCCGGCCGGATGATTGCAACCTGCACCACAATGTCATAGAAGCGTTTCGGCATTAGGCGCGGCAGGCACGACATTTGCGCGCGGCTTTCCACCTGGAACATGCCAATGGTATCGGCCTGCTGCAGCGTGGAGTAGACAGCAGAGTCATCGGCCGGAAGGTGCGCCAGATCGACTTCTTCATCGTAGTGATTACGGATAAGTTCGATTGAATCTTTGAGCACCGCCATCATGCCCAAGCCGAGCAGGTCAACTTTGACGATGCCCATGTCGGCGCAATCTTCTTTGTCCCACTGCACCACGACGCGGCCGGGCATGGAGGCGGGTTCCAGCGGGACGACAGAGTCGAGTTGGCCCTGGCAGATGACCATGCCGCCGGAGTGCTGTCCGAGATGGCGGGGCAAATCCTGCACAGCCAGGCACAACTCGTAATACTTTCGCAGGCGCGGATGATTGAGATCGAGTCCGGCATCGCGGAAGCGGCGGTCGAGGGCATCGTTTTCGTCGCGAAATTCCCAGGTGGCGACCGCGGCAGAAATTTTGGCGAGCGTTTCCGGATCGAACCCCAGAGCCTTGCCCATTTCGCGCGCCGCCATGCGATTGCGATAAGTAATTACGTTCGCTGTCATGGCTGCGCCGCGTTCACCATAACGCCGGTAGAGATATTGAATAACTTTTTCGCGCTCGTCGCCGCTGGGCAGGTCGAGATCGATGTCCGGCCACTCGCCTCGCTCTTCGGAAAGAAAACGTTCGAAGAGAAGTTCCATGCTGATGGGATCGACAGCGGTGATGCCCAGTGAATAACAGACCGCGCTGTTGGCGGCCGATCCACGGCCTTGCACCAAAATGTTTTGCTCGCGGCAGAAGCGAACCAGATCCCACACGATGAGAAAATATCCCGCGAGTTTAAGTTTTTCAATCAATGCGAGTTCGCGCTCAATCTGCCGGCGGGCGCAGGTTTGCACGTCAGGCTTAGCGCGGCTATAGCGTTGCCGGAAACCTGTCCAGGCGCGGTCCCGCAGAAAAGAATTCATGGTCTCCCCGTCAGGAACGGGATAGCGGGGAAACTCGTAGCCGAGATCGTTCAGCGTGAATTCAAGGCGTGAAGAAAGTTCGAGAGTGTTGGCCAGCGCTTGGGGCAGGTCGGCGAAGAGTTGGTGCATCTCTTGCGGAGATTTCAAATGACGCTCGGAGTTGCATGCCAGCAAACGTCCAGCGGTCGACAATGTACGGTGATGGCGGATGGCGGTGAATGTGTCCAAAAGTTCGCGATCTTTCGCGGCAGCGTAGCAAACGCCGTTGGTGGCCAGAAGCGGAAGATTCAGCGAGCTCGCAATTGCCATGGCTGCGCGGTTGCGAGTTTCTTCTTCCCGATGGAAATGGCGCTGTAGCTCTACATACACATTGCCGCCACCAAACAGCCCAACCAGGTGCTCGACTTGCTGGCGGCCTTCATCGATGCCCCCATGTTGTAAGGCGGCTGCGAGTGGACCGTCCGCACCGCCGGTCAGGCAGACAAGGCCGTGGGCGTGCTCTTCCAGCTCTTCTTCACGGACTGCGCCTTCGCCTTTTTTCGCGCGCAACTTCATTTTGGTGATCAGACGGCAGAGATTTTGATAGCCCGCGCGGGAGGAAACGAGCAAAGGCAGGCGGAATTCACCACGGAGACACTGAGACACGGAGGAATTCTTAGATGGTTGATAATTAATTGTTGCTTGTTGATTTTCAGAAGATCGTGAAATTGTTTTTGTTTTCTTCGTGTCTCTGTGGCTCGGCGGTGAACATGCTGTCACTTCCGCTCCGATGTGCGCCTTGATCTCAAATTTGTTTGCCGCCATGTGAAAGCGAGGGGCACCGTAGACGCCGTCGGTGTCGAGCAATGCCATGGCAGGCATCTTGAGCCGGGCACACACACCTGCCAGATCCTCTGGCAAGGAAGATCCTTCGAGGAAGCTGAAAGCGGAGCGGGCATGAAATTCGATGTACATCAGTTCTCAGTAAAAAAGCTTTTCACCACAGAGACACAGAGAAAATCTTTAATGTTCTGGTATCTTTTTTTGCTTTCTCTGTGTCTCTGTGACTCTGTGGTGAAAAGCTTTGGACTTCAGTCATACGTACCTTCCACGAACCATCCTCCGCCGAGTAGATCGTGCACCAGGCGATAGAGAGCGATACCTTCGGCATGCTGCAAAGCAATATCCCATTCGTCGCGCGACCATGCTTCCCGCTCCCACCAATCGCCGGAACTGCGCCAGGGGCCGGCCTTCCAGAGAACATTGCCCTGCGCTTCTTTTTTCTTCGAGCAGGCCACGTGCACCAGTTGACCGTTATCCAGGGTCACTGTGGCTCGCCAAGGGGGACGGAACATGCGAAGAGCGGCGACCGCGGATTTCTCTTTCGTGGGCTCAGTTCTTCCTGGTCGGTTTTCCTGCGCAGGAGCTCTTTCTTGTGTTGCCCCGGGCATAAAACGCCGCATGCGGAAACCTTCCGCACGGTGCGTATCCAGCAACTCCAGCGAGCCCACGTGAGATTCACCGACCAATGCGGCAATACGCGCCAGCGTGAGTTCTAGTTTTTCCGGTTCCGGCGTGGGAGGCAGAAACAGACCGCCTTGGGCCGATCGCGGCCGCGCCGGTTCCGCGGCAAGGTGAATTTTGATGATGGGCGCGCCCGGTGGATGCGCATTCAAATCCAGTTGCAGCAGCTTGAGAAAAAGTTTGGGATCCAGCAGGGGCAGAGGAAGGCTAAGAGTTCTGCAGAATTTAGTTTGC
>Ga0307476_10001278_pt1 | contig 15496 bp, 12 predicted proteins | sample atmos_gasesECM2C_2_FD_203314 | JGI IMG/M metagenome (GOLD analysis project Ga0307476, IMG submission 203314) | Hardwood forest soil microbial communities from Morgan-Monroe State Forest, Indiana, United States - atmos_gasesECM2C_05 | ecosystem: Environmental > Terrestrial > Soil > Temperate... | reverse complement strand
GAAGGCCCGCGCGCCGTTCCAGGATGCGCCGAGCACCATGCCGACGGCGGCCAGTTCGTCTTCGGCTTGCAGAATGGCGAAATTGCGCTCGCCGGTCTGCGGATCGACGCGATAGCGCTCGCAAAAACCCTTGAATGCGTCCATCAGCGAGGTGGACGGCGTGATGGGATACCAGGCGCCCACCGTTGCGCCGGCGTAGACGCAGCCGAGGCCCGCGGCCGTGTTGCCGTCGATCATGATGTGGCCGCGGGTCTTGTCCATGTGCTCGACCTTGAGCGGCAGCGGCGAGATCAGATTCTGTCTGACGTAGTCGTAGCCGAGGCGCAAGGCCTTGGTGTTCGAGTCGAGCAATTTCGGTTTCTTGCCGTAGCTCTCGCTCAAGAGTCCCGTGATCACCTGCAGATCGACGTCGATCAAGGCGGCGAGCACGCCGGCATAGGCGATGTTCTTCAACAGGATGCGGTTGCGCACGCCGTCGAAATTCTCGTTCACGATTTTGGCGAGCGGCACCTCGATCACGGTGATGTCGCCGCGCTGCAACAGCGAGCTGCGCGGCCAGGTCGAGTCGTAAATCAGATAGCCGCCCGAAACCAGCTCGCGAATGTCGCGCGAGTAAGTCTCCGCGTTCATGGCCACCATGATGTCGACCTGGCTGGCACGTGCCTGGTAGCCGTCGCGGGTCACCCGGATCTCGTACCAGGTCGGCAGGCCCTGAATGTTCGACGGGAAATAGTTCTTGCCGGTTACCGGCACGCCCATGCGAAAGATCGACTTCATGATCAGCGAATTCGCGCTGGCCGATCCGGTGCCGTTGACGTTGGCGAATTTCACCACGAAATCGTTCACGCGATTGGCATTGGCAGTCACACCGGGCATGCTGAGACCTCCTCATCGACCGCGCGCGGAATGTGGATGGTCGACTTTTGCATGTCCCAGGCGGCGGTCGGGCAGCGTTCCGCGCACAAGCCGCAGTGCACGCAGACGTCCTCGTCCTTGACCATGACCCGCCCCGTTTGCGGCAGCGGCGCCGAGACGTACAGTGCCTGAGATCGATTGGTGGCCGGCGCCGTCAAGTGGGTGCGGAGCTCAGCCTCGGTCCCGTTCTGCGTGATGGTGAGGCAGTCGACCGGACAGATATCGATGCATGCGTCGCATTCGATGCAGAGCTTCGCCGCGAATACCGTCTGCACGTCGCAATTCAAGCAGCGCTGCACTTCGAGGGCCGCCTCTTCGGCGGTAAATCCGAGTTCGACTTCGATGTTGATCTTCTTGAAGCGCTCGATCAGTCCGACGTGCGGCACGAGGCGCCGCGCCACGCCGTTGTATTCGTTCTTGTAGGCCCATTCGTGCATGCCCATCTTGCGGCTGGACAAGCTCACGCCGCGCGGCATGCGCTCCTCGACGTTCTCGTCATGGCAGAATTTATGAATCGAAATGGCGGCCTGATGACCGTGTTCTACCGACCAAATGATGTTCTTGGGCCCGAATGCCGCATCGCCGCCGAAGAACACTTGCGGAAGCGTGGATTGAAACGTGGTCTTGTCCACCTTGGGAACATTCCACTTGTCGAGTTCGATGCCGATGCCCGCCTCGATCCACGGAAAGGCGTTTTCCTGTCCGATTGCGAGAATGACGTCGTCGCATGGGAAAAAGACATCGCCGAGGCTGCGCGTTGCGGTGATCTCACCGTGCTCGACGTCGTATTCGAGCTTTTCGAACATCATGCCGAGCAGCCGGCCGCCCTCGGTAACGAAGGACTTGGGCGCGTGGTTGACCACGATTGCGACGTTCTCGCCTTCGGCATCTTCGAGCTCCCATTCGGACGCCTTGAAGAACTCGCGCGGCTTGCGAGCCATGACCTTCACTTGCTTCGCACCGAGGCGCAGGGAGCTGCGGCAGCAGTCCATCGCGGTATTGCCGACGCCGATGATCAAGACTCGCTCGCCGATGCGGTCGACATGGGCGAAGGCGACCGATTCGAGCCAGGTGATGCCGATATGCACGCGATCGGTTTCATGGCGGCCCGGCAGTTCGAGTTCCTTGCCTTTGGGCGCTCCCGAGCCCACGAATACGGCATCGAATTCTTCCGCTTCGAGCAGCCGGCGCAAGCTCTTGACCGGAGTATTCAGGCGCAGATCCGCACCCATGTCGACGATGTAGCCGATCTCTTCGTCCAGCACCTTGGCCGGCAGGCGGAATGCCGGGATATTGGTGCGCATCAATCCGCCCGGCACGGCGTATTGTTCAAATATCGTGACCTCGTAGCCCATCGGCAACAGGTCGTTGGCGACGGTCAGCGACGCAGGTCCTGCGCCGATGCAGGCAATGCGCTTGCCGTTCTTCTGACGCGGCGCCTTGGGCAGCAGCTCGGTGATGTCGTCACGATGATCCGAGGCAACGCGTTTCAAGCGGCAGATGGCAACCGGCTTGGCCTCGATTCGTCCGCGGCGGCAGGCGGGTTCGCAGGGCCTATCGCAGACCCGCCCCAGAATGCCCGGGAATACGTTGGATTCTCGATTCACCATGTAGGCGGCGGTGAACTCGCCCTGGGCGATCAGCCGGATGTACTCGGGGACGTCCGTGTGTGCCGGACAGGCCCATTGGCAATCTACAACCCTATGGAAATAGTCGGATTTTGAAGTATCGGTTGGCTCCATGATTCCTCGAAACTTGCCCCAGCCAGTCCCCAAGTATAACGGTCCCTACCCCGAAACGCCCCGTCCGGGGGTTATTATTGGGTCCAATCGCCATAATGTGATCGACCGCACAATGAACCGTCTCCAAGGCCAAGACGCCACCTGCCCACACTGCTGGGAAACCATCAACTTGACCCTCGATCTCTCGGTACCCGAGCAGTCCTATATCGAAGACTGCCCGGTGTGCTGCCGGCCCATGCTGGTGTCCTATGCTGCGACCGATGATGAGGTCGCTGAGTTCAGTGTCGAGTCCGCCGAGTGACGCCGGCCGGGGCCGCTCCACCCACACGCGGCGCCCCACCCACCCGCGCGGCGGCTCGCCCTCGAGAAGCGCAGCCGCGCAGCGGCGGCTACAAGATGCTGCGCATCTTGATATTGCTGCTGGTTTTGCTCGTGGTCGCGCTGACGACCTGGCAGGATCGTTACCGCAGCACGCGCTGGCATGAGCCTCTGTACGTTGCGATCTACCCGATCGCAGCGGACGACAGTCCGGCAACGCGAGCGTATCTGGCAGCTCTCGACGTCGAGCGTTATGAGCCGATCGATCGGTTTTTCGCGCGCGAGGCCGCGCGCTATCATTTGGACACCGACGAGCCGATCAGAACCCGGCTCAGGGCGCAATTGCACGAACGTCCGCCGTCGCGGTCCGCGGACGCCGGACTTCTGGCGACGGCACTGTGGAGTCTGCGGCTGAGATACTGGGCCTGGCGAGTCAGCGGACATGCGCATGACCCCGAGGATATTCGCATGTTCGTTCTCTATCACGACCCGGCGCTGACGCCCAGCGTGCCGCATTCTCTGGGGCTGACGAAGGGGCTCATCGGCGTGGTCTATGCGTTTGCGGCACCCGCGATGAACGGCGCAAACGATGTGGTGATCGCCCACGAGTTGCTGCATACGGTGGGCGCCACGGACAAGTACAACTTCGCCGATGATGCGCCGCGCTTCCCCGACGGCTACGGCGATCCGGCGCAGCGGCCCCTTTATCCGCAACTGACGGCGGAGTTGATGGCGGGACGGCGCATGCTCGCGCCCGATCACTGGGAACAAGTGGACAGCCTGGACGAAGTAGTCATTGGCCCGAGCACCGCGCTCGAAATACGCTGGCCTCAGCATGCACGCTGAGGCCGCGGCGGAAAACGCCGCGGCGGCGCTCGAGTGCCGCGGCATCGATGTTTGCGTCGGGTCGCGCACCCTGGTGCGCGGGCTCGATCTGCAAGTGCGCCGCGGTTCGATGCTGGCGGTTCTCGGGCCGAACGGTTCCGGCAAGAGTCTCTCGCTGCATACCTTTGCCGGCCTGCGCTCGCCCAGGATGGGGGAGGTATTGATCTCAGGGCTGCCGGTGGCGCAGTGGCCGCGCCGCGCGCTCGCGCGCGAATTGGCGCTTTTGCCGCAAAATGTCGAGGACCCATTCCCGGCGAGCGTCATTGAAACCGTGCTGCTGGGCCGGCATCCGCATATCGCGCGGTGGCAGTGGGAGTCGGCCCGCGACCTCGCCATCGCGTCGGATGCGCTCGCCGCCGTCGGACTTGCCGGTTACGAGGAGCGCGACGTGCTCACCCTGTCGGGCGGCGAGCGGCGGCGCGCCGCGCTGGCGGCGGTGCTCGCGCAAACACCGCGCCTCTTCTTGTTGGATGAGCCTACCAACCAGCTCGATCCGAATCACCAACTCGAGGCTCTGCAGCTGCTGCGCGAGCGCGCGGACGGCGGCGCGGCCGTCATCGTAACGCTGCACGATCCGAATCTCGCGGCGCGATTTGCCGACACCGCCCTGCTGATCGGCAAGGACGGCGATTGGCATTGCGGCAACGTCGCGGATATTCTCACCCCGCAGCACCTGTCGGCGCTGTTCGACACGCGCTTCGAGGCCGCGCAGATCGGTGGACGGCGGGTGTTCTTCCAAGCCTAGGCGGTCTCGAGGTATCTAGCTCAACGCCGCCAGGACCGGGGCATGCAGGCGTCCGTTGGTCGCGAGCACCGAAGTGGATTCCAGGGTGAGCGGCGCGCCGTTCAGGTCCGTGAAGCGGCCGCCCGCCTCGCTGACAATCGCCGCACATGCCGCGATATCGAGAATATTGACATCGGTTTCGACCACCGCATCGATCTTGCCGCTCGCCAGCAAGTGATAATGCAGAAAATCGCCATAGCCGCGAATGCGGCCGACTCGCGCGACGAGCGCGCCGTACCGGGCCCACTGCCCGCCGCTCGCCAGTGATTTCATGTTGCCGGAAGACAACGCCGCTGCCTCGAGCGTCGCGACCTGGCTGACGGCGATGGGTTTGCCGTTCAAATACGCGCCGCAGCCGCGTTCGGCAAAGCTAAGTTCGCCATACACCGGCGCGCTCGACACGCCGAGCACGATCTCGCCGCGCCGCATCAGCGCGATCTGCGTGGAGAACATCGGGTATTCGCGCACGAACGCCTTGGTGCCGTCGATGGGATCCACCAGCCACAGACTCTCGGCATCTGCGCCGCTCGATCCGGTTTCCTCGCCGAAAAATCCGTGGGCGGGAAACCGCGCCTCGAGAATCTCGCGAATCGCGATTTCGCAGCGCACGTCGGCTTCCGTCACCGGCGATTTATCCGCCTTGATGCGCACCTCGATATTGCGTTGGAACAATGCGCGCGCGATCCCGGCGGCTTGCTCCGCCGCGTCGAGGGCCGCCTTGAGTTCGGGTGAAGGATTCACTACGCAACCATAGCAAACCTTTATGCTACCGTCGCACTTGGGGCCAAGGAGAATTCAAGCGATGGGCAACCGGCTGAGCAAGATATACACGCGTACCGGCGATGACGGCAGCACCGGTCTCGGCGACGGATCACGGGTGCCGAAAGAAAATCTGCGGGTCGAGGCCTACGGCACCGTCGACGAAGCCAACAGCGCGATCGGCGTGGTCTTGAGCGTCGCCGCACTGCCGCCGGGCATCGCCGGCTGTCTCACGGAAGTCCAGCACGACCTGTTCGATCTGGGAGGTGAATTGTGCATTCCCGGACACCGCATGATCGAGGCGGCGCATGTCGATCGGCTCGAAACGGTGTTGGACGAATTCAACGAGACCTTGCCGCCCTTGAAGGAGTTCATACTGCCCGGCGGCGGCCCGGCGGCGGCGGCCTGCCATGTCGCCCGCGCCGTATGCCGGCGCGCCGAGCGCCGCTGTTGGTCGCTGGCGCGAACCGAAAGCGTATCGCCCGAGGCCCTCAAATATCTGAATCGCTTGTCCGATCTCCTGTTCGTGCTGGCGCGCGTGCTGGCGCGCCACGAGCACGGCACCGAGGTGATCTGGCGGCGCGCGCGAAAGTAACGAAGGCCAAGGATCTGACTCATATTCCTAGGCGAGGCTTGCCGACTTGAACTGATTGGCATGCATCCAATCGGCGTGCCAGCTCTCCAATTCTGCAATCGCCAGCGGCCGGCAGAACAAAAAGCCCTGCACCTGATTGGCGTCCCGGGTTTTCAGGTACTGCCACTGTGCTTCGGTTTCGACCCCCTCGGCCACCGTCGCCAACCCCAAGCTCTTCGCCATCGCGATGATGGCGTCGACCAGCGGTGCATTGCCGCCGTTCTTCGAAGCGATGTCGCGCACGAATACCCGGTCGATCTTGAGCGTGTCGATCGGAAAGTGCCGCAGGTACGACAGTGAGCTGTAGCCGGTGCCGAAGTCGTCCAGCGCCGTGGCCACGCCAAGCTCCTTGAGCGACTTGACCGCCTTGTTCACCGCGGCCGAATATTCGATCAAGGCGCCCTCGGTGAATTCCAGTTCGATCATGCGCGAATCGATCCCCGCGGCACCCACCGCGTGCGCGACGCGCGACACCAAGCTGCCGTCGCGAAATTGCACGCCGGACACGTTCACCGCGACTTGCCACCCCGGGCCGCCGGCGTCGCGCCAGCGGCGCGCTTGCGCACAGGCCTCGCGCAGCACCCAGTCGCCGATTTCGACGATCAAGCCGGTTTGTTCCGCGAGCGGAATGAACTCGTCGGGCGCGACGAAACCGCGCTGCGGGTGTCGCCAGCGCAGCAGCGCCTCGACCGCTTCGACCCGCAAATCCTTGAGTGCCAGGCGCGGCTGATAATTCAAGGTAAATTCGCCCCGCTCCACCGCCTTGCGCAAATCGGCTTCCATGGACAGATGCCTGGCCGCACGCGTGCTGATGGATTTGTTGAAGAATTCGAGCCCTCCGTGCCCGGTCTTCTTGCCGTGATGCATGGCCGCGTCGGCATTCTTGATGAGGGCACCGGCAGTCGCCGCGTCGCCCGGGAACAAACTGATGCCCATGGTCGCCGACAGCGGGATTTCAGCCTGCGCGAAGACGAAAGGCCGGGCCAACGCCAGCTGCACACGCTGCGCCACGGCCTGGGCCGCCTCGGCCGTGGAGATGCCGGGGAGCGCCAACGCGAATTCGTCGCCGCCGGTGCGCGCCACCCAGTCGGTGATATCTATCTTCTCGGCGGGATCATCCGCACGATCCACCGAGCGCTGCGAATCGCGCAGGCAGTTTTGCAGCCGATGCGCGACTTCCTTCAATAGAACGTCGCCCACCGCCTGCCCTTGCGTGTCGTTGATGCGGGAGAAGTTGTCCACATCGAGCATCAACACCGCGAGCCCGCGCTGCCGCGGCAGGGCCCACTCCACCTGCTGCTCCAATATCTGCAACAAGCGTTGACGGTTCGGCAGAGCGGTGAGCGGGTCATAGTAGGCGAGGTAGCGCACGCGCGCCTCGCTCTCGCGCAGTTGATCTTGAGTCTGTTTGGCGCGGACCAAGAATTTGACGCGTTGCGCCAGCAGCATCGGGTTGATGCCCTTGGACGAGAAATCCGTTGCCCCCGCGTTATAGGCACGATTGACCGATTCCATGTCGTCCAGGCTGGTCTGCATCAGAATCGGCACATGGCGGCTCTCGGGCAACGCGCGCAGCGCGCTGCACACGTCGAAGCCGTTCATGCCCGGCATGACGACATCGAGCACAACGCAATCGGCGGGCTGCTCGCGGAATTGACCGAGCGCGCTCGCCCCGTCGGCTGCGGCGATGACGCGAAAGCCCGCCATCTCCAGGGCGGTTCCGACCAGCAGTCTGGCGCCGGCATCGTCGTCCACGACCAGCACCGTTGCGGGACCGTTGGCTTGATTGTCGAGTGTGTTCATCGCTTCCTTTCAGTCTTCACGTAACCATTACGCGGCATTGGGTGACCGTTCGCGCGCCAGGGCGCCGCAAAAATCCAGATATTCGCGGCGAATTTTCGCCACGATCGGCGCGACCTGGGTGATGGCGCCGCCGCGCACCAGGTTCTCGCATTCCTTTGCCACCATCGCCAGGCGCGTGCCCCCCAAATTCGAGGTGCTCGATTTGAGCGTGTGCACGGCCTGCGTGAGCGCTTCCGCCTGCATGTTCGCCGCCGCGGTTTCGATGGCTCCGATCAAACCCGGCGAATGCTGCAGGTACAAGTCGATCATCGAATTGAGCAGCGTTGGTTTGGCGAGCGCGGCGATGTTGCGCAGCACGTCGGAATCGATCAGCGGCACCCGCGACAGATCGCGCCGCTCCGACTCCGGCAGCGCGCGCAGCGCCAGCCATCGTCTCAGCAGCGTCGCCAATTGCCGCTGGGTAAAGGGCTTGCTCAGGAAGTCGTCCATTCCGGCGGCGAGACACCGTTCGCGCTCGCCTTCCATGGCATTCGCCGTAAGCGCAATGATGGGGACGCGGGCGGCTCCCGACGTGTGTTCGCGCCGTCTTATCTCGCCGGCCGCGGTCAATCCGTCCATGATGGGCATTTGACAATCCATCAATACCGCGTCGTACGTCGTCGCCGTCATCGCTTCGATGGCCAGCCAGCCATTCTCCGCGGCCTCCGTGGCGCAGCCCAAATTTTCGAGCATGGCGACAGCGACCTCGCGGTTGACGGGATTGTCCTCGACCAGAAGAATTCTTGGTGCGGCTCCGCGCAAAGCCGGGGGAGGCGCGGCGGGCGGCGGTCCCGGCAGCGTTTCCGGCGCCGTTCCCGGCTGGCCGCTCATGACGCGGGCGATGCAGGCGAAGAGTTGCGACCGGCGCAGCGGTTTGGCGAGGACTGCCGCGAACAGGCGCGCGCTTTCGCCGCTATCGTGATCGTCGCGCGTGGTCAGCAAAATGAGGCGCAGTGCCGACCAGCGGGGGTCCTGACAGATGAGTTTCGCCAGCTGAAAGCCGTCCTGGTCGGGCATCTGGTCGTCCACCAAGGCAAGATCGAAGGGTGGCCGGTCGCCGGCGTTCAGCTCGGTGAGCGCCGCGGCGCTGGTTCCCGCAGTGGTTACCTCGACGCCGCAAGACTGCAGATGTTGCTGCAATATGTCGCGATTGCTGGCGTTGTCGTCCACGATGAGTGCGCGCAGGCCGGCGAGATTCAGCCGCTGCAGGCGGGTCAGGGTCGGGGTCGCTTCGGTGGGTTCCAGCGGCACCTCGAACCAAAATGTCGCGCCGCGGCCGAGCGCGCTGTGAACGCCGATTTCGCCGCCCATCAAGGCGGCGAGCTGCCTGCAGATGGCCAGTCCCAAGCCGGTGCCGCCGTATTTTCGCGTCGTGAACGAGTCCGCCTGGCTGAAGGAATTGAATATGCGGCCCTGGACTTCCTCGGATATCCCGATGCCCGTGTCGATGACCTCGAATCGCAGCAGGCCATCCGCGCCGGCTGACCGCACCCGCACGATGACCTCGCCGGAGTCCGTGAACTTGATGGCGTTGCCGACCAAATTGATCAGGATCTGGCGCAGCCGCATCGGATCGCCCCACACGGTGCCGGGGACGTCGAGTTCGATGGCACAGGCCAGCTCCAGCCGCTTCGCATGGGCTCGGCCGGCGAAGATCTCGATGGTTTCTTCGACGGCTTCGCGCAAGCCGAATTCGACGCGCTCGAGCTCGAGTTTTCCGGCTTCGACCTTCGAGAAATCCAGGATATCGTTGATGATCTGCAGCAGCGCTTCGGCCGAATGCGAAATGGTTTCCGAGAGGTGGCGCTGTCGCGGCGTGAGCTCGGTCGACTGCAGCAGTTCCGACATGCCCATGACTCCATTCATCGGCGTACGGATCTCGTGACTCATACGCGCCAGGAACTCGCTCTTCGCACTGCTGGCGCGCTCCGCCGCTTCCTTGGCGCGATTGGCCTCCGCGATCGCGAGCTTGAGTTCGAGATTGGCGTTGCCCAGATTGATCGTGCGCTCCTCGACCTGCTGCTCGAGGAATTGGCGGTACTTCTCCAGGCGCGAGTCGCGATGGCGGATCTGCGCCAGCATTTGATTGAAGCCGTCGATGAGCGAACCAACCTCATCTTCGGAATTTCGCTCGACTCGCAGGCTGTAGTCCTGTTCCAACGACACCCGCTGCATGGTTTGCGCCAGGTTCACGATGGGTCCCGAGATTTGCTGCTGCAGACGCGCGGCGAGCCAGTTCGCGGACAGCACGGCGGCGAGGATCGCCGCGAGCGTTATCAGGAGGTATGCGGGCCACTCCGGATAGACCACCTCGAACGGCACGAGAATGTCGATGTATCCGATGACATCGCCGTTGCGCGCGACGGCCGCAATGATGTGGAACTGCGTGCCCCTCAGGTACAACTGCGGATGCCGCGGATCCACGACCGGCACCGAACGCGAAACGGCCAAGGCGTTTTGCGAGGCCGTCGACTCGAGTTGCGCGTCGCTGTGACCGCGCCGGTAGGTGGCGATCTTGCGGCCGTTCGCCGCCAGGATATCGGCATCGCTCACCAGCCACTCTTCGCGCAGGCCGCCCACGGCCTTGAGCGCCGCCTTTTCGTCGCCCTGCCGCAGCGCGTCGATCGTGCTCGCGCCGGTGACTCGCGCGACGCGCGACGCGCTCCACAGCAAGTCGTCGCGCAAATGCAGCAGATTCATCGCGACGTGCACGACCATCGCCACGGCGAAAACGGCGATCGCGGGGACCAAGATGACCACGCGCAGCTTGCGCTCGATGGGAAGGTCCGCGAACCAACGAATCAAAAGCCCTCCCGGCCACCTAGCATGGTTTCAAAGCACCCACTAAGTGTCGGCCCGGCCGGGAAAATCTGTGGCTACAGCCTTGGCATATATGCCGCGGAAAACGTGACCAAGTTCACGTCTAGGGCCGGCGGCGCATGGCAGCTAGCGTCGGGGCGGGACCTGTCTGCAAGCAGCGCCGATCAGGCGCCGGGCGCGCGGCCAGTCGAAGGCGGGGCCGGGGTCGGTCTTGCGGCCCGGCGCAATCTCGCTATGTCCCACCAGGCGGTCCGCAGACAGACGAGGATAGGCGGCGCACAGCGCCGCCACCACCTCGGCAAGGGCCGCGTACTGCGTGGCCTCGTACGGCAGCGCATCGGTTCCCTCGAGCTCCACGCCCACCGAGAAATCGTTGCAGGCCGCGCGACCCTGATAATTCGACTGGCCGGCATGCCAGGCACGATCCGCGAAGCTCACGTATTGCGTCAGCGCACCGTCGCGCTGCACGACCAAATGCGAGGACACGCGCAACGGCGCCACTTCGGCGAAATAGGGGTGAATTTCCGCGGGCAAAGTATTGGTGAACAAGCGCTCGATCCAAGGGCCGCCGAATTCTCCCGGCGGCAGGCTGATGCCATGAATGACGATCAGGTCCGCCTCGACCCCCACGGGCCGCGCGTCGTAGTTCGGCGAAGCAATTTGTTTCGCCCCGCGCATCAGTCCCGTCTCGAGGTCGACCTGCAAGTCCATCTGCCTAGCATATGCGACAATTCCGGCGACATGAACCTCATCCCGTATTGTCGGGCAAATTCCGGGCGCGGACCTTGCGCCTGACGCGCGTGTATGTCGAGGGCGAGCTGACTACGGGAAGCGTGGTCGAGCTGTCCGCGGACACCGCGGCGCACCTCGCGAAGGTATTGCGGGCCCGCAGCGGGGACGAGCTGATCTTGTTCAACGGCGACGGGCGCGAGTTCACCGGTGCGATCGAGTCGGTGCGCGGCGCGCGGGTGTCTGCCGCGGTCGGCGACAGCCGCAGCGTGGATCGAGAATCGCCATTTGCCATAACGCTCGTGCAGTGCGTACCGCGGGGCGACCGCATGGATTTCATCGTGCAGAAGGCCACGGAGCTCGGCGTTGCGCGGATCGTGCCGGTGCTGAGCCAGCGCAGCATCGTCCGGCTCGACCGGAGCCACGCACAATCGAAGGCGGTGCATTGGCGGGCCGTGGCCGTCAGCGCCTGCGAACAATGCGGCCGCAATCGCGTTCCGGCGGTCGAACCGCCGCAAACGCTGCTCAATTACCTCGGCGGGTCGGCTCCGGGCACCGGGCCGAAACTGGTATTCGAACCGGACTCTGCGGCGCATGCGCTCCCCCCTGCCCACGGCCGCGGCAGTACGGCCGAAATTGCGATTGGCCCGGAGGGCGGCTTCGCTGCCGATGAGCTCGAGGCGTTTCGGGTGGCGGGATATTCTCGGGCCGGACTGGGTCCCCGCATTCTGCGCACCGAGACGGCCGCCATCGCGGCCGTGGTGTGGCTGCAGGCACGCGTCGGCGACATGTAAGCGGATTCGGACAGCGAGTCGCGCGGCGCCGGCGCTCATTCCGCGGCACATATCTGCTGTAATACGTTGGATCCGGCACAGAACTGCGCCATGCACCCAAAAACATCGTTCGCATTCGGCTTGGCCGCCTCCGTACTGCTCGCTGCATGCGGAGGCAACGGCGCGAGTGTTACCTCGGCCGCGACTTCCCCCGGCTCGATGACCTCCGCGCCCGCGATCACCGTACAACCGTCGGATCAGAGCGTGTCGTCCGGGCAGCCGGCCACCTTCACGGTGACGGCAACGGGGACGGGAACCTTGAGCTACCAATGGGAGAAAAATGCGTTGCCGATCGCCGGCGCGACCGCGCCGATTTATACGACTCCGGCGGCTGCGCTCGGCGACAGCGGCAGCGTCTTCGCCGTCGCCGTCAGTAATGCCAACGGCAGCACGACCAGCCGCAGCGCGAAGCTGCTCGTGGCAAGCGGCGCCACGCCCGCGGGTACCGATGTACTCACGTACAAGAACGATCTGAGCCGCACCGGTCAAAATCTTACGGAATCGACCCTGACGCTCGCCAATGTGAATTCAGCCGGTTTCGGTTTGCTGCGCAACTTGATGGTGGATGGCAAGGTCGATGCGCAGCCGCTCTACGTATCGCGGCTCATTGTGTCGGGTTCCCAGCACAGCGTAGTGTTCGTGGCCACCGAGCACGACTCGGTCTACGCTTTCGACGCCGATACGGGCTCGGCTCTCTGGCATGCATCGCTGCTCGCATCGGGCGAAACGTTGAGCGACACACGCGGCTGCAGCCAAGTGGTTCCTGAAATCGGCATCACGTCCACGCCGGTGATCGATCGCGGCGCCGGGGCGCATGGCACCCTCTATGTGGTCGCCATGTCGAAGGATGCATCGTCGGCCTATCATCAGCGGCTGCATGCCCTCGATCTAGTCACCGGCGCCGAATTGCTCAACGGACCGGCGGAGATCGCGGCGACCTCGCCGACCGCCGGCGGCGGCACCTCGACGTTCAGTCCCGGCCAGTATGAAGAACGGGCGGCGCTGCTGTTGCTGAACGGGACCCTCTACACGAGTTGGACTTCCCATTGCGACATCGCGCCGTATTTCGGCTGGATCATTGCCTTTTCCTCGAGCACCCTGTCGCGCACCGCCGTGCTCAACGTCGCGCCGAACAGCGGCGGCACCGGGCCCGCGATCTGGATGAGCGGCGGCGGCCCGGCGGCCGATTCGTCAGGCAACATTTATCTGCTGACGGCAAACGGCGCCTTCGAAACGGCGCTGGACGCGAACGGTTTCCCAAAGAACCAGGATTTCGGCAACTCTTTCCTCAAGCTATCGACGGCCGGCGGTTCATTGAGCGTCGCCGATTACTTTGCGATGTACAACGAAGTCGCGGAGTCGGCCGCCGACGAGGATCTAGGTTCGGGCGGAGCCATGCTGCTGCCGGATATGACCGACTCCACCCAGGCCGTACGGCACCTCGTCATCGGAGCGGGGAAGGACGGCAACATCTACGTCGTCAACCGCGACGCCATGGGAAAATTCAATCCATCCGGCAACGGCCAAATCTGGCAGCAAGTGAGCGGCGCGCTGGTCGGCGGCGTTTTCTCTACACCCGCCTATTTCAACGGGACCGTCTACTACGGCGACGTCGGCGGCACGCTGAAAGCGTTCACGATATCGAGCGCCAAGCTCACGGCGGCCGCTCAATCCCAGTCCGCGACACAATTCGGTTTTCCGGGCACCGCTCCGGCGGTATCTGCAAACGGGACTTCCGCCGCCATCGTCTGGGCGCACGAGAACTCCAATCCGGCGGTGCTGCACGCCTTTGACGCCGCCAATCTCCAGCACGAGATCTACAACAGCAATCAAGCCGCCGGAAATCGGGATCTTTTCGGGGTCGGCAATAAATTCATCACGCCGACCATTGCCGACGGCAAGGTGTTCGTGGGCACGACCAACAGTGTCGCGGTGTTCGGCCTATTGCATTGAGACACGAGCGCCGGGCCTGCAGCAGATCCAACGATGCAAGGGGGAGCGGTGCCGCGGCGCTTCCTTGCCCGTGACAGACCGGGCACAATGGCAACGAATCCCGCCTATCCGTCATACGGGGAATTGTGCGCATGGGCGTTGGCAAACCGAAGCATCGAACAGCGCCGGGCACCTGGCTGGACGGCATGTTGCGCCGGTTCAACATCTTGGCCGCACTGCGCGAAAACCAGCACCTCAAACGCACCTGCCGCGAGTGTCTGCAACTTTACCGCGGACTAGGAGAGCACCCGAACGCGACCGCGCGTGAGCGCTACGCGCTGGTGATTAAGAGACGCACGGGCGTCGACGCGAACGGCGCAGATGCCATCCTGCAGCGCGCCGAGGAGAGCTTTGCAACCTGGCCGAACGAGCGGCCCCTCACCTTTCGCGACGTGGTTCACTACCTCGCGGTCACGGAATGCCTGAGCGACGACAAGTCGCAGATCGGCGTACGCGCCGATGTAACGATGCTGGTTGCCAAATTGATTCCTGCGAACCTTTAGCCGCGGTGTTCGGCTTATTGCAATGATGCAATCGATGACATACCCATCGCTCGGCGCAGGAAAGCATCGCTTTTGACGAGCATTTCCCTGCGCGCCGTCGAATCCTCTAGATAATGATCGAGTCCATCCCACGTCACCAGCTCGTGAGGAACCCCTGCTGTTTGCAAGCGCTCAGCCATTCGCCTCGACTGCTCTACGGCCACGTTGCGATCGAGCTCACCGTGAAAGAGGAGTACGGGCACCTTGATCTTGTCGGCGTTCTCGATCGGGGAACCGGCCCGCACGTGAGGTCCGTCGCCGACAAAATCGCTGACTAGAGAATAATTAGACCAATTTCGGTACTGATCCTTGAGCGCCTGAAGGTCGGTGACCGGAGCGATGGCCACCACCGCCTTGAATACCGAAGGATCTACCACCGCCGACTGCAGCGCGGCGTAACCGCCGTAGGACCACCCAACAATGCCGAGTTTGGCAGGATCTGCGATCCCTTGGGCGACCAACCAACGCCCGGCATCCAGTACATCGCCAATGGCCGTCCGCCAGGATTTGAATCCGTTCTGTTGAAACCAGGCGTCTCCATACCCGCTCGATCCGCGAAAATTGGGCTGTAACACCGCAAATCCGCGCGACGCATAGAATTGAGCCAGCCAGTCGAAGCCCCACTCGTCTCGGGCACTGGGACCGCCATGGGGTAGCACGATCGCGGGAAGGCCCTTCGCATCCTCTAGGCCCGGAGGCAA
>Ga0307476_10001277_pt1 | contig 15499 bp, 11 predicted proteins | sample atmos_gasesECM2C_2_FD_203314 | JGI IMG/M metagenome (GOLD analysis project Ga0307476, IMG submission 203314) | Hardwood forest soil microbial communities from Morgan-Monroe State Forest, Indiana, United States - atmos_gasesECM2C_05 | ecosystem: Environmental > Terrestrial > Soil > Temperate... | reverse complement strand
AACGCCTGCCCCCTCCAGCCCCCAGTGCGCCGCGACCAGCGCAGCCGCTTCCGCCGGCGAATCGACGCGGGCGGCCACCGGCAATCCGCTGGACCGGACATAAAAAGCCGGGAATTCATCCGTCCCGTAACCGACTACGGGGACGCCAAATGTCTCCAGGACTTCCAGCGTCCCCGTCAGATCGAGGATGCCCTTGGCGCCGGCGCAGACCACCGCGACGCGGGTGCGGGACAATTCGGTCAGGTCGGCGGACACGTCGGGCACCTGCGGCCACGCCTGGCCCCAGCGGAAGCCAGGCGCGACGGGATGGACGCCGCCGATGCCGCCGGTGGCGAAGACGCGGATTCCCGCCAGCCGGGCCAGGATCATGGTAGCGGCCACGGTGACAGCGGCGTTCGCTCCCTGCGCGACCGCGGCAGCCAAGTCGCGACGGCTGGCTTTGCGCACGTCCTTGGCATGTGCCAGCTCTTCCAGCTCCGCGTCGTTCAGGCCGACCGTCGGCCGGCCCTTCCAGACGGCGATGGTGGCGGGAACCGCTCCGACGGCGCGAACGGCGGCCTCGGCGGCGCGAGCCGTTTCGAGGTTCATCGGCCAGGGCAAGCCGTGCGCGATCAGCGTCGATTCCAGCGCCACGACTGGCCGGTCGGCGCGCAAAGCCTCGGCCGGTTCGGATCGCACGTCCAGGGGGTATGGAGTCGTCATGGGCAAACCCTCAGGAGCCTCCTCGCTCCCAGTTGCAGGGTGGGTCGAGCGTCAGCTAGACCCACCAAGAAGGATGGAATCGGCGCTGGTGGGTCTAGCTTGCGCTCGACCCACCCTACGGTTCACGGGCCGTTCCGTTCATGCGCCGAGGTGCGTCGGCCGCGAATCGCCTTTACCAGATCCGTCATCGTCCTTGTGCCGTCCGGGAACTCCGTGTAGCAAAATCCAAGCGAGTCTTCGTGGTGAGCGTCGCTGGAGCCGAGGCCGGCCAAAGGCAGCCGGGCCTGCACCGCCGCCGCCCGCCGCCGGCAGTCGGCGTCCATGTTTTTGGTCATCAGCTCCAGGCCGTCGAGATCCGGCTTTTCGCGCTCCAGAATCTCCGCAAACGGCTGCCTCCAGCGGAAGGGATGGGCCGCGACCACGGCCCCGCCTTGCGCATGAACCTCGCGGCACAGTTCGGCCACGCGAATGCCGTGCGGCACGGCGAACGGATTGGTCACGCCGTAGGCCAGGAAGTGCCCCTCGTAGGTGGACACTTCGACGCCGGCCAGGACGACCAGGTCCGGCTGCTTTTCGCGCAGCTCTTCCAGCTCCGGCTCGGTCCAGAGCCAGTCGTGCTCCGTGATGACGACGCCGTCCAGCCCGATCTCGCGCGCCCGCCGGCACAGGACGAACGGGTCCATTTGACTGTCCGGCGAATGCCGCGTCGTGTGCATGTGTAAATCGAACTTCATCGCCTCATTCTCCGATTCCTGGCGGCGCACCGGCCGTATTACCTTCATGATACGGGGACGCGGCGCGTCGGCCGCGCTTGCTGGTTGCAGACCGCCCTCCGCCGGACTACTCTGACCGTGCAGCGAATCGCCTTGACCCTCTTCCCCGGAAGGACATGGCCCGGATTCCGCCGATCTCCATCGACGCCGCCGCGCCGGAAGCCCGCCGGGAGCTGGAACGCCAGCTCGCCGCCCACGGCCGCGTCACCAACATGAAGCGCACCCTGGCCCGGTCGCCGGCGGCCCTGCGGGCGCTGATGACGTGGTACGACCTGCACGCCGAAGTCGTCGCCTTTCTCGGCCCGCGGCTGACGACGCTGTTCGCCCATGCCGTATCCACCGAAACAGACTGTCTCATCTGTTCCACCTTCTTCCGGCGTCTGCTCCTGGAATCCGGCGAGGACCCCGGCGCCCTCCGACTGGACGAGCGCGAACAGGCGGTGGTCGATTACGGCCGGCAAATCGCCCGCGACGCCAACGGCGTGTCGGACGAGTTATTCCGCCGCATCGCGCACTATTGCGAGCCGGATCAGATCGTAACGCTGACTGCGTTCGCCGGTTTGATGATCGCCACCAACGTCTTCAACAACGCCCTGCGCGTGGACCTGGACGAGTGTCTGTTCCCCTTCCGCAAGGCGGCGACGACATGAGCGAGTTGGCGGGGCGCGTCGCCCTCATCACCGGCGCGGCTCACGGGCAAGGACGGGCGGCGGCGCTGGCCCTGGCACGGGAGGGCGCCCACGTCGCCGCTGTCGACGTGGCCCGGCCGTTGGCCTATCCGGGCTATACGCTTGGCGCGCCGTCGGACCTGGAATCGCTGGCCGCCGACTGCCGTCGGCTGGGCGTGGAGTGTCTGACCTTCCGCGCCGATGTGCGGGACGCCGCCGCCGTCTCCGCCGCGGTGCAAGAAACGACGGCCCGGTTCGACCGCATCGACGTACTGTTCAACAACGCCGGCATCTGTGCATACGGCCTGGCCCACGAACTCACGGAAGAAGCGTGGGACGCCATGCTGGACGTCAATCTCAAGGGCGCCTGGCTGGTCGCCCGCCATGTCATCCCCCGCATGATCGCGCGCAAAACCGGCGTCATCATCAACAACTCCTCCGTCGCCGGCCTGCGCGGCATGGCACGGCTCAGTCACTACGCCGCCTCGAAGTGGGGCTTGGTCGGCCTGACGAAGTCCTGGGCGATTGAGCTGGCCCCTTATAACATCCGCGTCGTCTCTCTCCATCCGACCGGCGTCAACACGCCGATGAACGACGGCCTGGCGGCGCTGGAAGGCGCCACGGCTCGCGAGATCGCCGAGCGATCGGCCGGCAACCTGCTGCCCGTGCCTTGGGTCGAGCCGGAGGACGTGGCGGCGGCCGTGGTCTTTCTGGCGTCGGACAAGGCCCGCTTCATCACCGGCTCGCAGTTCGTGCTGGACGCCGGGCTGCTCACGCGCTGAACCTGCCCTTCCCAAAACGTGGGCCGCGGTGGAATTGCTCAAGATTCGACCGCCCACAGCCGCAAGTGGGCTTGACCGCCGGGAAGCGAATCGCTATCTCCCCCGTCCGACTTCACACACTTCCGCGAACGACCGTGGGGGATGCGGGCGTCGGCTGCCGCCGAGGCTCATTCACGGCGGCGAGGGACCGCCCGGATAATCACCACGACCGAGCCGGCCCGGTCCAGTCCGCGGCCGGCCGCGCCCAGACGGGGCGTTGCTCGAAGGGAAACAGGAGGGAGACATGGGCCGGACGCCTGCACTATTCGCTGTTCTCATTGCGGTTGGAGGCTGCGTTTCCGACGACTCCGGACCGCTGGCGCAATACCCGACGACGCGGCCGGATCAAACCGTCCAGCCCGGTTACGCCAGCTGGAGTCGCCGCCCCGACCAGTTCGCCGCCATGCAAGATCCAACGGCCCAGCCGCCGGCTCATGCGACGTCGGCGGCGCCGGCCGCCGCCAAGCCGAGCGTCGCCGCGACGACTCCGCCCGCCACGGCCATGAAGCCGGCGGTCGCGTCCCCGGCCGTCACGAAGCTGCCGCCGCCTGACCCGACGCCGGTTTCCTCCGACGTCGTCGTCGATTCGGCGCTCGTCAACGCCACGATGGTCACGAGCACCGGCGACAAACCCGAGTCGGATTTGATCAAGAAGGCGACGGCCCCGGCGCACTCCGGCATCGACGTCGAGCAGGCGGTAAACGATCCGGCGGCCCCGGCCATCCGCATGGTCAACAGCAAGCGCATCACGCTCAATTACGAGCTGAAGGACGTGGGATCGTCCGGCGTCTCCGGCGTGGAGCTGTGGGTGACGCAGGCGTCGCAGGAAGCGCACGTCTGGAAGCGCGGCGAGATCGTGGCCCAATCGAGCCACTCGTTCACGGTCGAGGTCAAGGACGAAGGGCTGTACGGTTTCACGCTGCTGGCCCGCAACGGCTCCGGCGTCGGCAAGGACGCCCCGGCCGCCGGCGAGCCGCCGCAGGTCTGGGTAATGGTGGACGTGACGAAGCCGGCGGTGCAGATTTCCAGCGTGGAAATCAACCGTTCGACCAAGGAGCCGACCGTGGAGATTCACTGGACGGCCAAGGACAAGAACCTCGGCCCCAAGCCGATCACGCTGTCGTTCGCCGAGCAGCCGGAAGGGCCGTGGACGCCGATCGCGGCGGGCGTCGAGAACAGCGGTCAGTATGAATGGACGCCGCCGGCCACGGCGCCGCATCGGCTCTATCTGCGGGTCGAAGCGGTGGACATGCCGGGCAACACGGCGTCGGCCCAGACGGCGAATCCGCTGCGCCTGGATGCGGAAGCGGCCGTAATCGCTCCGCCGCCGGCCGACGCGACGCACAAGACGCTGCCGGCGCCGCCGGCGCTGGATACGTCGCATCCCAGCGCGGCCATCATGGCCGTCGAGCCGAGCGCGAATTGAGGCGAACGCTTGCGACAGCGGCGAGCGGCGGGTGACAATGACTTGTCACTCGCCGCTCGCCGTTTGTGTTTCCGGCTTGCCGTTGGGCTCCTGCGATTGCCGCCGCAGGCGGGCGGTCAGCTCGGCCATGTCGCGCCGCTGAGCGGCCAGCCGCCGCTCCTGTTCCTCGAACTCCTCGCGCAGCCGCACTTCCAGCTCGTCCAGCTCGGCGATGCGCCGCTGCGCCACGGCCTCCCGCCGGTCCACGTCGCGCAAGCGCTTTTCCAGCTGGGCCTGCTGCTCCCGCGCCAGCGCCTGGTCCCTGGCTCGCTGCTCGCGCTGCTCGTCCAGGGCGCGAGCGATCGTTTCCAGCTCGGCCTGGGCGGCCGTGCGGGACGCCAGGAGCGCGGCCGCTTCCGCACGCAGCGTTTCGATTAAGGCCTGTTGCTGTTCGGTTTCCTTTTCCGTCCGCGTGCGCGCTTCGCAAAGGCCGTCCAGCTCGCCGCGGACGCGCGACCAGTCCTGCAAGCGCTCGGCCGCCGCCTGCTCGCGCTGGGCCAGCTCCCGCGCTTGCTGCTGAAGCGCGCGGCTCTGCCGGGCGAGCAGCTCCTCCTTGCGGCTTAATTCCTGGCAGCCGGAGATAATCATCTGCTCATTGCTCGCGGTCTGGGCCACTAGGGTCTGCCGATCGGCCTGGATGCGGTCCAGCTGTGTTTGCGTGTACTGCTCCAGCCGCTGCCGTTCGCGGCGCAGCCATTCGTTGGCGGCGCGCAGGTCGGCGTTGTTCTGGATCATCTGAGGCGCATCCTGGCTCTGCTGCGCGGCGCCGGGCGCACCCGGCGGCCGCGGCGCCGACGGCACTTCGTAGTTGGAGAAGAGCCAGTCGATGACGCGCGTCGGGTCGACCAAATCGCCGTTTGCTGCGGTCATAAGCTCGAACCTCCGCAAGTCGGTTCTCGAATGCGATGCTGCCAATTTCCAGCGGGCGCGGTCCCATTAGAAGTCGATCCACTGAGCCGCCAACCACACGGCGAAAGCCAGGCATAAGAAAACGACGGCTGCGCCCAGGGCGAGGAGCAAGAGGACGGAGATCCCTTGCCGGCGGCGGACAGGCGGCTCCCGAGGGCTTGGCGCCGGCGCGACCGGACTCGATGGCGCCGGCGCTGCAACCTCCGTGCCCGTCGCCGTTCCGTTGGCGATCGGTTGCGGGCGCGCCTCCGGCGCCCTCTCTCGACGGGGCCGCGGCACGGCTGGGGACGACGGTGCGAACGGTCGCAGCGCCGCAATCACTTCGGTCCAATCGGCGTAGCGCGCCGCCGGGTCTTTCTGCATCAGCCGCTCCACCGCCGCAATCAGACCGTCGGGGACGTCGGGCGCCAGCTCCTTCAGCGGCCGCGGCTGCTTGAACTGGTGGGCCGTCATCTTGTCCACGGCCGTGCCCTCGGGGAACGGCAACTGCCCCGCCAGGCAGAAATACATGACGCAACCCAGGCTGTATTGATCGCCGACGGCCGTTTGATTGGACGGCTCCATAATGCTTTCTGGGCTGGTGCAATCCAGGCCGGAATTGACCGAGTTGGCCGTGGACATCGTATCCACCAGCGATTCGCCTTCCGTTTCCGCCAGCAGGCAGCCGATGCCGAAATCGAGGATGCGCACGCCGCCGTCGGGAGCGATCATCAGGTTCGACGGTTTGAGCAAGCCGTGGAACAGCCCCTCTGCCTCCCGAGCGCACAATTCGAGGCCCTCCGCGGTCTGCAGGGCGCAGCGAACCGTCTTTACCGGACTTAGCCTACCCTCTTTCTTGACAATTTGGTCGAGCGGCTCGCCCTCGACGAGCGGCCAGGCGAGATAGTGCAATCCGGCGGAGGTTCCGACGTCCACGAACGGCACGACGGCGGGGTGCCGGCACTGCTCGAAGAGGCGGACCTTGCGGCGGGCGACGCGGACGTTCCACATGCTGCGCCGGGGCAGCACCTTGACGGCGTAGAAGCGGCCGTCGTTTTTGGACTGGGCCTTGTAAACGGCCCCCATGCTGCCGACGCCGAGCGCATCGAGCAGCGTGAACGGCCCCAGGACGAAGCCTTCCGTTTTGCCTTGCAGCAGCCGCTCGGCCTGAAACGGCGTCAGCAAGCCGAGGCCGATCAGGTGCTGGGCCAGCGACGGCGGTTCGGCGCCGACGTGCTGGCGGAGGAACGCATCCAAAATGGGGTCCAGCTGTTCACGGTCGATGAGATTGCTGCGGTGCAGGTCCCAAACGAACCATTCACAGGGGCCGAAATCGGTCGTCTGCATGGCGCCGGCGTCTTTCAAGGGTCATGCCGATGGGTTCTGGTGCGAGGCGCAACCGGCGAGTCGCATCTCTCCCTTGTAATGGATGGGGGCCGCTTGGTCAAGCATATTGCCCATGAAGCGTCTCTAATTAAGATCGCGCGAAGCGATGGATTGAGCTTCGATTTCGTCCGACTGGTCGGAAAATGCGTTGCATGCCGGTGGCAACGGTTGTACGTTGAGCCGTGGCGCCATAACCCACCTGTGAGAAAGCGTCATGACTGCGCTGCTGCGTATTGGGGCGTTGATCCTTCTGCTGCTGTCCGCCGCGGGGATCATTCTGTGCATCGCCGGCATCGCGGCCCTCTGGGTGATCCGGCCGCCGTTGACGCAGAAGGTGGACCGCACCTGCGCCCGGGTCGACGGCGCCCTCACCGAAGTGGGGACGGCCCTTGACACACTCGGCCAGCTCTTTCAGCGAGCCGGCACAAGTCTGAAACAGGTCCGCGACAAGGCGCCGCCTCCCGGCAGCGCTCCCGAAAAGGTCGAATCGTTCCGCGGCTTCGCGGCTCAGACGCTGCTGAGAGATTCCGTTCCCGCCGACGCCACGCCGCTGATTCAAAAGCTGATGGCCACGACCACGGTCGCCAACAGCATCCTCAGCGATTTGCAGGAATTGCCCCCGGATACGATCCCGTTTCTCGACAAGGATCAGTTGAGCCAGATGGACGATGGCGTCCGCAAGCTCTCGGCCACCACGCAACGTGTGGCCGACATTCTCGGTACGCCTCAGGCCGGGGTTGAAGCCGACGCCGACGCGGCGATCGCCCGAATCGAGGAGGCATTGGATGAGGTCATCAAGCGGGTGGATGAGTTCGGGAAAAAAGTAAAGGGCATACAAAAGCAGGCGAAGGAGATTCAGGCCAAACTCGACGTCGGGATCTTCTGGGGGGCCGTCGGCGGAACGATCCTGCTCGCGTGGTTCACTATCGCTCAGATGAGTCTTTTCGCACATGCCTGGTCGTGGCTGCGCCGGCCTGCCGGCGGCTAGACGCCAAATGGAATCCACCTCGGAGATTATTTCATGATTCGCGCACCCAGCGGGGCGTTGACGGCCGTTTTCGTTTTTGGCGTCTTCCTGTGCGGCACGGCCCGCGCCGCGTCGGAGGATGAAAAACTGCCCGCCTTCTTCAAGGCTTATCTCGAAGAGGAGTTCCAGCACCGGCCGCTGGACGCCACGCGGCTCGGCGACCACCGCTTCGACGACCGCCTCGACGATGTATCGCCGCAGGCCCGCGCCGCCGACCTGGAGCGCTGGAAGCACGTACGCGCCGATCTGCCGCAAAAAATCGACGTCGAAAAGCTGTCGCCGGACGGCCGGATCGACTTCGCCATCCTCCAGCGCGACCTGGAACGCTCCATCTGGCTGGCGGAGAACACGCATCCCTTCGAGCAAGACCCGCGCACTTACAACGGCTATATCACGGACAGTGTTTATTCGCTTCTCACGCAGTCCACGCTGCCGCAGGAGCGCAACGTCAAGAACGCCGTGGCCCGCATGGCGCTCATCCCCAAGGTCATCGCCGTCGCCAAAACGGCGCTGCATAATCCGTCCGAGGTCGCCACCAAGACCGCCGTCCAGCAGAATCACGGCGCCATCGGCTTTTACAAGACAGGCTTTTTCGAGCTGGCCGGCGAAGCCGGACGCGGGGCCGAGGCCCATGCGGCCGCCGCCAAAGTCGTGGAGGCCCTGGAGGACTACCAGAAATTCCTGGAAAACGAACTCTTGCCCAACGCGCATGGCGATTGGCGACTCGGTAAAGAGAAATTCTACCGCAAGCTCGACCTGGAGCTGGACGCCGGCCTGACGGCCGACGACGTCCTGCAGGAGGCCGACCGGGAATTCGACCGCGTCGAGCACGAAATGTACGTCATCGCCCGCCAGCTTTGGGCGGAGGCCTATCCGAAGAAACCGCTGCCGCCCGACGACGCCGACGGCCGGCGCGACACGATCCGGCTGGTCCTCGACCACTTCAACAAGGAGCACGGCAAACCGGAGGACTTGACCCGCGACGCTCGCGCCACCGTGGACCGCATCAAGGCGTTCATTGCGGATAATGACATTTTGCGCTTGCCGGATCCCGATCGCTGCCAGGTGATCGAGATGCCTGAGTTCCAGCGCGGCAATTCCGGCGCCTTCCTCAACAACGCCCCGCCGCTCGATCCCCGCGCCACCAGCATCTACGCCGTCAGCCCGCCGCCGCGCGACTGGGACGACCGCCGCGTCGAAAGCTATTTACAAGAATACAATAAATACATGATCCAGATTCTCACCATTCACGAGGCGTATCCGGGGCACTACGTCCAGCTCGAATACAGCAACCGCTGTCCGTCGCTGATCCGGCGCGTGCTGTTCTCTGGCGTCTTCGCCGAAGGCTGGGCGGTCTACACCGAGCAGATGATGCTCGACCAGGGTTACGGCAAGAACGATCCGGTGCTGCGTCTGAATCAGCTCAAGTGGTACTTGCGCTCGGTGGCCAATGCCATCCTGGACCACCACATGCACTGCGACGGCATGACCGACAAGGAGGCGATGGATTTCCTGACCCGGCGCGCGTTCCAGTCGGAGGGCGAAGCGGCGGCCAAGATCATTCGGTCCAAGCAGAGTTCCTGCCAGCTCTCGACGTACTTCGTCGGGCGGACGGCGTTCTACCGGCTGCGGCAGCAGATCGAACGCGAACAGGGCGACGCCTTCGATCTGGGGCGCTACCATGAAGCCGTGCTGGACAACGGTACGCTGCCCGTCAAGTACCTGCCGGAGTTAGTCCGCAAACGGTTGAGCGAGCCGCGCTGAGCCCGGAGATTTTGTGCAATCGCTGAAACCAATCTCCGGGTGCGCAGGCGACGCCGCCGGTCGGCCCTGGGGCGCTATCCAACCCGGTTCGCCGTGGTAAACTAAACCTGCGTCGTCTTTCGGCCCTCACCGATAGGCAAACCATGAACAAAATCCTCGCCGCCGCCGGCGTTCTGCTGTGGACCGGCGCTGCGCTCGCTTCCAACGATCCCACGCGCATCTGGTCCAATCCGGCCGTCCCGTCGCGGGAAGCGCTGGACCGGCTCAACCTAGATATCGCCTGGGCCGTCTACGTGCCGATGGACGGCAAACGCGACGGCTTCGCCAGCATCCAGCTGGATCACAATCAGGTCATCGCCCAGACGCGCAGCGGCCTGATTGCCGTTCTCGACGCCGCCAACGGCGGCCGGACGCTGTGGCGGTCGCGCCCGGGAAGGGCTTACGAAGCCGTATTGCCGCCGGCCATCAACAGCTGGGGCGTCTACGTCAACGACAGCGGCGGCGTCTATGGTCTGGACCGCGCGACCGGGCAGCTCCAGTGGCGCTATGAGCTGCGCGTCGCCCTCAGCGCCCCGCTGTCGGTGGACGAACAGCAGATTTACATTGAAAACGTGGAGGCCCGGCTCATTGCGGCGCGGCTGCCGGCTCCGCCCAAGCCGGCCGCCCCGCCACCCACGGCCAATCCAGGGACGCCGGCCGGGACCGGGACCGACCAGACGCCGGCCCTGCCCTCCCCCGGCGCGACCCTCTCCATCGAGGACGTGCGGCCGCTTATCGCGTTCGACTACGACACCGGCAAGCGCGTCGAAACCAAGGCAGTGCTGAGCAAGGCAGCCGTTTTTCTGGCTATCCCCGACGGCTCCTACCTGGCCGTGCCCAAAAAGGGCGACGAGCACCTGGACAACAAGAGCTTGTACGATTACTCCGGCGACAGCCGTTTTTCGGCCCCGCCCGGCCATACGGACACCATGGCGTACCTGTCCACGTCGGATTCCCACTTGTATGCGGTCGTCATCGACAGCGGCGAAATCCAGTGGCGCTATTTCCCCGGCCGACCGATCATGAGCCGACCGGTGGCCGTGGACGTGACCGAGGGCGGCAAGGCCGACAAGGATCTGTACATCACGGCGCTGGAAAAGGGCATGGCTCGCCTGGATCGCCAGACGGGGCTGCCCATCTGGAAAATCGGGCACGGCGACAACAACCCCGAAGCCGACCGATTCATGGCCGTCAACCCGAAATTCGTCTACGCCGCCGACGACCGCGGCAATATGCTCATTCTGGACCGCAAGAACGGCGCCGTCCTTAGCCGCTATGATGTGCGGGACTACGTATTCCCCATCAGCAACGCCGAAAGCGACCGCATTTATCTCGCAGCCAACAATGGGCTTATCGTTTGCCTGCACGACAAGGCCTATCCCCAGGCCTTGTCTTATCGCGTCAAGTCGCTGGAGGAACGCGCCAAGGAGCTGGCCGACAAGCTGGCCCGGCCGATTTCCGACGCCGGCGGGGAGATGATGACCCTGGCGGAGTACGTGGACAAGATCAAGAAGACCTACGGCGTCGAGATGTTCATCTCCGACCCGGCCTTCACGGAGCTGATGCTGCCGCCGCCGGAAAAGCAGATGATTCAGACGCCCAAAGCAGACAGTCAGCCGCTCGGCGACGTGATCAAAAGCGTTCTGGACCAGGCCAAGGCCGAATACATTCAGCGCGAGGACGAGGACACGCTGATTATCAAGCCGGCCAAGATGAAGTGAGCCGCGGCCGATGACACGTTGGCGCCTGGCCGTCGGCCTGCTCCTGGTAGTCTTCCTGGGCGTTCCACTGACGCTGCCGATAATCCGCCTCGCCGCCGACCCGCACGCTTGGCGCGTCTGGGGCGAGGCGGATCGGCTTTTGACGCTGGCCCGCAACTCGGCCGGGCTGACGCTCGCGGTCGTCGCCGTCGCCGTGCCGCTCGGCGCGATCGCCGCCTTTCTTCTCTATCGCACCGATCTTCCTTATCGCCGAACCTTTCGCTTCCTGACGCTGCTGGCGGTATTTGTGCCGCTGCCGCTTTTCGCTTCGGGTTGGCAGGCCGTGCTGGGTTCGACCGGCTGGCTGCCGCTGCCGTGGTGGAACCCGCCGCGTCCGGGCGCCCTGAGCGCCACAGCCCCGGGCGGCGTCTGGGCGCCGTGGGGCATGGGCGTCGGTTCCGCCGTGTGGGTGCACGTCGCGGCCGGGCTGCCGTGGGTGATCCTGGTCGTCGGTCAGGGGTTGGTTTGGGTGGAGCGCGACCTGGAAGAAGACGCTTGGACGGCGGCAGGCTGGGGCGCCGTGCTGATGCGCGTCACGCTCCGGCGAGCAGCGGCCGCCGTCGCCGCCGCGGCGCTGTGGGTCGGCCTTCAAACGGCCACGGAAATCACCATCACGGACATGATGCAGGTTCGCACCTTTGCGGAGGAAGTGTATACGCAAATGGTGGCGCCGGAGGTCGGCTCCTCCGGAGAGCCGCAGGGCGAAATCGTTGCGCGGGCCGTGGCGGCCGCGCTGCCGCTGATGGTCGGCTGGGCGGCGCTGGTCGTGGTGCTGGCCCGCCGATGGGAGCGGAACCTCCCGCCGCGCGGGATGGCGCCGACGCCGCCGCTCCTGTTTCCGCTGGGCTGGACGCGCTGGCCGCTCGGCATCACGGCCGCCGCGGCGTGCGGGATTCTGCTGGCCGTGCCGCTCGGCAGCCTGGTGCGGCAAGCCGGCTTGGAGGGGACGCCGCCCGTTTGGTCGCTGAGGTCCCTCGTGACGCACCTGGTCCAGACGAGTCGAACCGACGGCGACACACTGGTGCGCAGCTTGGGTCTGGCCCTGGCGTCGGGCGCGGTTGGCGCCGGCCTGGCGTTCGCCGCTTGCTGGTGCGCTTTGGGCGCGGCGCGGTTCCGCACTGCGGTGTTGATGCTGATGGCGCTGGCGTGGGCGACCCCCGGGCCGGTCGTCGGCCTTGGGTTGATGCAGACGATCCTTGCTCTGCTGCGCGTCTTCGACGCCGTTCACGCACCGCGGCTTCTATACCGCTGGCTCTACTTCGGACCGTACCCGCTGCCGCTTTTATGGGTAAACACGATCCGCTTTTTCCCCTGCGCGGTTGCCATCCTTTGGCCGGTCGTCCGGATGACGCCGCCGGAGCTGCGCGATGCGGCCCGGGTTGACGGCGCCGGGCCGATCCGCGAGTTCGTGTTCGTTGCCTTGCCGATGTATGCGACCGCGATCCTGCGGGCGGCCGCGGCGGTGGGCGTCCTGTCCTTGGGAGAAGTGAGCGCCGGCAAGCTGGTCAGCACGCCGGGATGGGATTCGTTTGCGGAGGTGGTTTGGACGCAGATGCACTACGGCGTCACCAACAGCTTGGCGGCGCTGTGCCTGCTGATGCTCGGAGCGGTCGGCGCGGGCGGGGCGCTGACGGCCTTGGGAAGGCGTACGAACACGCAGCGCCAGCAAGTGCGCTCATAGGCACTTGCTGGCGCTGCGTGCTCGTTTCGCAAGAACGCGTCACTTCGCCAACTGCTTCTTCACCTCGTCGTCGAGGTTGTTGATCTGCACGTTGCGATTGACGACCTTGCCGTCCTTGCCGACCAGGAACAGGTTCGGCAGCACCATGACGCCGTAATCGGCGGCCGGCTTGCTGTCCAACCCGCCGCTCTGATAGAGATGGACGCCGACCTGGGGGGCGGTCGCCAGGAAGTCATGCGCGTCCTTGACCGCATTGTCGAGATTGACGCACACGATCTCGACGCCCTTGCCCTCCGCGTCGGCGACCATTTTCAGCTTGGAGAAGTCGCCGGCCGACTGGCTGTTCCAGCTCGCCCAGTAGTACACCACCACGACCTTGCCGATTGATTGCTCGATATTGTAGATCGTCTGCGGGTCGTTCAGCGTCGGGCAGGTCAGCTTGAGCGGCTTGCCTTCCAGGTCCAGCCGGGCGATGGCGCCGGTCGCCTTCGTCGCCTGCGGCGCCGTGGGGAAGTTCTTCACCAAAACGCCGTACCAGTTCTTCGCCTCCACTTCCTTGTTCAGGAACTCGTTGACCATGCCGAGCTGCAGCAGGGCGTCCGGCGCGTCCTCGGCCTTGGGGTAGGCTTCCACGAACTTGGTCAGCCGATCGACCCATTCCGCCTGGGACTTGGCGTAGTCGCCCTTGGTGATGCGGACGGCGTAGTCGGCCTGCATCTCGCGGTAGGTGGCGTAGGCGGCCAGGTCGCCGCCGGGCGCCGCCTTGGCCAGCGTTTGCTCCAAGGCCTGCAGCCGGGTCATCGCCGCGGCGTCTCCGGGAGCGCTATTCTGAGCCGCGGTGCTGAGGCTGTCCGCCATCTGGCGGACCCACGGTTCGCGCTGCTCCGGCTTGGATTCCGCGGCGATCTTTTCCAGCAGGTCGGTGCGGGCCAGGTGGTGCTTGGCCAGGGCCGGATTCGGCGGCGTCCCGCTCGGGGGGGCCGCTTCGTCCAGCTTCGTCAGCTCATTGACCAGGGCCATCACCTTGGGGTCGGTATCGACCTTGTTGGGATCGGACGGACCGGTCTGCTCCACGACCGCGCCGGCGCCGGCCGTCGGGGCTTCGATGATGCGCCAGGCTGCGCCGACCTGGATCATCTCGCCGGTCTGCACCCAATCGGTGGCGCCGCCGACCTCGAACAGGATCGAGGCGTGTGGATATTGCACCACGTCGGCCCGGGCGCCGATCTGCTCGGCCGGCGTGCATTCCGGCGCCGACGCTTCCAGGTGGACCCAATTCGGCTTGCCGGAAGCGAGTTTGGGGAGATCGGCGATCGTCTTCTGGAACTTTTCCGCCGCCGTCTTTTCCAGCTGGCGGATGCGCGCAACTTCGTCGGCCGGCAGACCGAGTTGGGCCATCTCGGCGTCGGTGATCATCAGCGCCTGGAGCCGACCGAAATCTTTATTGGCAAGCGCTTGCAGGATTTCCTGGCTGACTTCCTCCGGCGAGATTGACTTCCAGCGCTTGATGTGGCCGTCCTTGGCCTCGTCCACGCCCCATTTCATGCCGCCGCCGTTGAGCCAGCGGAATTGGTCGGGTTTGCCGGTGTAGGTCTTGGTATCGCTTTCGAATTCGCGGTAAACCTCGACGCCGTCCTTGTAATAGGCCCAAACGTCGGGGACGTTGTGCGTCGGGGTGGGGTTCGTGTTGAAGAAGAGGCGAAGCGGCTTGCCGGCGGCGTCCTTGAGCAACCAGCCGTTGCCGCCGTTGCGCTGGACCGATTCCACCTTGAGGCCGGCCTCTTCTTCCGGCTTGGGGATGGTGTAAACGACGCCGTCTTGCGTGGGCTTGTAGCGGAGCATGATCGTCACTTGCGGCGTATCGGCGGCAGCCCGCGCCGCGACGAATCCACCCAGCGCGACACAGCCCGCCATCGCCCAACGCGCCGCCTTGCGCGCCCACTTCCAGGTTATCGTCGCCATCCGTGACTCCTTTCGTCGCCGCGTTTCTCGTAGGGTCCGACCCTTTCCTATTTTCGGCAGGTTCGGCGCGGGCAGTTGAAGGTTAGGCGGGAAGCGCAGGGGAGCGCTTCGCCGGCGCGTCCAGACTAACCGTCATTTTTTCTCACCGCGGCGTTTGCCGTGAGGCGGCACGAGAGGCTCCTGAAAGATGAACCGCCAGTGTGCGCCGTGCCAAGGCGTAGTCCTACAGTGGGTGCAATTCCCACCCGGCCAACTTCTCGCTCCAGCCGGTAGCAATCGGGGCGGTGGTGGAGGCAACGAAACTGCCGAAGCCCTCGATGGAAAGGGTCGTATTGCGACCCCGCGAGCAGGCAGGCCGTAACGCGAGTGAACGCTGAGCAGGCCTCGAAAACTTCAATGTGGGAGCCGACCCGGCATTGGTGTGGGGAAGGCCGCCGACGCGAGGTTATCCGGGGGAGCGAGTTGATCCCCTCCCGCGTTCCCACCGGGGTAATGGCGACGGCATGTCTGCACAGGGAGGACGGACGCAACACGGGAAACCCCAGGCGGCGGGAGCGTGACCC
>Ga0307476_10001276_pt1 | contig 15499 bp, 17 predicted proteins | sample atmos_gasesECM2C_2_FD_203314 | JGI IMG/M metagenome (GOLD analysis project Ga0307476, IMG submission 203314) | Hardwood forest soil microbial communities from Morgan-Monroe State Forest, Indiana, United States - atmos_gasesECM2C_05 | ecosystem: Environmental > Terrestrial > Soil > Temperate... | reverse complement strand
TGGTCTGGTACAGCCTGGTCGGCTCGAACGGCAAGGCGACGCCCGACGACATTATGGACCCCGCGATCAAACCGCGCGCCGGCGAATGGTACCGCCAGGGCGGGCCGGACAAGTTTTTGGGCTCGACGCTTGAGCCGGTGCTCAAGCAGGCCGGCATCAAGACCGTGATCGTCTGCGGCAACTCGTTTCAGCGCGCCACCGTCGGCACCTCGCAGGAAGCGGTGCAGCGCGGCTTCAAGGTCGTCGTCCCGGTCGACTGCTCGGCCGGCGAGGACGTCTATCACGAGCAATACGCGGCGTTTCAGCTCGCCAAGGGCGGCCCCTTGGGCATCACCAGCAACGTGACGCTGACGCGAAGTACGATGATTAAGTTTTAAATTCAGCCCATAGGGCGGGATCAGCCCAACGGGCCCGGCCCGAAGTGGCCGGCCCGATGGCGGGCTCCGGCGTAATCCGCCAACTTTTTGCTTTGCGCACCAAGGTGGCAGTTCAAGGCTTTGCATGACCCGCCCTACGCTCACTCACAATCCGCGGTAGGTGGCGACGAGATAGGCGATTTGATCGCCATTCAATTTCTCGATGCTGCTCCAATCTTCCGAGCCCATCGAGGCGCCGATAAGGACTGCAAAAACCTCTTTCCTGATTGCCGGATCGCTGATTGCATTGTGCGAAAGAAATAGTCGATACGTGTTTGCGATGCGCTCCCAGATGGCGATCTCTTCCTCGGGATGGCTATCGCGTTTGAAATTATCGATAGCGGTCTCGAACGACGTCGGATCAACATCGCTCAAGATCGCTTTGAATGCCTTGATACGATCCACAAAGCTATCGGGCAAACCCGGGTGCCGAATTGGCCCTTTGCGAAGCTCCGATGGTTGCCGTGGTGTCTTCATGCGTCCCGTCAGGGCTATCAATATAGCAAGCGTAGCCCGAATGGAGTGAAACGAAATAGAGGGCCAGCCTCGCCGCGCGATCCCGGATTTCGCGTTGTTAAACCCGGACTACGCTCGCTGCAACCGAGGGCGTGTTATTCGATCACCTCGTCGGCAAGCGCAAGCAAGGTCGGAGGCACATTGAGTCCGAGCGCCTTCGCGGTTTTGAGGTTGATGATGAACTCGAATCTGGTCGCCTGATCGACCGGCAGATCAGCGGGCTTTTGGCCCTTGAGGATGCGCGCGGTATAAATGCCGACTTGGCGAAACTCGGCTGTTACGCTCGGTCCATAACTCATCAGGCCGCCCGCGGCCACATATTCGCGCTGCGTATAGCTCGCCGGCAACGCGTGACTGGCCGCGAGCGCGACGATTTTTTGCCGCTGGCCAGTAAAGAACGGGCTGTTGCCGACAAGGAGCGCGCCGCTGCCCGATTGGACGATCTGCACGAAGGCCGAATCGAAGTCGTGCTCGCTTTGCACCTTTGCGACTTGAATTTTGCGGCCACCGCTACGCGCTGCCGCCACGGCATCGTTCAACTGGTCCTCGAAATCCGATTGGTTGGCGTCGAGCAGCACGCCAATGACGCCAATGTTGGGAACGAGCTGTTGCAACAGCTCCAATCGTTTCGGTCCGAGCGAGCCGGTGAAGAACGCCACCCCGGTGAGATTGCCGCCCGGCCGGTTGAGACTCGTGACCAGTCCGGCCTTCACCGGATCGGTGCCGCTGATGAATACGATCGGAATTGTCGCGGTCGCTTCCTTGACCACGAGCGCCGCGTTGGCGTTGGCGACAATGACAGCGGGATTGCGGTTGACGAGATCGGACGCCAGTGCCGGCAGCTGGGCGGATTGACCTTCCGCCCAACGGTATTCGATCGCCACGTTGCTGCCCTCGACGAAACCGCCTTCGCGCAGTCCATCGAGAAATGCGCGCGTGAGAGGCATCATCGGCCCGGCCGAAGCGCTATTGAGAAAGCCAACGAGCGGCACGGCCGCCTGCTGCGCGCGAGCCACAAGCGGCCATGCGCTGAGTGTGGCAGCGCCTCCGAGGAGGGTTGTGATGAAGTCGCGCCGTTTCACAGTTGCTCCCCGTGGAAATGTTCTCGCGCGAAGGCGCGACATAACGCGGTCGTAGGCTATTGGACCGCGCTCCGGCAAGCGATGCAGTAAATTGACCGGGCCCCGCTCGCTGAATCACTCCGCCGCGCTTGCCGGCGGCGGCGCAATGGTCTCGACCTTGGACAGATCGAGCTTGCGGGAAGCGCGATCGATATCGAGGCCGACGACATTGCCATCGGCATCAAAATCGACAACCAGGCCCTCGACAATCTCGCGTGCTTCCGTCCCCGGCGCGTTGGCCAACTCGATATAGAGACTGTCTGTCTCCGGGTAATAGTGCAGCTTCATGGCGCGTCCTCACGGAAGTTGCGGTCAAAGAAAGCGTTGTGGACCGTCTCGCCGTCCTCCAGTGTTACAACCCGCAGATAGCGTGTCGAGCCTCACCCGCCACCATAATCCTGCCCCACCACCGGATGCGGCCGTCCATTTGCGCCTCACGACGGATGCGCTGGCTCCCTCAGCGCACCCTGACGCGAATCGCTGCGACCGCCATTCTCGGCTGCAGAGTCGCCGGTTGCATGAACAGCCATTCGAAATACGTGGTCGCACGTTCGCACTTCGGCTGTGGCGCGACCGCGAAATGGTCGCGGCCCTGCTTCGAGCAATAGTGCCGCTTGCCGAAAAAGCCGCGCCGGTGGGAGACGAGGCCGATGCGGTGATTGCAGGCGGGGTTGGCGCATTTCATGACACTCTCCTGCGGCATTCGCTGGTGTCCGAACCGTGGACCTATTGGTCTGACAGTCCGCGCGGGGAGAGGTTCAAACGGCTCGGTGTTTACGTGCGATAGGAAATTATACTTGACAACAGGCCTATATTCCCAGTATGAAAGCGAATCTTCCCGCTCGCCGGAAGGACGCCGGTTGACGATGCCGGCCGACGGAGCGGGAGCGGGAGCGGAGCTCGCGCGGCGGCGGTCGACAGCCGCGGCGGAGAACCGCGATGGTGGTGGAGCGCCGGGAGGCGCAGCGCGCCCGAAGCAGGCGGTTCGCGCAAGCGGATCATCCTGTGGCGCGCGCCACGCCCGAAGCGTGGGCGGGTGGCAACATCCGTCCGCGTGGCGTGGCCCACGACCCGGCGCCTCCCGGCGCTCCACTCGGAACGCGCGTGGCTTCTCGTGCGAATGGCTTTTCGTGAACTTGGCTTTGGCAAAACTCGGGTGCAAACAAACCGCGCCGCGAGAACGATGAGGTGCGTCCATTTTTTAGAATGACGGTACTTGATGATGAGCACGCCGCGCGTAAATGATCAGCGCGACCGCGGCATTGGCGACGACCAAAGCCGCCGGCATGACACATGTGGCAAGCGAGAGATTGTCCATGGCGAAGAATGCCGGAATGAATTTGATGCTGTTGAGCACGAACGTGGTGATGCTGTCGGAGTGCGGGCGCCGCCAGGCTTTTGTCACCGTCGGCCCGAAACCCAGCACGCTGACGATGGCGGCAAGCACTGCCGCGATCGTCGGCTGGCGCGACAACAGATAAAATATGAAGATGACCGCCGCGGCGAACAGGAACGCCCATTCGTACCACGGGAAAGTCCGCTCGCCGCGCCAAAAGCTCATCAGGCACAGCAGCAAACAAACAACCGCGGTGATGCCCATGACCCAGCTGCCGGGCCCTGCCGCTTCGTCGCGCTGCACCAGATAGGCGGTGCCGGTGAGAATGCCGAAAATCAGCCAGGACAGCGGATGCGGCCGCGCCTCGCCGCGCAGCGTCTGCCAGACGTAGATGCCGTACGCGGCAAGCGTGATGACGACGCCAAGCGCCCCCATCGCGTCGTTAAAGATCGGCGTAGCGCTCACTGGGCGAAAAAATCATTCCGCCGCGGCCTTCGCCGCGCGTTGCGGCAGGCGCTCGCGGAAGTGCGGCAGAATTTCCTCGGCGATCGCCGTCATGTTGGCGCGCGCCATCTCGTTCGGCATGGTGCCGAATTGGGTCTTGGTCAGCGAGGTGTTGAAGCCGGCGAGGTCCTGATATTCGGCGAGCTTTTCCCGCACCGTCGCCGGCGAGCCGATGATCACCACGCCGGACGCGATCAAGTCTTCGATCGAGGCCTGCTTGCCGGTGACCTTGACGGCGCGCACCCGCTTCATCGAGGCGGTGTCGGTGTAGCCCGGCGGCAGCAGCATCTCGGTCGGCATTTTCAAAAGATAATTGACCAGCGCTTCGAGATGCGGCTTCGCCTCCTTCACCGCTTTCTTGTCGGTCTCGCCGACATAGATGGTGTTCGACCAGGCGAGCTGGTCGGGCGAAGCCTTATAGCCGGCCTTGTCCGCCTCGTCGCGATAAAGCTGAAAGAATTTCGCCACCGCCGCAATTGGGCTCAGCGTCTGGCAATAGGTGTAACGCATCTTCGCCGCCCAGCGGATGGTCGAACCGGAGCCTTGCGACGGAATCCAGATCGGCGGATGCGGCGTCTGATAGGGCCGCGGCCACGGATTGACGTAGCGGAACTGATAATGTTTTCCGGAATAGGAAAACGGCCCCGGCTCGGTCCATGCCCGCACGATCAGATCGTGCGCCTCGGCGAAACGCTCCTGGGAATTGGCCGGGTTGATGCCGGTCGAGTGATACTCGGCGCCGATGCCGCGCACGAAGCCGGCGATGATGCGGCCGCGCGTGAGATTGTCGAGCATCGCGTATTCTTCGGCGATGTTCAGCGGATTGTTCTGCAGCGGCAGCGCGCGGCCGAGAATTGCGATCTTGGCGTGCTTGACGCTGCGCGCCAGCGCGCCGGCCAGCACGCCGGGAATCGGCATCATGCCGTAGGCGGTCTGATGGTGCTCGTTGAGGCAGACGCCGTCGAAGCCGAGCTGGTCGGCGAATTCCATCTGGTCGAGATAGTCGTGATAGAGCTCGGCGCCGAGCTCGGGATCGTAATGGCTGTTGGAGAACGTCACCCAGGCCGAGCCGTTCTTGGCGATGGCGTCGAGATCGACGTGGGCATAGGGCATCAGGTGGAAGTTGAAGAACTTCATGGTTTGATCCTATGCCGCCTTCTTGCGCGCGCCCAAAAAAGTTTCCAGCGCGGCGACAAAAGCGTCCGGCTTCTCGATCTGCGGGACGTGGCCGCATTCCGGCACGATCACCACCTTGGCGCCGGGGATAGCCTTCTGATAAGCGAGCGCGTGTTCCTTCGGGAACATGCGGTCGTGATCGCCCCAGATCAGCAAGGTCGGCACGTCGATGCGGTGCAGCCATTTGCCGAGATTCGGGTCGTGGCTGCGCGGCTGCCAGGTGATCTTGGCGACCGTGGCGCGGTTTTTGAGCGTGACGTCTTCGAGCTCCGGCCGCAGCGCGCGGGCGATGATGTCGTCGGCCTTTTTCTGATCGTAGAAGAAATCGCGCAGCCGCTGCTCGTCGCTGCGCAGGAACGGATCGAGCTGCTCGACGCCGGCGACATAAAGCCCGGCCGCGCCGCAGAGCGTCAGCGAGGCCACGCGCTGCGTGCTGCGCACCGCAAGCTCGGTGGCGATCCAGCCGCCAAACGACAGCCCGACCAGGTTCACGTCCTTGAGTTTCAGTTCGTCGAGCACATCGAGATAGAAATAGGCGAGGTCGTGGATGTTATCGAGCCAGTTCGGCGTGTCGGACTCGCCAAAGCCCGGATGTTCCGGCGCGATGACGTCGAATTTTTGCGCCAGCTGCTGCATGAACGGCAGCACGTTTGCGCCGGACGCGCCGTGGAGAACTACGAGCGGGCTGCCGGCGCCGCCACGCATCAGCCGGATGCGGCAGTCCCGGACCGCAAGCACCGACGTCGAAAAATCCGCCATGGGGGAAGCTTGGAGATTTGCGGGGCGAGCGTCAAGAACCCTTCGATGTCATCGTCTGCGCAGGCGGACGATCCAGTATGCGCAGGCCTCAATGTCGTGCGCAGACGCCCGCGTTTACTGGGTGCCGCGCCTTCGCGGGGCATGACAGGTTCAAAACAAGAAATAACGCTGCGCCATCGGCAAAACTTCCGCCGGCGCGCAGGTCAAGAGCTCGCCGTCGGCGCGCACCTCGTAGGTCTCGGGATCGACGTCGATATCGGGCGTGGCATCGTTGTGGATCATGCTTTTCTTGGAAATTTTTCCTCGCGTATTTTGCACCGCGAAAAATTCCTTCTGGATGCCGAGCTTTTTGCGCAAGCCGGTCTGCACTGCGGCTTTCGAGGTGAACACCACCGACGATGCGGTGCGGGCGCGGCCGAAGGCGCCGAACATCGGCCGATAATGCACCGGCTGCGGCGTCGGGATAGAGGCATTGGGATCGCCCATCGGCGCGGCGACGATGGAGCCGCCCTTGATGATGCAATCCGGCTTGACGCCGAAGAATGCCGGCGACCACAGCACCAGATCGGCGAGCTTGCCCTTCTCCACCGAGCCGATCAGCTTCGATACGCCGTGGGCGATTGCCGGGTTGATGGTGTATTTGGCGACGTAGCGTTTGACCCGCATATTGTCGTTGTCGCCCTTTTCGCCGTTCAGGCGGCCGCGCTGCTTCTTCATTTTGTCGGCGGTCTGCCAGGTGCGGATGATGACTTCGCCGAGCCGACCCATGGCCTGAGAATCCGACGACATCATCGACAGCGCGCCGATGTCGTGCAGGATATCTTCCGCCGCGATGGTCTCCTTGCGAATACGGCTTTCGGCGAACGCCAAATCCTCGGCGATGGACGGATCGAGATGGTGGCACACCATCAGCATGTCGAGATGCTCGTCGATGGTGTTCTTCGTATAGGGCCGGGTCGGGTTGGTCGACGACGGCAGCACGTTCTTCAACCCGGCGACCTTGATGATGTCGGGCGCGTGGCCGCCGCCGGCGCCTTCGGTGTGGAAAGCGTGGATGGTGCGGCCCTTGAAGGCCTTGACGGTGTCCTCGACGAAGCCGGATTCGTTGAGCGTGTCGGTGTGGATCATCACCTGGATGTCGTAATCGTCGGCGACCGACAGGCAGCAGTCGATCGCTGCCGGCGTCGTGCCCCAGTCCTCGTGCAGTTTCAGCGCGCAGGCGCCGGCCTTGATCATTTCCTCGAGCGCCGCCGGCCGCGACGCGTTGCCTTTGCCGGCGAATCCGAGGTTCACCGGAAAGTCGTCCGCCGCCTGGATCATGCGCGCGAGATGGAACGGGCCGGGCGTGCAGGTGGTCGCGAAGGTGCCGTGCGCCGGGCCGGTGCCGCCGCCGAGCATCGAGGTGACGCCCGACATCAACGCTTCGTCGACCTGCTGCGGGCAGATGAAATGGATGTGGGTGTCGAAGCCGCCGGCGGTGAGGATCTTGCCTTCGCCGGCGATCACCTCGGTGCCCGGCCCGATGATGATGGTGACGCCGGGCTGGATGTCGGGATTGCCGGCCTTGCCGATGGCGAAAATCTTGCCGTCCTTCAGCCCGACGTCGGCTTTGACGATGCCCCAATGGTCGAGGATCAGCGCATTGGTGATGACGGTGTCGACCGCGCCTTGCCGGTTGGTGATTTGCGACTGGCCCATGCCGTCGCGGATCACCTTGCCGCCGCCGAATTTCACCTCTTCGCCGTAAGTGCAGAAATCCTTCTCGACCTCGATGATCAGATCGGTGTCGGCAAGCCGCACGCGGTCGCCGGTGGTCGGCCCGAACATGTCGGCATAGACGGCGCGGCTCATAGTCGTCGGCATGGGTTACCTCGCGGGCATCGGCACGAATGGCGGAATTTTCGCGGCCTCGGTGTCGAACGTCACGGTGGCCGTGCAGCCGTTGGCGCCGTTGATTTCGGCGATCAGGCGATCGGTGAAGTCGCCGATGCCGCTTTCGTAATCGTGAAAAGCGCGCAGCACCGCCTCGCGCTCGCCGAACGCGTAAGCCGCGCTCTCGATCATCGCGCGCAGGATGTCGACGATGACGTGTCGCGGCACCCGATACGCGGCGCGGAGCACCCAGACGAATTCCGCGGCGACGACCGGATTGATGAAGGCTGGATTCGTTTCGTCGCGGGCGCGCAGGAAACGGGCGGCGTGCGCCGCTTGCAGCGCGTCGTCGGCAACGACCGCGCGGACCAGAACATTGATGTCGATGCCGATCATCCGGCCTTGCGCCGACTATGCGATGACTGCGGCGACGCCACTTTGCCGCGCGCGGCAATGGCCTTGCCAACCAGGCGGTCGCCCTCCTCGCGCGTCAGCGGCCTCGCAAAGGCCGCGCCTTTGCCGAGGATCGCCGCAGCCGGCCGGTTGCGCGGCAAGACGAAAACTTCGCCGGTGCGGTGCAGGAAGAATTCGATGCCATCGCCGGGGCCGACGCCGAGGGACTTGCGGATTTCCAAGGGCAGCGTGACCTGCGCCTTCGATGTCAACTTGGCCGGAAAACTCCTCATGGCTGCTCCTTACCTTGTTATATTAGTATTACGTATATTAAAAAGTAAGGATTTCCGCAAGGCGTGCCGCCATCGCGGCAATCCCCAGTGTTATCCCCAGCGTCATGGCGTCATCGTTCATGGCGGCTTTAACTTGTGTTCGCGAGGCTTCGCGGTATCATCATTGCCAGATCGCTCGCGTTTGGTTCTGCCGGATGTGACGATCGCCAAGGTCGGGTCGGCCTGGGTGCGGGGCGGCTATCTGCAACGCACCACGTGGTAGATTTGATCCTGGTTCCCAGCAGCGGATAGCAGCGCTGTGAACGTGACGGGCGGGCGCAAGCTCGCCCGTCATGATTCTCGCGGTCATGTTGCGCGGCCGCGTCATTTCTTCAGCTTTCCCATGATCGCCTGGCGAAAGCCGTAAACGGTGCGCCCGCCCGCAACCGCGACCAGCGTCACCTCGCGGCTCTGGCCCGGCTCGAAGCGCACTGCGGTGCCGGCGGGAATGTTTAGGCGCATGCCGCGCGCCTTGGCGCGGTCGAACTGCAGCGCCGGATTGGTCTCGAAGAAATGATAGTGCGAGCCGACCTGGATCGGCCGGTCGCCGCTGTTCGAGACGGTGAGCGTCAGCGCTTTGCGGCCCTTGTTGAGCTCGATTTCACCGGGCTTGATGAAATATTCACCAGGGATCATTGCCGCCTCATCGGATCGGTTCGTGCACGGTAACGAGCTTGGTGCCGTCGGGGAACGTCGCCTCGACCTGGATGTCGGGGATCATCTCGGCGATGCCATCCATCACCTGGGAACGGCTGATGACGTGAGCGCCCGCTTCCATCAATTCGGCGACGGTGCGGCCGTCGCGCGCGCCTTCGAGGATGAAATCGGAGATCAGCGCCACCGCTTCGGGATGGTTGAGCTTGACGCCGCGCTCGAGCCGCCGCCGCGCCACCATCGCCGCCATGGCGATCAACAGCTTGTCTTTTTCGCGCGGCGTGAGCTGCATGGCGTGCCCTCAGTTCAGCCACAGCCGCGGCAACGGCGCGGCATCGAGCGCGGTGAGCACGGCAACGAGATCGCGCCGCAGCGCCGCGCCGTCGGTCGAAACTAGCCGCGCCACGACGAGCCCGTTCAAGGCGGATACGCCGACCTCGCCGGCAAAATGGTCCTGCATGGCGCGGACCGCAGCGGCATCGGCGTCATTACCGGGATATTTGATGACGCTTGCGATCGCCACGCCGCCGCCCGCGACGGCGCGTTGCGCCAGGCGCTGCGCGATGTCGCCGTCGAGACGCAGTGTCTCGGCAAAAACCAGCGCGCCGCCGACGCGCAGCCGCCAGCGGTCGAAAAAATGTCCCTGGACCACGGCTTCGCCCATGGCGGAACGGCCGAACACGGCGGCTTCCGCCAACAGCAGATTGGCGTCGCGGGCGAGAGCGACATCGATGCTGCGTCGCAGCCGCGCCTGATCGAAGACGATTGTCTCTTGCGGCAGCCAGGCCAATGCGCCGCCGGGGCCGACATCGAATTTTACGCCGATGTTCGTGTCCGGTTCGAGCGAGCGGTAGATTTTTTCTGCCGCCGCGGTGGTGACGGTTAGCCGCGCGCCTGAGCCGACTTCGATGTCGATATCGAAGCGGTCGCCGCCGGCCATGCCGCCCGCGGTATTGACGATGACCGCATCGAGCGCGGTTTTGCTATTGCCGTTCGGAAACCGCACCCGCAGTGAGCCAGCTTCGTGGACGCGGCCGCGCCGGCTGCCGCCAGGCCCTGTCGCGACCGTGAACGCGACTCTGCCGACGGCGCGATTGCCGGCGAAGATTTTGTTACGCAGCGGCGCGTTCCCCAGCATCGCATCGGCCATCACATGTCGCGCATCAAATCGCCATGGCGCGCTTGAGCGCGCCCTCGTCGAGATCGTCGCGGTTGCAGGAATAGACGACGGCGCCGCGGTCCATGACGGCGAAATGGTCGCCGAGTTCGCGGGCAAAGTCGAGATACTGCTCGACCAGCACGATGGCGATCTTGCCCAGCGAGCGCAGATAGGCGATGGCGCGGCCGATATCCTTGATGATCGACGGCTGGATGCCTTCGGTCGGCTCGTCGAGCAGCAGGAGCCGCGGCCGCATCACCAACGCGCGGCCGATGGCGAGCTGCTGCTGCTGGCCGCCCGAAAGGTCGCCGCCGCGGCGGCGCAGCATGGATTCGAGCACCGGGAACAGCGAAAACACGTCGTCGGGCACGCTGCGCTCCTCGCGGGGCAGTGGCGAGAAACCGGTGCGCAGATTTTCCTCGACTGTGAGCAGCGGAAAGATTTCGCGGCCCTGCGGCACATAGGCGATGCCGCGCCGCGCCCGCTCCGGCGGTTTCAGCGCGGTGATGTCGCTGCCTTCCCAGGTGATGGTGCCGCGGCTCACCGGCTGCTGGCCGGCCAGCGCATCGAGGAGGCTCGTTTTGCCGACGCCGTTCCGCCCCAGCACGCAGGTGACCTTGCCCGGCTCGGCCTTCAGCGACACCGCCCGCAAAGCTTGCGCGGCGCCGTAATGCAGGTCGATGGATTGCGCGTCCAACATGATCAGCGTCCCAAATAGACTTCGACGACGCGCTCGTTCTGCGACACCTGGTCGATCGAGCCTTCGGCCAGCACCGAGCCTTCGTGCAAACACGTCACCTTGACGCCGAGGTCGCGCACGAACGTCATGTCATGCTCGACCACGACGACGGTGTGTTCCTTGGCGATCTCCTTGAGCAGCTCCGCGGTCTGCCGCGTTTCCACATCCGTCATGCCGGCGACCGGCTCGTCGACCAAGAGGAGTTTTGGATCCTGCGCCAGCAGCATGCCGATCTCGAGCCATTGCTTCTGACCGTGCGCCAGGCTGCCGGCGAGACGGTCGCGAACCGGCGTGAGTCGGATGGTGTCCAAGATTTCGTCGATGCGGTGGTGTTCGGCAAGCGTCTCGCGCCACCACAGCGTGCTGCGCGCGCGATGATCGCCCTTGAGCGCAAGTTCGAGATTGTCAAATACCGTATGACTATCGAACACCGTTGGTTTCTGGAACTTGCGGCCGATGCCGAGATTGGCGATCTCGGTCTCGTCGAGCTTGGTGAGATTATGGACGCCGTTGAACATGACATCGCCGCTGTCCGGCCGCGTCTTGCCGGTGACCACGTCCATCATCGTGGTCTTGCCGGCGCCGTTCGGGCCGATGATGGCGCGCATCTCGCCGGGCGCGATGGTGAAGGACAGATTATTGAGCGCCTTGAAGCCATCGAACGACACGTTGACGCCGTCGAGATAGAGGAGCGCGGTGGTGAGTGCTTCCATGCTCATTCCGCCGGCAGCGGCTCCCTGACGCCGTCTTCGGCGGCGGCCGAGACGCGGGCGCGGCGCAGCGCGGTCCAATGATGCAAGGTGCCGACCACGCCGCGCGGCAATAGCAAGGTGACGCCGATGAACAGGCTGCCGAGCATGAACAGCCAGTACGGCGCCAGCACGCCCGAGGTGAAATAGGTCTTGCTGTAGTTGACCAGCACGGCGCCGAGCGCGGCGCCGGTCAGCGTGCCGCGGCCGCCGACCGCGACCCAGATCACCGCCTCGATGGAATTGCCGGGCGCGAATTCGCCCGGATTGATGATGCCGACCTGCGGCACGTAAAGCGCGCCGGCGACGCCGGCCATGCAGGCCGACAAGGTGAACACGAACAGCTTGTAGGACTCCACGCGATAGCCGAGGAAGCGGGTGCGCGCTTCGGCGTCGCGGATGGCGATCAAGACCTTGCCGAATTTCGAGGTGACGACGGCGCGGCAGACCAAAAAACCCGCCATCAGCGCCACGCAGGAGATCGAGAACAGCATGTTGCGCGTGGCTTCGGCCTGCACGTTGAAGCCGAGCAGGTCCTTGAAATCGGTCAGGCCGTTATTGCCGCCGAAGCCGAAATTATTGCGGAAGAAGCCGAGCATCAGCGCGTAGGTCAGCGCCTGCGTGATGATCGACAGATAGACGCCGGTGACGCGGCTGCGAAACGCGAACCAGCCGAACACGAAGGCGAGCGCACCCGGCACCGCGACGATCATCAGCACGGCATAGGGGAAATGCTGGAAGCCGTACCAATAGAGCGGCAATTCCTTCCAGTTCAGGAACACCATGAAGTCGGGCAGAACCGGATCCGCATAGACGCCGCGGGTGCCGATCTGCCGCATCAGATACATGCCCATGGCGTAGCCGCCGAGCGCGAAGAACGCGCCATGGCCGAGCGAGAGAATGCCGCAATAGCCCCAGATCAGGTCGATCGACAGCGCCAACAGCGCGTAGCAGATATATTTGCCGAACAGCGCCACCAGATAAGTCGGCACATGCAACGCCGACGATTGCGGCACCGCCAGATTGAGGATCGGCACCATGACCGCGATCGCTGCGACGACCACGAGGAAAATCATCGCGCTGCGATCAAGCGAGCGAATGAGGATGTGCGAGGTCATGCCTCGACCGCCCGGCCCTTGAGCGCGAACATGCCGCGCGGCCGTTTCTGGATGAAGAGAATGATCAGCACCAGGATGGCGATCTTGCCGAGCACCGCGCCGGCAACGGGTTCGAGGAATTTGTTGGCGATGCCGAGCACGAAGGAGCCGACCAGCGTGCCCCACAGATTACCGACGCCGCCGAACACCACGACCATGAAGCTGTCGATGATGTAGCCCTGGCCGAGATTGGGACTGACATTGTCGATCTGGGAGAGCGCCACGCCGGCCATGCCGGCGATGCCCGAGCCCAAGCCGAAGGTCAGCGCATCGACCCGGCTGGTGCGGATGCCCATGGACGCCGCCATGGCGCGGTTTTGCGTTACCGCGCGCATTTCCAGGCCGAAGCGGGTAAAGCGCAAAAGCCCGAGCAGCGCGACGAAGACCGCAAGCGCGAAACAAATGATCCACAGCCGGTTGTAGGTGATGGTGATGCCGCCGAGATCGAAGGCGCCGCTCATGAACGACGGGTTGCCGACCTCGCGGTTGTTCGGCCCGAATGTGGTACGCACCGCCTGCTGCAAAATGAGCGAAAGCCCCCAGGTCGCCAGCAGCGTCTCCAGCGGCCGGCCGTAGAGAAAGCGAATGATGCAGCGTTCGATCAGGATGCCGATAAAGCCGGCGACCAGGAACGCCAGCGGAATGGCGATGGCGAGCGAGTAATCGAACAGCGCCGGATGACTGGCGCGGATCGCATCCTGCACCACGAAGGTGACATAGGCGCCGATCATCACCATTTCGCCGTGCGCCATATTGATCACGCCCATCACGCCGAAGGTGATGGCGAGCCCAATGGCCGCGAGCAGCAGCACCGAACCGAGCGAAATGCCGTACCAGGCATTTTGCACCGCGTTCCAAATGCCCAGCCGGTTGCGGATGGCGGCGGCGGCGCTGGCGGCGGCTTTGACGACCGGCGCCGCGGTGCCGGCGGGAAGACTTTGCAGCAGCCCGAGCGCGTCCTGATCGCCGCGCTGTTGGATCACCGCGACGGCTGCGAGCTTGTCTTCGTCCTTGGCGTCGTCGCTGGTGAGGATGATGGCGGCGCGCGCCTGCATCAGCACGCGTTTAATGCGCGGGTCTTGCTCTTTCTCGACCGCGCTCTCGAGCGTCGGCAGCGCGCTTTGGTCGCGCGATTTGAACACCGCCTCCGCCGCGTCCAGCCGCTTGGCCGGATCGGGCGACATCAGCGTCAGCCCGCCGAGCGCGGCGTCGATGGTGCCGCGCAGCCGATTATTAATGCGGACATTGTCGAGATCGGCCGGCGGATCGCCGGCGACCGGCTGCCCGGTTGCGGGATCGGTCAGCTTGCCGTCGTCGTCCTGGATGTAGACCGCCTTGCGTTCGGCGCTGAACATGAGATGGCCGTCCTGCAAGGCGCGGATGATGGCTTCCGCCCGCGGGCTGCCGCTCGCGGCGACGTCGCCGATGCCGTCATTGGTGTCGCTGAAATCGTCGGTGGTGAATTTTGCCAGCGCGTCGTCCAGGCTTGCGGCCCGCGCAGTCGTGCAGGCTACGGCGAGGCCGAAGGCCAAAAGCAGCACGGCGAGACAAGCTCGGCAAAAACGCATTGCAAGAAAATCCCGGAGACATGACGCGGGAAGGCGGATCGCCGCCTTCCCGCAAACTTGAACGTCAGCGTGCCGCGGTTACGACGCGCCACCGCATTTCTGCGTCACCTTGTTGAAGTTGCCGCACTTGAGCTTCACCCAATCGGCTTCGAGATCCTTCGAGCCGGGCAGGTAAGGCGACCATGCGGCGCCGGGAATGAGTTCCTTGGTCTTGAACACCACGTTGAACTGGCCGTCGGGCCTGATCTCGCCGATATAGACCGGCTTGGTGATGTGATGGTTCGGCAGCAAGGTCGAGATGCCGCCGGTGAGATTCGGCGCCTGCGTGCCCGGCAGCGCTTCGATCACCTTGTCGGCATCGGTGGTTTTGACCTTCTCGACCGCCTTCACCCACATGTTGAAGCCGATGTAATGCGCCTCCATCGGATCGTTGGTGGTACGCTTCGGATTCTTGATGAAGTCGTGCCACTCCTTGATGAAGGCGGCGTTCGCCGGCGTCTTGATCGATTCGAAATAGTTCCACGCGGCGAGGTGGCCGAGTAGCGGCTTGGTGTCGAGACCGGCGAGCTCTTCCTCGCCGACCGAGAACGCCACCACCGGAATGTCGGTCGCCTTGATGCCCTGGTTGCCGAGCTCCTTGTAGAACGGCACGTTGGCGTCGCCGTTGATGGTGGAGACCACCGCGGTCTTCTTGCCGGCCGAGCCGAACGCCTTGATCTTGGAGACTTCGGTCTGCCAGTCGGAGAAGCCGAACGGCGTGTAGTTGATCATGATGTCCTCGTCCTTCACCCCTTTGAGCTTGAGGTAGGCTTCGAGGATCTTGTTGGTGGTGCGCGGATAGACGTAGTCGGTGCCTTCCAGCACCCAGCGCTGCACCGAGCCGCCGTCCTTGCTCATCAGATAATCGACGGCGGGAATGGCCTGCTGGTTCGGCGCGGCGCCGGTGTAGAACACGTTGCGCTCGCTCTCCTCGCCTTCGTATTGCACCGGATAGAACAGGATGCTGTCGAGCTCCTTGAACACCGGCAAGACCGACTTGCGCGACACC
>Ga0307476_10001275_pt1 | contig 15500 bp, 9 predicted proteins | sample atmos_gasesECM2C_2_FD_203314 | JGI IMG/M metagenome (GOLD analysis project Ga0307476, IMG submission 203314) | Hardwood forest soil microbial communities from Morgan-Monroe State Forest, Indiana, United States - atmos_gasesECM2C_05 | ecosystem: Environmental > Terrestrial > Soil > Temperate... | reverse complement strand
CGGAGCGGCTCGGCGACGGCCGTCGGCGCCGTGTCCGCGGCGGCGTCCTCGACGTGCACGCCTCCGTTACCGGACGACAGTTCGTGCAGGACCGGCGTGCGCTCGCTCGTCGGGCGGTCGCCCGCGGATGCCGCCGGCGAGCCCATCGGAGTCGGGGGCAGGTCGCCGTTCTGGCGCGGCGCGTCGAGCTGGGGCGAGAGCGCGCGGGCGTAGCTCGTCGGCAGGATCAGCGTGAACGTCGCGCCCTTGCCGGGCGTGCTCGACACCTGGATCTCGCCGCCCAGCGCGCGTGCCAGCTCGCGGCTGATCGACAGGCCGAGGCCGGTGCCGCCGTACTTGCGGCTGGTCGTGCCGTCGGCCTGCTGGAAGGCCTCGAAGATCACCTGCAGCTTGTCCGGGGGGATGCCGACGCCGGTGTCGGTGACGGTGAATGCGATCCGCTCGCCCGCCAGCTGGCCGATCGTCAACGTCACGCTGCCAGCGTCGGTGAACTTGAAGGCGTTGGACAGCAGGTTGCGCAGAATCTGCTCGAGGCGCTGCTCGTCGGTGACGATGCTCGCCGGCAGCTCCCCGACGGCATCGATCTCGAAGCCCAGGTTCTTGTCGGCCGCGATCGGGTCGAACGTCCGTGTCACGTACGCCTGCACGTCGGCCAGGTCGACGATGTCCGGCAGGATCTCCATCTTGCCGGCTTCGATCTTCGAGAGATCGAGGATGTCGCTGATCAGCTGCAGCAGGTCGGTGCCGGCGGCGTGGATCGTGCGCGCGAACTCCAACTGCTTCTCGTCGAGGTTGCCGCGCTCGTTTTCCAGCAGCAGCTTGGAGAGGATCAACAGGCTGTTCAGCGGTGTGCGTAGCTCGTGCGACATGTTCGCCAGGAACTCCGACTTGTAGCGCGAGGACAGCGCCAGCTGGGCCGCCTTCTCCTCCAGGCCGAGCCGCGCGAACTCGATCTCGCGGTTCTTGGCCTCGATGTCGAGGTTGCGCTCCTCCAGCAGCGCCGCCTTCTCCTGCAGCTCGTCGTTGGCGCGCTGCAGCTTCTCCTGCTGGGACTGCAACAGCTCCTCCGAGGCCTTCAGCGACTGCGCCTGCTGCTCCAGCTCTCCGTTGGAGCGCTTGAGCTCCTCCTGGCGGCGCTGCAGCTCCTCGGACTGGGTCTGCAGCTCCTGGGTGAGCGACTGCGACTGCTGCAGCAGCTCCTCGGTGCGCATGTTGGCCATGATCGTGTTGAGCACCACCCCGAGTGTCTCCATCAGCTGCTCGAGGAACGTCCGGTGGACCTCGCTGTACGGTTTCAGCGAGGCCAGCTCGATCACGCCGAGGATCTGCTCCTCGAACAGGATCGGCATCACGATGATGTTCACCGGCGTCGCCGCGCCGAGGCCGGAGGTGATCTGGATGTAATCGGGTGGCGCCTCGGTGATGAGGATGCTTTTGTGCTCCACCGCGGCCTGGCCGACGAGGCCCTCGCCGAGGTCGAACGTGTTCGAGACGCTCTTGCGCCGCTGGTAGCCGTAGCTGGCGATCAGGCGCAGCCGGGTCTTGGAGTCTTCGCCATCCGGTGTCTCGGCCAGGAAGAACGCGCCGTGCTGCGCCGAGACGGTCGGCGTGAGCTCGGACATGATCAGCTGCGTCACCGTGCGTAGCTCGCGCTGGCCCTGCATCAGACCGGAGATCCGCGCCAGGTTGGTCTTCAGCCAGTCCTGTTCCTCGTTGCGGTTGGTCGTGTCGCGCAGATTGGCGATCATCTGGTTGATGTTGTCCTTCAGCTCCGCCACCTCGCCCTGGGCCTCGACCGAGATCGAGCGCGTCAGGTCGCCCTGCGTCACCGCGGTGGAGACCTCCGCGATCGCGCGCACCTGTGTCGTCAGGTTGCCGGCCAGCTGATTGACGTTCTCGGTCAGCCGCCGCCAGGTGCCCGAGACGCCCTCGACCTCGGCCTGGCCGCCGAGCATGCCCTCGGTGCCGACCTCGCGCGCCACGCGGGTGACCTCGTCGGCGAACGAGGAGAGCTGGTCGACCATCGTGTTGATCGTGTTCTTCAGCTCCAGGATCTCGCCCTCGGCGTCGACCGCGATCTTCTGCGAGAGGTCGCCCCGCGCCACCGCCGTCGCGACCTGCGCGATGTTGCGCACCTGGTCGGTCAGGTTGGAGGCCATCAGGTTCACGTTCTCCGTCAGGTCGCGCCACGTGCCGGAGACGTCCTCGACCTCGGCCTGGCCGCCGAGCTTGCCCTCGGTGCCGACCTCGCGGGCGACGCGGGTGACCTCCGCCGCGAACGAGCGCAGCTGGTCGACCATCGTGTTGATCGTGTCCGCCAGCGCCGCGACCTCGCCCTTGGCCTCGACCGTGATCTTCTGCGACAGGTCGCCCTGGGCGACCGCCGTGGTGACCTGCGCGATGTTGCGCACCTGGTCGGTCAGGTTGTTGGCCATGAAGTTCACGCTCTCCGTCAAGCCCCGCCAGGTGCCCGAGACGCCCTTGACCTCGGCCTGGCCGCCGAGCTTGCCCTCGGTGCCGACCTCGCGGGCGACGCGGGTGACCTCGTCGGCGAACGACGACAGCTGGTCGACCATCGTGTTGATCGTGTTCTTCAGCTCCAGGATCTCGCCCTTGACGTCGACCGTGATCTTCTGCGTCAGGTCGCCCTTGGCGACCGCCGTCGTGACCTGCGCGATGTTGCGCACCTGGTCGGTCAGGTTCGAGGCCATGAAGTTCACCGAGTCCGTCAGGTCCTTCCAGGTGCCCGCCACCCCGGGGACCTCGGCCTGGCCGGCGAGCTTGCCCTCGGTGCCGACCTCGCGGGCGACGCGGGTGACCTCGTCGGCGAACGACGACAGCTGGTCGACCATCGTGTTGACCGTCGTCCCGATCCGCAGGAACTCGCCCTTGACCGGCTGACCCTCGATCTTCAGGGCCATCTTCTGCGACAGGTCGCCCTCGGCGACCGACCCGATCACGCGCGCGACCTCGGTCGTCGGGCGCACGAGGTCGTCGATCAGCGCGTTGACCGAATCGATGCTCGTCGCCCACTCGCCACCGGCCTCGCTGAGCACCGCGCGCTCGGTCATGCGGCCCTCGCGGCCGATGATGCGCCCGACGCGGACGAGCTCCTTGGTCATCCGCCGGTTGGTCGCCGTGAGCTCGTTGAACTCCGCCACGATCTCGCCCAGCAGCCCCCGCCGGCGCGTGCTCAGGCGAACCGAGAAGTCACCCGCGCGCGCCGCCCGCAGTGCCGCCAGCAGGTCTTCGAGCAGCGCCAGCTCGGCCTCGGTGCGGCCGCGGGTTACCTCCGAACGTGATCCCCTCGCCTTCTGCCGGTCGCTGGTAGCGCCGGCGGCTGCTGCTCCCATGTCTGCTCTCTCCTGCCGACGCTTCGAATTCGTCCCACTGCCGAGCGTCCGCAACCCCTCTGGGCCGACACAACCCCTCTGGGCCGACTGGCCACGCCCGCGGACTGGGCTTCCTCCGGTCTACCCGCGGTGGCGCAAAACCAAACGTCTGGCTGGCCCGACTCCTACGCCGCGGCGGCGTCGGCCGTGGCCGCGCCTGCCGGCGCGGCGGCGCCGACGGCACCGTCATCGGTGGCGCCGGCGGGTGCCACGAAGCTCATCGCGTGCTCGGCCAGCGCCGTGATCGTGAGGCTCGGGTTGACGCCGACGTTGGCCGGCACCGCTGCGCCATCGCAGACGAGCAGGTTCTCGTAGCCGAACACCCGCTGGCGGCCGTCCACGACGCCGTGCGCCGCATCCGGCGCAATCACCGCGCCGCCGAGGATGTGGGCGGTCGTGGGGATGTTGAACAGCGCCTCCAGCACCGAGCTCTGCGCTGTGCCGCCGGTGCGCCGCGCGAACCATTCCGCCGCCTGGTTGGCGATCGGGATGAACGTCGGGTTGGGGCGCTCGGGGTCCTGTTCGGTGGTCAGCCGCAGCGTGCCGAACGGTCCCCGGCGGGGACGCAGCGCGATCGCGTTGTCGAGCGTCTGCATCACCAGCAGGATGATCGTCCGCCGCGACCAGTGTTTCGGAAACATCGCCTGCAGCAGACGCTTGGGGTGCAGCACGATTTGTCCCAGCAGCTTCAGTGGGCGCGTCACCCGTGTGCCGTCGCCGACCAGCAGCGTGTAGAGGCGGTGCATCGAGTCGCCCTTGTCGCCGTAGGTGACCGTCTCGATGTGCGTGTTCGGGTCCGGGTAGATCGAGGAGGTGATCGCGACGCGTTTGATCAGGTCCTCCGGGTAGTCCTCGGGAACGGTCACCGTCAGGATCGACTCGCTGTTCGTGCGCACCAGCTCGCCGAGACGTGGGGAGATGCGCCCCAGCGAGCCGTTCAGGCGGCAGCGCTGCAGCAGCTTATTCGTGCCCAGCGGCCCCGCTGACACCACGACGCCGCGGGCGCGCAGCGCCTGCCCGTCCCTGTTCACCCACGCCCCCGAGCGCACGCTTTGCACCTCATATCCGTCCGCCCCCGAGCCGTCGCCAAGCGGTCGGATGTCGAGGACGGTGCGTTCCGGCATCACCCGCACCCCGCGGCGCTCGGCGAGGTAGAGGTAGTTCTTGACCAGCGTGTTCTTCGCCCCATGCGGGCAGCCCACCATGCAGCGCCCGCACAGCTTGCAGCCGGTGCGCTCCGGGCCCTCGCCGCCGAAGAACGGGTCCGGCACCGTCTTGCCAGGCTCTCCAAAGAAGATCCCCACCGGCGTCTTTTTGTAGGTCTCGCCGACGCCCAGCTCCTCGCCGAGCTCGCGCAGCAGCTGGTCGGCGGGGTCGTCGTGGGGGTTCTGTGTCACGCCCAGCATCCGCTGGGCTTCGGCGTAGTGCGGCGCCAGCGCACTCTCCCAGTCCTCCATCCCCGCCCACTGGGGATCCTCGAAGAATGCCTTCGGCGGCACGTACAGCGTGTTCGCGTAGCCCAGGCTGCCGCCGCCGACGCCGCAGCCGGAGACGACCGAGACGTCCTTGAAGATCGTCAGCCGGAAGATGCCCTTCATCCCCAGATAGGGGGCCCACGAGTAGCGCCGGTAGTCGGCCGTCGAGGACGGCATCTCGTGGTCGGCGAAGCGCCGTCCGCACTCCAGCACGCCGACCCGGTAGCCCTTCTCGGCGAGGCGCAGCGCCGACACGCTGCCGCCGAAGCCCGAGCCGATCACCAGCCAGTCGTAGTCGAAGCCCTCCGCCATTCCGCGCTCATCCTACTGGCTGTGCGACCAGTCCTGACGGGTCCCCGTGCACGCGCGCACGCGCGCGCACACACCGCTCGACGATGTTCAGCTACCAGGAGGCGACGGCGCCGGTCGAGGCTGCCGCTATATTCCGTGAAGTAATGGCGGTCGAGGGTCTTCGCAACAAGCCCTGCGGGGGTCGCTACGGCGACATCGTCCAGTCGATCGGCAACACCCCGCTGATCGAGCTGCCGCGTCTCTCGCCCAAGCCGGGGGTGCGCATCTGGGCCAAGCTCGAGTCGCGCAACCCGACCGGCTCGGTCAAGGACCGGGTCGCTCGCGCCTTGATCGAGGATGCCGAGGAGAAGGGCGCGCTTGCCCCGGGGCAGACGATCCTCGAGCCGACCTCCGGCAACACCGGCATCTCGCTCGCCATGATCTGCTCGCGCAAGGGCTACCCGGTGAAGGTCGTGATGCCCGAGAACGTCACCCCGGAGCGCACCCAGCTGCTTGAGATGTACGGCGCCCAGATCGTCTACTCCGAGGGCTCCAAGGGCTCCAACGGCGCCGTCGAGAAGGCGCTCGACATGGCCCAGGCCGACTCCTCGTACTACATGCCCTACCAGTACGGCAACCCCGCCAACCCGAACGCCCACTACAACGGGACGGCGCTCGAGATACTGGAGGAGCTCGACGAGGTCTCGGCCTTCGTCGCCGGCCTCGGCACCGGCGGGACGCTGATGGGCAACGGCCGGCGCCTGAAGGAGGCCTTCGGCGAGAACATCAAGATCGTCGCCGCCGAGCCCATGCAGGGCGAGCCCGTGCAGGGGCTGCGCTCGCTCGACGACGGCTTCATCCCGCCGATCATCGACATCTCGCTGCTCGACCGCAAGATCTTCGTCACCAACCGCGACGCGATCCTCTGGACGCGCAAGCTGCTCGACGAGGAGAGCGTCTTCGCCGGGGTCTCCAGCGGCGCGATCGCCCGCGTCGCGGTGCGCATAGCCGGCGAGCTCGACGAGGGCAACGTCGTCTTCATCGTCGCCGACGACGGCTGGAAGTACCTCTCCAGCGGCATCTACACGCGCCCGGTGGACGAGATCGAGCACCTCGATTCGACCGTATGGTGGTGAGCGGCGGTGGAGATCTCCGCCGAACTGCTGCAGCAGATCGTGGCGCACGCCCGCGAGGAGGCCCCCAACGAGTGCTGCGGCGTGATCGCCGTCGAGCCCGCCGGGCCAGATGAGCGCCCCGCGCGTGCCGTGCGCGCCCACCGCGCCGTCAACACCGCCGCCAGCCCGCTGCGCTTCGAGATCGACGGGCGCGACGTCATGCGGCTGCTCGACGCCATCGAGGGCGACGGGCTAGCGCTCGGCGCGATCTACCACTCGCACACCCGCACCGCCCCCTACCCGTCGCAGACCGACATCAACTTCGCCGCGCACTGGCCCGGCGTCGAGTGGCTGATCGTAGGGCTCGCCGACGGCGCGCCACCCGAGGTGCGCTCCTACCTGATCGAGAACGGCCGCATCGAGGAGGTCTCGATCTGAGCCGCCGCGCCGGCCGACGCCTGCTGACGGGCGCCGGCGCTGGGCGCCTGCTAGACCGACGCCGGTTGACGGGCGCCGGCGCCGGGAGCGCCTGCTAGACCAGCGCCGGTTGACGGGCGCCGGCGCCGGGAGCGCCTGCTAGACCAGCGCCGGTTGACGGACGCCGACGTCGCGCGTGATCGCCTCGATTTCCTCCGAGGCGCGCTCGAACTCGTCGTCGGAGAGCACCGGGGTGCCCTCGAACGGCAGGTCGCGTTGTAGCTCCAGCCAGGAGCGGCAGCCGAGGTACTCGTCGCGCACCTTCACCGTCACCGGGCGCGGGATGCGGTAGGTGCGCAGCAGCAGCACGTGCAGCGGGTGGCGCGGCTTCCACGCCAGGCGCTTCTCGGCGTAGTCGGGCGTCCACACGTAGAACGGCGACAGCGCGTCAACGCAGCGCGGGTCGGTGATCGTGAAGTGGCCGGCGACTTCCGCCCAGGCGCGGATGCGCACGCGGTCGGGCTGCTGCATGCTGCCGTCTGCGGCGAGCTCCTGCAGCGAGGGCTCGCCGTCGTTCCACACGCCCTCCTCCAGCGCCCGGCGTAGCTCCGGCTGGTGGGACTCGCGCACGAGATCGTTGCGTTGGTGGTCGAAGGTCGGATACAGGAAGAAGCGCTCGTGCTCGAGCCGGAAGTGCTTCTCGGCCTCCCGGATGCCGCCCTTGCGCAGGGTGATGAGCTGCTCTCCTTCGGCGAGAGCGCGGACGGTGACCGCCCATTCCTTCAAAGCGATTGGCATAGCGATTACGTGGGGACGAGGCCTGTGGCCGTGGACGCAGTGGGGACCTGTTGCGCCCGGAGGGAGCGAGCAGCGGGTCCGCTTAAAGATACGAAATCCTAGAGAAAATCCCAAATCCCCTGCAAATCGAAGGTTTTTTGATGGCTGAAGTCGATCTCTGGTGTTTCCGACGGAGCCCTATAGCTCGCGGCCGGCGAGCCCCTCGACGGCCTCGATCAGCGACGCGTAGTCGCGTTCGCCGTGGCCCCGGCCGACGGTCGCCGTGAGCAAGTCGCGCGCGTGACCCGCCGCCGGGAACGGCACGCCCGCCGTCTGCGCTTCCTCCAGGCACAGCCGCACGTCCTTCAGCAGGTGCGCCGTCTTGAACAGCGTCGTGTAGTCATGTGCCCGCATCGGTCCCGCCTTCAGCGTCAGTTGCGTCGAGCCGCCGGAGCCCGCCGCGCAGACCTGCTCGAACGCGTCGAGGTCGACCCCGGTCGCGCGCGCCAGCAGCAGCGCCTCGGCCAGCGCCGCCGCGTTGGCTGCGCCGAGGGCGTTGTTGATCAGCTTCAGCATCGCGCCCTGCCCGCGCCCGCCGACGTGCACAATCAGCTCGCCCATCACATCCAGCAGCGGCATCGCGCGGGCGAAGTCCGCGGGCTCCCCGCCGACCATGATCGTCAGCGTCCCGGCCTCCGCCCGTGGCGAGGAGCCGGTCACCGGCGCGTCGATCATCGCCACCCGGTGCTCCGCCAGCGCCCTGCCGATGCGGCACGTCTCGGCCGGGGCGATCGTCGACATGTCTACGCACAGCAGCCCCGGCGCCGCGGCCTGCACCGCGCCGTCCGGGCCGAGCAGCACCCCCTGCACCTGGGCTCCGTCGACGACCATGCTCACCACGATCTCGCTCGCCGCCGCCACCTCGGCCGGCGTCGCGCACGCCGTCGCATCGTGCTCGGCGGCCCAGCGCTCGGCCTTACCCGGCGTGTGCGTCCAGACGCTCAGCGGGAATCCCGCGCGGCACAGGTTGGCCGCCATCCGCGAGCCCATGATGCCCAGGCCGAGGAAGCCGATCGGTGTGCCGGGCCGCGCCGGCGTCGCCGCGGCGTGCTCGGGTTCTCGCTGGCCGGCGTGCTCGGGTTCTCGCTGGCCGGCGTGCTCGGACTGCTGTCGCTGTTCGGTGTGCTCAGGCATGTCCATATCCTCCCCCTCCGGGCGTCTCGATGCGTAGCAGGTCACCTACCTGCAGCATCCCGCCCGTCTTGCCCGGCAGCGCCCGTCCGTTGAGCGAGTCGCGTCCAGTCGCGCCCGGCGCGCCGCCGGCGGCGCCGGGTGGGGGGTGGCGGCGGCGGTCGCAGATCAGCGCGAAGCTCATCGCCCGCAGCGCCCGCAGCTCGCGCACCACGCCCTCGCCGCCGCGCTGCGCGCCGGCGCCGCCCGAGCCACGGCGCAGCGCGTAGCGCTCGACGCGCAGCGGAAACTCCCGCTCCAGCGCCTCGATCGGCGTGTTCAGCGTGTTGCTCATCGCCACGTGCACCCCGCTCGGCCCCGGCGCGTCGGCGCACGCCCCCTGCCCGCCGCCGAGGGTCTCGTAGAAGCTGAACCGCTCGTCGCCGAGCGTCAGATTGTTCATCGTGCCCTGGCCCAGCGCCCGCCCGAAGGCCGCCAGCACCATGTCGGCGACGCGCGAGGACGTCTCCACGTTGCCCGCCGCCACCGCCGGCGCCGCGCCGCCGGGGGCAGCGCCGCCGGGGGCAGCGCCGCCGAGTCCCTGCGCGTCCGCGGGTCCGGCGCCGCCGAGCGCTGTGCTGTCCCCGGCCGCGGCGCCGGCGTTGAGGATGCAGCCTGGCGGTACCCGCACCTCGATCGGCCGGTACGCGCCCGCCGACGGCGGGATGTCGGGGTCAGTGAGCACCCGCACCGCGAAGTAGCACGCCGAGCGGGTCACCGCCAGTGGGCAGTTCAGGTTGCCGGCGTGCACCGGCGCGCTGCCCGCGAAGTCCAGGATCAGCCGCTCCCCGGTCACCGTCGCGCGCAGGCGCAGCTCGAGGTCACCCGCGATCGCCTCCAGCACGTCGCTCACCTCGCGCGTGCCGTCCGGCAGCGCCGCCAGGCACGCCCGGGTGCGGCGCTCGGCGTAGTCCAGCACCGCATCCGTCGCCTCCCGCAGGCGCTCCACTCCGACCCGCCGCGCCAGCTCCACCAGGCGCCGCTCGCCGACCCCGTTGGCGGCCAGCTGCGCCCGCAGGTCCGCCCGGCGCTCCCGCGGTTGGCGCATCGACGCCACGACCTGCGCGATCGCCTGCTCGCTGACCGGGCGCGGCGAGATCACCACGCCCTCCTCCGCCAGCGTGCGGCTGTCCGCCGGCATCGAGCCCGGCACCCGCCCGCCGACGTCGGCGTGGTGCGCCCGGCTGGCCGCGAAGCCGATCAGCGGCCCCGCTGCGCGCGCCGCGCCGGGGGCGTTCCGTTCGGTGTCGTCGCCTGCGCCGTCCGCGCCCGCGAAGACCGGCGTGATCACCGTGATATCCGGCAGATGCGTGCCCCCGGCGAAGGGGTCGTTGAGCATCCACGACACCCCGGGCGCGTGGCGCTCGCCGAGCACCGCCCCGACCGCCGCCGGCATCGCGCCGAGATGCACCGGGATGTGCTCGGCCTGCATCACCATCTCGCCGTCCGCGTCGAACAGCGCCGTCGAGCAGTCCCGGCGCTCCTTGATGTTCGCCGAGTGCGCCGAGCGGATCAACACCGCGCCCATCTCCTCGCAGGCCGCCCGCAGCCCACCCTGCAGCACCTGCAGCTCGATCGGGTCGATCACCGCGGCTCCCCCGTGGCGCCGCTCGGCTCCCCCGTGGCGCCGCTCGGCTCCCCCGTGGCGTCGCTCGGCTCCTGCGCGGCGCTGTCTGGCTCCTGCACGGCGTCGTCCGTCCAGCTCAGCCGCAGCGTTCCATGTGCGTCGACCTCGCCGGCCCAGCCCGGGCGCACCAGCAGTGTGGACTCCGGCAGCGCGCACACCGCCGGGCCACGCAGCCGCGTGCCCGGCGGCAGCTCGCCGCGCAGCAGCTCCCCGTCGACCCATTCGTTGTCGAGCGCCACCCGCCACGGCTCGCGCGGTGGCTGCCCGGTGGGGGAGACCGCCGCCAGGCGCTCGCCGAGCGCCACCCGGTCTGGGGCCGCGCCCCAGGCACGCGCGCGGATTGTCACCAGCTCGACCTCGCCCTCGGCGTCGCGGTAGCCGTAGCGGAGTTCGTGCTCGGCTGCGAACGCCTCCCGCAGCGCCGCCGGCTCGGCCGGCTCGCCCAGGCGCTCGATCGTTAGCTCGAACGACTGGCCGCGATAGCGCAGCTCGTAGGCCACTTCGACTTGTTGCACCGGCGCCCCCAGCTGTGCACAGGCGCGCTCCGTCAACGCCGCCCGCTCCCGCTCCAGCCGCGCCGCGGTGAAGCTCTCGCCGGTCAGCACCACCGTGCGCGCCGCGTCCCGCCGCGGTGCCGCCGTGGCGAGGCCAAGCGCGCACAGCACCCCCGCCGCGCGCGGGCACAGGATCCGCTCGACGCCCAGCTCCTGCGCCAGTGCCGCCGCGTGCAGCGGGCCGGCGCCGCCGAAGGCCAGCAGTGCGAACCCGCGCGGGTCGAGGCCCCGCTGGACGCTGATCACGCGCAGCGCCCCCAGCATCTCGGCCTCGGCCACCCGCACGATGCCCTCGGCGCAACGCAGCACGCTCAGCCCCAGCTCATGCGCGAGCGGCGCTATCGCGCGCTCCGCGGTCGGCGCGTCGAGGGTCGGTCCGTCGAGCGCCAGCCCGCTCGCCGGCAGACGGCCCAGCAGCAGGTTGGCGTCGGTCACCGTCGGCAGTTCACCGCCGCGCCCGTAACACGCCGGACCTGGCTCGGCGCCAGCAGATCGGGGCCCCACGCGCAGCGCCCCACCCGGGTCGCGCCAGGCGATCGAGCCGCCGCCGGCGCCGACCGTGTGGATGTCCAGCGCCGCCAGCGCCAGCGGCCGGCCCGCAACTGCGCTCTGTGCTGTTTCCGCCACATGCCCCGCCCGGATGACGCACACGTCGCACGACGTGCCGCCCATGTCCAGGCACAGCACCTCGCGCTCGCCGGCCAGCTCCGCCGCCAGCTGCGCCCCGCGAACGCCGCCCGCCGGGCCCGAGAGGACGGTCAATGCGGCGTGCGACGCCGCCGTCTCGGTATCGGTCAAGCCGCCCGCCGACTGCATTACTGCGGGCTTGACCAGGCCGATGTCGCGAGCGCCGGCCGACAGGCCGCCCAGGTAGGAGCCGAGCAGCGGCGACAACGCCGCGTCGATCTCCGTGCTCGCCGCCCGCTCGAACTCGCGGAACGTGCCGACCAGCTCGTGCGACAGCGACACGTGCACCCCCGGCAGTTCGCGCGCGATCAGCTCGCCCAGCAGCTGCTCGTGCTGGGGGTGCGCGTAGGAGTGCAGCAGCACCACCGCCACCGCCTCCGGGCGCGTCTGCGCCAAGTGGGCCACAAGCTCGCCCGCGGCCTCGACATCGAGCTCGCGCAGCGGCCCCGCCGGCGTCATCCGCTCCGGTACCCCGAAGCGCAGCTCCGGCGGGGCCAGCGGCGCCGGCGCCGCCGCGCACAGCTCGTACAGCCGCGGCCGCGCCTGGCGGCCCAGCTCGACGACGTCCTCGAAGCCCGCCGTCGCGACCAGCGCGGTGCGCGCCACCCGCCCCTCCAGCAGAGCGTTAGTCGCGACCGTCATCCCATGCGCGAAGCGCTCCACCTCGCCCGGGGCCGCGCCCGCGTGCTCGAGCACCGCCCGCACCGCCGCCAGCACCCCGCGCGACTGCTCCGCCGGCGTGCTCCTGACCTTCCCCGTGTACACCCCCGGCTGCCGCCCGCCGTCCGCGGCGATGCCGTCGACGGCCGCCGGCCCTGCGTCACCGCTGGTATCGCCTGCTCCCACCACAAGCACCGCGTCCGTGAAGGTGCCGCCGACGTCCACGCCCAGGAGCATCCCCGGACACTATCCCGACCCGGCCGCGTTACCCTACGGGATCGGATGGAGGCGGCGCCGTATCGGGAAGGAGCGCCAGGATCTTCTCGCGTCGCGGACGATCCCCAAAGCTCGCCCCTCAGGCGGCGAGCATCTCGCTGTCCTCGGTGTCCGCCAGGTGCTGGTGCGACGGGCAGTAGCCGTTGTGCGGCAGCGGCGTCCGCTGGCACGCCGCGCCCTTGCGTGTCGTCGCCCGGCACTGCAGCGGCTCGTCGCTGACCGCCTCGTAGGCCGCCTGCGGGTTGGCCGCCAGGTACCGCTGCGCCAGGCCGATGTAGTGGAAGACGACCCGGTGCACCCGCTCCTGGGCGCTCATCGGGAAGTACATCCGGATGTCGCAGAACAGCGTCCGCGCCGGTCGCGCGAAGTAGTGGCGGTCGGTCGCCAGGCGCTCGATCGCGGCCTCGCACGTGCGCAGCACGTGCTCGTGACTCCCGGCGTGGCCCGTCGCCGCGCCCTGACCGGCGCTGGTCGAGGTTCTCCTGGGAGTGGCGACATAGGGGGCCAACTCCCGGTATATGGCTCTACTGAACTGATACATGGCGACCCCCTCGCCTCCTTCTCTCGTCTCGACAAAGGCCTGCTTTCAAATCATCTGGACATCCGACCGCTGTCGCCGCGCCTCTCCACCGCTCGCCGGACTGCCGCCCCGGCGCCTCTCTCCCGATAGGGTTGCCACCCTCTCGAAACACGTCTGTGACGAAAAAGGACCTAAGAATCTCCGAAGACTCCGCAATTAGGGGAACTTGACAACGTCTCTCAGTCGCCCGAGACCCCCCCAAGACTTCTCGGCACCGACGAGTATCCAAGCCCGATATAAAGCCCGCACGAGCAGGCTGTTAAGCCTGTGTTAACCCAATACCCCGGGTTGCCCCGGCTTGCACATAGACCTGAGACCGGCGCTCACAACCACGTCTCCCAGACCAGCTCGTCACGCGCATCGACCACCACGTGGCGGTGTTCGAGCGCCGGATCGCTCTCCGGGTAGTCCGCCCGACGATGCGCCCCGCGGCTCTCCCTCCGCGTCAGCGCGCAGCGCGCGATTAGCTGTGCCAGCGGGTGCCGATCGCGGCTCAGCCGCTCCAGGCCCTCGGCCGTGCGCACGATGCCCGCCTCGCGCCACAGCGCGGCCCGTGTCTGCGGGCTCGACTCCGGTATGCCCTGTTGGCCTGCCAGCCCCCGCAAGTCCTCCGCGCTCGCCTGCGACGGCGCCGGCTCCTGCAGTGCAGCGCTCGCCGCCCGCCGCGCGAACACGAAGCACTCGCTCAGCGAGTTCGACGCCAGCCGGTTCGCGCCGTGTAACCCCGTGCACGACGCCTCGCCCACCGCGTACAGGCCCGGCACCGACGAGCGCGCCTGCAGGTCCGTCACGATGCCGCCCATCATGTAGTGCGCCGCCGGCGCCACCGGGATCAGCTCCCGCGTCGGGTCCAGGCCCGCCTCACGTAGCGTCCCCACCACGTTTGGGAACAGCGCCGGGTCGATTTTCCGCATATCCAGGCCCACCGAGCGCGCCCCCGTCCGCTCCAGCTCCGCCTGGATCGCCCGCGCCACCTCATCGCGCGGCGCCAGCTCATCGACGAAGCGCTCCCCGTCCGCCCCGTGCAGCGTCGCGCCCTCCCCGCGGATCGCCTCCGTCACCAAAAAGCCCTCGCGGCCCCGCACCCCGATCACCGCCGTCGGGTGGAACTGCAGCAGCTCCAGGTCCGCCAGCCGTGCCCCGAGCGCGTGCGCCAACAACAGGCCGACGCCCTGCGAGCCCGGCGGGTTCGTCGTCCGTGCCCACAGCGCCGCCGCGCCACCGCTCGACAGCACCACCGCGCGTGCCCCCACCACGCGCCCGTCATCGCAGCGCAGCCCGCGGCAGCGCACGCCGCCATCGCCCTCCACCGGCCACAGCGCGTCCGCCCGTGTGTTCTCCAGCACCTCGATCCGCGGTTCCTCCGCGACCAGCGCCGAGAGCTGGCGCAGCATCCGTCGGCCCGTCGCGCTGCCACCCGCGTGCACCACCCGCCTCACAGAGTGCCCCCCCTCCAGGCCCAGCGCCAACCGGCCGAAGCGGTCCGCGTCGAAGCTGATACCCGCCGCCTGCAACTCCCGGACGCACTCCGGCGCCTCCGCCACCAGAATCTCCGCCGCCGATCGCCGCACCGCACCGCGGCCCGCCCGTTCCGTGTCGCGCAGGTGCAGCTCCGGGCTGTCGTCCGCCGCCAGCGCCGCCGCCAAACCTCCTTGTGCCCAGTAGCTCGCCGTCTGGGCCAGTGGCGCTGCCGATATCAGCGCGACCCGCGCCCCTGCCCCCGCCGCTCGCAGTGCTGTGTACAGCCCCGCCGCGCCCGCGCCCACCACCGCCAGCTCGACGTCGAGATCAGGACGTCCGTCCTCCCAAGCCTGCGCCACCTTGTCCGGCGTCCCCTTAGTGGTTCGGGCCCGTCAGCGCCACCAGCGCCACTGTCAGGCCCGCCAGCGCCAGCACGATCACCGTGACCAGCACGATCACCGGCGTCCGCCAGCCCGGCGTCGCCGCCAGCCGCGTCCGTGCCGCCGCGCCGCAGCGCAGACACCACTCCTGCTCCTCGCCCAGCGCCGTCCCGCACAGCGGACACGCCTCCCACGCCGGCGCCGGCGCCTGCGCGCTCACGCCCCCCGCTCTCCCGGGCGGATGATCTCTGTCGGCCGGTCGTCGGAGGCCGGCTGCGTCGGTGCGGTCGCCGGTGTCGGTGTAGCCGTCGGCGTCGGCGTCGGCGCCGGTGTAGCCGTCGGCGCCGGTGCGGACACCGCCCGCTCGGCAGGCGTGGGGGCCGGCACCGCCGGTTTGGCAGGCGTGGGGGCCGGGATCGATGATGCCGGCGCGGCCGGTATCGGTGGGGCGGGCCAGGCTGGCGTCTGGGGGGCCGGCTCCGGGGCGCCCGGAATTGTGGGGGCGGCCGACGCCAAACCGATCGGGCGATCCGCGTGGCGGTCCATCGCCAGCCCGCACCCCGGGCAGAAACGGTCCT
>Ga0307476_10001273_pt1 | contig 15537 bp, 17 predicted proteins | sample atmos_gasesECM2C_2_FD_203314 | JGI IMG/M metagenome (GOLD analysis project Ga0307476, IMG submission 203314) | Hardwood forest soil microbial communities from Morgan-Monroe State Forest, Indiana, United States - atmos_gasesECM2C_05 | ecosystem: Environmental > Terrestrial > Soil > Temperate... | reverse complement strand
GGCCATGCCGACGCCTGGCCGGCGGGCGATCTGGCGCTGCAGGAAGCCGCGCGGCTTGCGTTCGGACTCAAGGCGCGGCCGACGACGAAAGAGATGATGCCGCTCGCCGAACCATGGCGACCGTGGCGCGCCGTGGCGGCGCGCGTGCTATGGACCTATTATCGTGCCGTCAAAGGCCGCGAAGGCGCGCCGGTCCTGCCGAAAAAATCCGTCAAGCCGAAAGGAAAGAAGCATGGCCGCTGAGCTCGACGGTCCGCGGCTTGAGCCGAAATCCGCAGCCGCACAGCAGCTCGTCGTGTTCCTGCACGGCTATGGCGCCGACGGCAACGACCTCATCGAAATCGGCCGCGCCTGGCAGCAATATTTGCCGCACGCCGCTTTCGTCTCGCCGCACGCGCCGGAGCCGTGCGGCCAGGCGCCGGTCGGCCGGCAATGGTTTCCCCTGACGTTTCGCGATCCGAACGAGCGCTGGGTCGGCGTCAACAAGGCGGCGCCGATGCTCGAGCGCTTTCTTGACGCCGAGCTGACGCGCCACAAGCTGCCGCCTTCGGCGCTGGCCCTGGTCGGTTTCAGCCAGGGCACCATGATGGCGCTGCATGTAGGCTTGCGCCGCGCCACGGCACCGGCCGCGATCGTCGGCTATTCCGGCCTTTTGGTGCTGCCGCCCGATGTCGACGCCGAGGCCTTCGCCGCCGAGATCAAATCGCGGCCGCCAGTGCTCTTGGTGCACGGCGACCGCGACGACCTGATCCCGCCGCAGGCGCTGTTCCAGGCCAGCCAAGGCTTGGCCGCCCTCGACGTGCCGGCGGAGTGGCATTTGTCGCCCGGCATCGGCCACGGCATCGATGCCGAAGGGTTGCGCCATGGCGGCGAATTTTTGGCGCGCCGTTTTAAGATAAGGCATTGAAAAAACTAGATGATTTAACTCGCTGTCATCGATTCCAGTAACGATTTCCTAGCAAATGCATCTTAGAAAGTACCTGTTGGAGCAGGTGCGCAATGTTCACGACAATGATGAAGCGGCTCGCCCGGCGCGTTCAATCGGCGCGCATGCGGTCATTGATCGCCCAATTCCGATCGAACAAGCGCGGCAATGTCGCGGTGATCACGGCGCTGTGCTGCTTGCCGCTCGTCGCCGCCGTCGGTTGCGTCATCGATTATACGACGGCGAGCCTGGTCAAGACCAAGCTGCAGGCTGCGGCAGACGCCGCGGCGCTCGCCACGGTCTCGGTCAACTCTTCGGTCGTGGCCACCGCCAGGACCATGTCCAGCGGCGGCACCGTCTCGGGCGGTTCGACATTTGCCACCAATTTCTTCAATGCCAACCTGAACGCCGCCCCGGCAAACGTCGGCTACACCAATCTTACGCCGACGGCGACGGTGACCTTGAGCGGCACCAAGATGACCGCCACGGTGTCGTTCACGGCCAAGGTTCCGACTTATTTCATGGGGGTCATGGGTTACAGCAACGTCAGCGTCAACGGGGCGTCGACTGCAAGCTATACGATGCCGACCTACATCAACTTCTACCTGATGCTCGACGTTTCCGGCTCGATGAGCTTTCCCTCGACCGCCGCCGAGCAGGCGCGACTGATGGCCGTCAATCCCGACAACCTGCTGGGGAACCCCGGCTACCCGCAGGGCTGCCAGTTTGCCTGCCATTTTTCCGCGCAGGGCGCCTGCGCGCAAACCGGCATTCTGGTCTATCAGGGTCCAATTCCCGCCGTGGGCCAACCGTCAAACCCGTCGCCTGGGGGGTACTGCCAGGGATTCCTCATCTCGCGGCTGGGGACGACGCCGACGTCTTTCGCCGCCGGCACCAACAACACCACCAACGGCAACAGCGTCAATTGGAACGGTAGCCAGGTCACCTCCTGTCCCTCGCCGGGAACGACATCGTGCATTCAGCTGCGCGCCGATGCGGTCGGCTATGCGGTGACCACGCTATTGTCGACCGCGTCAAAAGCGGAGCAGGTGAGCAATCAGTACCAAGTCGGCCTCTATCCGTTCATTCAAAATCTCTATTCCTACGTTCCGCTTACCACCAATCTGACCGGCAGTACGATCACCAATGCCGCCGCCAACCTTGCCAGCCTGCTGGATACCGGCGCCAATTCGAACCTCGGCTCAGGCGGCACCCATTTCGAGAACGCGCTCTCCAGCATGAACAGCCTGATCACCAGCGTCGGAACCGGGGCAGGCTCGTCCAACGCACTGCCGTACGTTTTCATCATCACCGACGGCTCCCAGGATTATCAAACGCAATGGCTAGGGGCCTGGGCTACGCAAAACTGGCTTCCGACCGCGGCGGTCCCCTATCCGAATTCGTCGGCGGTCATCCCGCCGAACAGCGTCACGACAACCGATTATTGCAGCAACATCAAGAAGCGCGGCATCACCATCGCGATCCTCTATATTCCTTATCAGCCCATCCAGGATCCCAGCACGATTTACGATAATGAGGACGGCTACGCCAACAACAACATCCCCAACATTCCAGGCGCGCTGAAAACCTGCGCTTCGCCGAATTTCTTCTACACGGCGGACACGCCGGCGGACATCAATTCCGCGCTGCTTTCGATGTTCCAGCAGGCCGTGAACACCGCCCACATCACCAATTGATCCGACGCCCGGCGCCGTGCCTTTTGGCTTCGCTGAAAAGCCGCCGCGCCCATATTTTGCGAGCACCTCGAGCAAGCTCACCCAGGCAGTCCCAACGGACCTGGTCCGGAGCGCTGCAAGGTTGCCGTGCTCCGGGCGACCGCCTCAAAAGGACCGACGCGCCCACGGACGGTAATCTGCCCATATGCTAACTGTTACCGTCGTGGCGGCGGCGGCGGCGGCGGTGTGCGATTGCGGCCCTCTGAGATGATCGTTGGCAAGCGCACGACACGCCACACTCGACTGAGCAGTGCGACTGAGCTGACGCCTATATCAAATCAGCACGTGCTGCTTTGCGGGACATAAACGACGCACGACACGCTGCGCGGCGTAACGTATAAACTATCGGAAAAGGTGATCCCGCTGCTGGTGCCGAAATAGCCGAACACCGGCACGTAGGTATAGCTCACTTCGGCCAGGATCAGATAAGAGCTATTGACGACCATCGCCGACGGCGGCGATATCGACGATCCAACCGAACGCGCGGTGGTGCCTTGGGCGGCGCTCCACTCGATTGTCGAGACGCCCGTACTGCTGATCTTCACCTGCGAGATTTTGACGGCCGGGGTTCCGCTGCTATACGGCGCCATCACCACCGAAGTCGCACCCAAGATCGACGTCATGTCCGTCGACTGTATGGTCGCATACTGGTTTGTGATCGAAGCCAGCGCGTAGGTCGCCGCTCGCATCTTCATGTAGGCCGCTATCGCTCGCCCGCCATCGAACGTCCCCAGCAGGATGACGGCCAGAACCGGCAAGATCAGCGCGAATTCGACCGCGGCGACGCCCTGTTTCGCCGCGGCGAAAAACCGGCAAGATGAGCTTACCCGCCGCATCATCAATAGGGCTCCACCCGAAAGGCAGTGATGCCCATAATCTCGGTATAGCCATTGCTGAAATTCGGCAGCAGGGCGCCGAGAGGTCCAGTGATGATCTTCCACGGATAAACCAGTTGCAGCACCATGACCTCGCCCGGACCGCCGAGGTTGTACACCCCGGTGCTGCCGAGCGTACCGTTGGCACTGATGTTTAGCGACGGAATGGTGGTGGTGGCGCCGGCGAAGTTGGTAAAACTCTGCACGCTCACATACAGGTTGCTGCAGGTGAACAGCGCCGGAAGCAGCGGACAAACGTCGTTGGTCTGGAATTGCGACTGCGTCAAGCCGGCGTTCTGAACTTGGCCGGTCAAGATCAAGCGACCGGCTGCGACCACCGCCGTTTGCAAAGCCTGCTGGGCGAATAGAAAAGAGGCCATTTGCAAAATGGCGATGAGCACCGCCAAGAAAGGCGGAGCAATCAAGGCGAATTCAACCGCCGTCGTTCCATCGCTGCAAAGGCAGAATCGAGCGACAGCTCTCGCCCGGCGCCGCAAGTGCCTCGATAAATCTCGGAACATGGCTGGCGGGTCCCGTTTCGCGGCCGGGTCGGCCCGTAATGAGGTCGAACCTGCAGCCTCGTTCATACTTGCAACACATTGATTTTCCGTTGCCGCGCAAGCATAAACCCGCACTCTTTGTGGCGGCCGAAACAGCGCCGTTAACCACGACGGCGGCACCACCGCGGATGATGCGGCGGCGCAGCGCGCCACGCGCCAGCCGCTTGCCGTTCGATTGATTCAAATTTTCAGGAATTGAATGACGATCGATTGAGCAAACAGGCGCAGTTCTGCGAGGCCGCCAACACCAGCCCGCTCCAGTTGCCTCTCTTTCACAACCGACCGTTTTGTTCAAAATATCGAGGTGCATATTTTGAACGCTCCGGTTTGCTTCCCCTGATTGTTTTGCGGGAAGTATTCGCCGCGCACCTGCGCCGCTTGGACAATGCCAAGGGCCTTTCGCAGGACGCGTGGTCCCCTCCCCCGCTATCGCGGTGGCGGATGAGATTGAGCCGCGTCCGGGCTCCGCAACAGCATCATGGCAACCGCGGTCGCCATCGCCGCGCCGACCAGTTGCGCGGCGACGAAGCCGGGGACGTGATTGATCGCGATGCCGGCAAACGTGGTGGTGAAGCCGCGCGCCAAGGTCACGGCGGGATTGGCGAACGACGTCGACGAGGTGAACCAATAGGTCGCGGTGATCGTTAAGCCCACCAGCCAGGGCACCGCTTGCGGCGCATGTCTGATGCCGCCGAAGATCGCCAGCAGCAAGGTGAACGTCGCCACCGCCTCGGCGAGCCATTGCGACGGCCCGCTCCGCGCGGTGGTGCCGATCATAAGCGGCGCCAGATCGAACATCAGATGGGCGACGATGGTGCCGGCGATGCCGCCGGCACATTGCGCCACGATGTAGGGCAGCGTCTCGCGCCACGGCAACTCGCCGGCAGCGGCGAAGGCGAGCGTCACCGCGGGATTGAAGTGCGCGCCGGAGACCGGCGCAAAGATGGTGATGAGGACGACCAGGATGGCGCCGGTCGGTATCGTGTTGCACAGGAGCGCGATGGCGCCGTTGCCGCCGGCAAGCCGTTGCGCCATGATGCCGGAGCCGATGACGGTGGCGACCAGAATTGCTGTGCCCAGCCCTTCGGCAACAAGGCGGCGGCCGATCACGCTGCGGAATCCTTCGAGGCCCCGATCGACTCCAGTTGCCGCTGCAGCGTCAGCCTGTCGAGCGAGCGCAACGGCAGGCTGACGAAGATCGAAATGCGATTGGACAACATCCGAAAAGTATCGGCGAAGGCCAATCGGATTTGCGCTTCATTGCCGGTCGCGGCAGCCGGATCGGGAACGCCCCAGTGGGCCGTCATCGGCTGGCCGGGCCAATAGGGACAGGCCTCGCCCGCGGCGTTGTCGCAGACGGTAAAGACGAAATCGAGCGGCGCGTCGTGCGGACCGCTGAATTCGGCCCAGCTCTTCGAGCGCAGCGCACTGACGTCGAAATTCAATTTGCGCAGCAGATCGAGCGTAAACGGATGCACCTGCCCTTTCGGCTGGCTGCCGGCGGAGAAGGTGCAGAAATTGCCGCGGCCTTCGCGATTGAGGATCGCTTCCGCCATGATCGAACGGGCGGAATTGCCGGTGCAAAGAAACAGCACGTTGAATGGTCGATCCATGGCACGCTCACGCCGGCTGGGCGGACGCTTGCGGGGCGCAACAGGCTTTTGGCTGTGCCACGCGCGCCATCCGCTCGCCGCTGCCGTCGCCATAGTCGGTGCTTTCGCCCGTGGTGAGGAACGTTTCCCAGGAAATCCCGGCCGGATCGTCGATCCAGGATTTCTCCGATTTGGCGTAGCAGCAGCTGGTTTGGCCCTGTTCGATGACGTCGCCGCCCGCCTGGTGCAGCCGCGCATAAATCTCGTTCAACTCGGCCTTGTCCTCGACCTGAATGCCGAGATGATCGAGACCGGCCTGCCGGCCGCGCGTCGAAATGGCGAAGTTGACCAGCGGATCGTCCAGCATCCACTTGGCGTAGTCGGTCTTGGTGACCGACGGCGCCGCGGCAAACAGCGCGGAGTAAAAGCCGATGGCGCGCGGCAGATCGTCGACTGCGACGTGAACGTGCATGCGTTTCATGGCGGAGGCTCCTAAACCGCCGGCAGCGGCTGATAGCCGATGCGGCTCATCATGGTTTCGAAATAGCTGCGGACCTTTTGCGGAAATTTCAGGCCTTTGACGACGGCCGCGGAGCGCAACAGCGGCAGCACGCGGATATCGTCGAGCGACAGCGTGCCGTTGACCGCGGTCGGGCTCTCGATCAGGCGATCGAGCGTTTCCAGATCCGGCATCAAGGCGTCGATCTGCTCGCGGGTCTTGGCGCGCAGCTCGACGAAATCGCCGAGCTTTTTGCGCTTGCGCACGATGTAGTGGTCGAGCGCGGCGACGGTGCCGAACTCCGGCAGGCCGAGCAGCGGATAGCGCGGCCACGTCAGCGGCACGGTCTTGCCGGTGACGCCGTCCGCCCAGGCGCTGACTTCGCCGCGTTGCGGGCCGGTGAGCACCGGAGCGCCCTGCATGTCGATATGCGCGACCATGTCCATGCTCTCCAGCATGGGCCGGCCGTCATCCTTCACCAAAATCGGAACGACTCGCTTGCCGACCAGCGCGATCATGGTCGCGGAATCGTCTTCGAGAACGACGGTTTCCTGCACATGCAGGCGCTTGAGCGCCGCCGCCATGCGTACGCGAAAACAGATCGAGCAGTGCTCGAACAGATAGAGCCTCATGACACGCCTTCTTTCTTGCGGGCCGGCTTGGCCGGCTTGCATTCCACGGGCGCGAACGCTTCCGGCACGGACGATGTCGACAAGCCTTGGCAGCAGTTCTCAGTGAGAAAGGCGAGCAGCCCCTTCATGGTCTCGTAGCGCGCCGCATAAATCATCGAGCGGCCGTCGCGGCGCACCGTGACCAGGCCGGCGACCCGCAGCCGGTCGAAATGAAAGGTCAGCGTGTTCGGCGCCAGATCGAGCGCCTCCGCCACCTGTCCGGCGGCGAGCCCGGCAGGGCCGGCCTGGACCAGCAGGCGGAAAATATCGAGACGGTTGTCCTGGGCGAGCGCGGCCAGAGCCGCGACGGCATTTGATGTTTCCATAATTCAACGAATATAGAAATATAACCCGCAAGTCAAGAATTATTTCAGCGATTGTTGAAATATTCCATCCGCCACCGCGGTAGCGGGGAAGGATAAGATGAGCGCCATGCCTAACCCGAAATCCTACGATTACATCGTCGTCGGCGCCGGCTCGGCGGGCTGCGTGCTGGCCGACCGGCTGAGCGAAGACAAGGGCAAGCGGGTCTTGCTGCTCGAGGCCGGCGGCTGGGACCGCGATCCATGGATCAAGATCCCGCTCGGGTGGCCGCGCCTGTTGCTCCAGCGCAAGCACGACTGGATGTATTTCGCCGAGCCGGAAGCGAGCACCGGCGGCCGCGGCTTGGAATGCGCCCGTGGCCGAATCATCGGCGGCTCGTCGTCGATCAACGCCATGGCCTATGTGCGCGGCCATCGTGGCGATTACGACCGCTGGGCGGCCGCAGGGCTTACCGCGTGGTCCTACGCGCACGTGCTGCCGTATTTCCGGCGCCAGGAATCCTGGAAGGGCGGCTCAAGCTTTTATCGCGGCGGCGATGGCCCGCTGGCGACGCAGATGACGCGGTTTTCCGATCCGCTGGTCGATGCCTTCGCGGCGGCAGGGCTTGCCGCGGGCTACAAGACCACGGCCGACTACAACGGCGCCCAGCAAGAAGGCTTTGGCGTCTGGCAGATGACGGTGCGCGACGGCCGCCGCTGCAGTGCCGCCGACGCTTACCTGCGGCCGGCGCTGCCGCGCAAAAATCTCAACGTCGAAGTCCAGGCCTTGATGACGCGGCTTATTTTCGATGGCACGCGCGCGGCCGGCGTCGAATTTTTAAAGCACGGCGAGACAATGACGGCCCATGCCGAGCGCGAAGTGATTTTGAGCGGCGGCGTCATCAACTCGCCGCAACTCCTGATGCTGTCGGGGATCGGCGATCCCGAGGAGCTGCGCGCCCACGGCATCGCCGTGAAAGTGGCGCTGCCGGGCGTCGGCAAGAATTTGCAGGACCACATTTCGGCGAGCGTCGCCTACGGGCGCAAGGAGCCGGGCACCTTGCATCGGGCCATGCGGTTTGATCGCATCGTGCCGGCGCTGGCGTCGGCCTATTGGCGCGGCCAAGGCATTGCCACCGAATTGCCGACCGGCCAGATGGCGTTCCTGAAAAGCCGGCCGGACGCGGCGCTGCCCGACGTCGAGCTGATCTTCAATGCGGCGCCGATGACGGCTGGGCCATATTTCTGGCCGTTCCGAAAACCTTATGCCGACAGCTATGCCTGCCGCGCCGTCGTGCTCCGCCCGGAAAGCCGCGGCCGGGTCGAGCTGATTTCGGACGATCCGCGAAAGCCGGCGCGCATTCGCCAGAATTTCCTCGCCACCGACAACGACCGCAAGACCCTGCGCGCCGGCCTGCGCATGGTGCGTGACATCTGCCGCCAAGCGCCGATGCACAGTTTCATGACGCGGGAGATCGCGCCGGGCGATGGCGCGGTGTCCGACGCCGACCTCGACGCCCATATCGCTGCGAATTCCATCACCGTGCACCACCCGCTCGGCACCTGCAAAATGGGCCTTGCGTCCGATCCGCTGGCGGTGGTCGATCCGGAGCTGCGCGTCTTCGGCACCGAGGGCTTGCGTGTGGTCGACGGCGCGGTGATGCCGGACCTGGTCGGCGCCCACATCAATGCGCCGATCATCATGATCGCCGAAAAAGCCGCCGACCTGATCCGCGGCCGCCCGCCGCTCGAACCGGCGCGTCTTGCCGCGGCGACGGAATTGTCGCGGCCGTGACCGCGCAAAACGCCGCTGGGCGTAAGCCCCGGAGCGGGCTTCACAATCCTGTCACGCCTGCCTATAAACTAGCGCCCAACGCCGCAGTGCGGCATTGAGTCGAGGTGGGAGCGTCGTCTTGAACGCTCATGTATCGCCATCGGGGTTTCCGGCGCTGGTGCTCAACGCGGATTTCCGGCCGCTGAGCTATTACCCGCTGTCGCTGTGGTCGTGGCAGGACGCCATCAAGGCGGTGTTCCTGGAGCGGGTCAACATCGTCGCCAATTACGACCGCGCGGTGCGCTCGCCGAGCTTCGAGATGAAGCTGCCGAGCGTGGTGTCGCTCAAGACCTACGTCAAGCCGTCGACCCATCCGGCCTTCACGCGGTTCAACGTGTTCCTGCGCGACCGCTTCTCCTGCCAGTTCTGCGGCACGCGCGACGACCTCACCTTCGATCACCTGATCCCGCGCTCGCGCGGCGGCCATACGACTTGGAGCAATGTCGTCGCCGCCTGCTCGCCGTGCAACCTGCGCAAGGGCAACCTGACGCCGGACGAGGCGAGGATGTTTCCGTCGCAGATGCCGTTCCAGCCGACGGTGCAGCACCTGCACCGCAACGGCCGGCTGTTCCCGCCGAACTACCTGCACGAGAGCTGGCTCGATTATCTCTATTGGGATACCGAGCTCGATCCGTGAGCTTTGATTTTGCATGAAGGCGCTCTGCGGTCGCCGGATATTGTCATTAGCGGCTCGGCCGTCTAGCCCGGAAGTAAGGCGATGAGAGTACACGAGCCACTATTTACCTCTGATCCCGAAGTCATGGGCGGCAGACTTGTATTTCGCGGCACCCGTATTCCGATCGAAATTCTGTTCGAGAACCTCGCTGACGGCATGTCGTTGGACGAAATCCTTGATGCCTACCCGACGCTCAATCGCGAGGATGCGATCGCCGCGATCGAAGCGGCATGCGATAGTGTAAGCGCTCATCCGTGAGCAAACGCGTGCATCTTGATGAAGGAGTGCCGCGACATCTTGCCGAGTCCGTGAATGCCGCAGGCTTCCCGGCCACGCCTTATCCGAACAACTGGAAGCAAATCTCGAACGGCGAATTGTTGACGCTCGCTGAGCGGGAAGGCTTCGACGTCCTCGTGACGAATGACAAGAACATCATCGCGCAGCAAAATCTGCGAGACCGAAATATCGCCATTATCGTATTGCCCACCAACCGCCGTCGGGAAGTGATGGCCCTTGCTCCGCGGATCACAAATGCGATCAAGCGAGTCCAGCCCGGGCAATGGATTGTCCTCGATCCCGACTGACAGCGGTGCTCAATGCGGGCCCAATGACTGCATTTTTGCTGCGACGCGGAACTAAAAAGGGTTGTGCCGGTTCGCTTGCGGGCCTACATGCGCCGATGAATTGCCGTCGCGGCGTGCCGTCGCCGCCTTAGAGAACGGAGCCCGTGGCGCGATGGGATCGATCGTCCTGCTCGACCTGATGGGCGGCGTGGCGTTGCTGCTGTGGGGCCTGCATATGGTCCTCAGCGGCGTGCTGCGCGCGTTCGGGCCGGACTTGCGCCGTACTTTAAGCAAGGCGCTGGGCAATCGCTTCACCGCTTTCGCCGCCGGCCTCGGCTTGACGGCGCTGCTGCAGTCGAGCACGGCGACCGGGCTGATGACCGCTTCACTTGCGGCCGATGGTGTCGTCGGCCTGGTGCCCGCGCTCGCCATCATGCTGGGCGCCAATGTCGGCACCACGCTGATCGTGCAGCTGCTGTCGTTCAACATCGCGGCGGTCGCGCCGGTGCTGTTCGTCGTCGGCCTCGTCACCTTCCGCGCCGGTGGCGGGAGCCTGACCAAGGCACTGGGCCGCGTCGCCATAGGCCTCGGCCTGACGCTGTTGGCGCTGCACATCCTGCTCGACACCTTGGCGCCAGCCGAACAGGCGCCGGCGGTGCGGGCGCTGCTCGCCGCCGTGACCACCGATCCGGTGCTCTGCGTCGTCATCGCTGCGGCGCTGACCTGGGCGGCGCATTCCAGCGTCGCCGTCGTGCTCTTGGTGATGTCGCTTGCCTATTCGCACTTCGTCACCGAGCCGGCGGCGCTGGCGCTGGTGCTCGGTGCCAATCTCGGCAGCGCCATCAATCCGCTGCTCGAAGCCGGTGTGCGCGGCGATCCCGCGAGCCGGCGGCTGCCGGTCGGCAACATGCTCAATCGCCTGGTCGGTGTGCTCATCGCGTTGCCGTTCCTGGGGCCGATCGTGCGCGAACTGGCGATGCTGCAGCCGGACGCGGCCAAGATGACGGCCGAGTTCCACATGCTGTTCAATGCCGCGCTGGCCGCGATCTTCATCGGGCTGCTCGATCCTTTGGCCTGGCTTCTGGTGCGTCTGTTACCGGAGAAAAAGCAGACCGCCGACGCATCCGTGCCGCGCTATCTCGACGAAGCGGCGCTGGAGAACCCCCCGCTCGCGCTCGCCAATGCCGCCCGCGAGACACTGCGCATGGGCGACACCGTCGAGGCCATGCTGCGGGAGGTCATGGCCGCATTGATGACCAACGACCGCAAGCTCGCCAGCGACGTGTCGCGCCTGGACAACGTTGCCGACCGGCTCAACGAAGCGATCAAGCTCTACATCACCAAGCTCACCCGCGACTCACTTGACGAGCGCGAGGGCCGCCGCGCCATGGAGATTGTGTCGTTCACCATCAATCTCGAGCATATCGGCGACATCATCGACAAGAATCTGTGCGAGCTCGCGGCAAAGAAAATCAAGCGGCGTTATCAGTTCTCGGCCGAAGGCGCGGCCGAGCTGACCGCGTTCCACAAGCGCGTCGTCGAGAGCCTGCAATCGGCCTTCGGCATCTTCATGACCGGCGACGTCGAGGCGGCGCGAAAGCTGTTGCGCGAAAAAGCCGAGCTGCGCAAAGCCGAGCTCGAAGCGGCCGACCGGCATTTCGAGCGCCTGCGCGAGGGCCGGCCGGAAAGCCTCGAGACCACGTCGCTGCACCTCGACATTCTGAGCGATCTCAAGCGCATCCACTCGCACATCTGCTCGGTCGCCTATCCGGTCCTGGAAGCCGCCGGCGAACTGCCGGCACGCGACAGCGCCAAGAGCGAGGTGGCGACCGCGCCGCTGACCTATCAGCCGAAGCTCCCGTGACGTTCGCTGTCATCGTCCGCGGAGGCTGACGATCCAGTAATCACGAAACGATGGTGTAATCGCCGCGCCTGATTCATGCTGCGGTGTCTACTGGATGGCCCGCCTTCGCGGGCCATGACAGATGTGGTGCTACGCCGCGTTTTCCTTCGCGGCGCCGCCAAAAGCCGGGGCCACTTCGGCCATGAAGCGGGCCATCTCGTCCTTGACCTGATTGTGCGGCTTCAGGCCGACGTTGAAATAGAGAATCACTTCGTCGAAGCCGGCGGCCTCGACTTTCTTCAGGATTTCGGTGATGCGCGCCGACGAGCCGATCAGCACCGAATTTTCCGTCAAATCCTCCGGCTTCACCTTGCCCAGCCGGTCGACCATGTCGACGAAATAGCGGTAGCTCGGCGGCGCGGTTTTCGGATCGCCCGGCAGCGCGGGGATCACGCATTCCCTGTAATAGCGGATCTGCCGCGCCCGCTGCGCGTCCTCCTGCGCCTTGTTGTCGGCGAAGTGGGTGAAATAGCTGCACATCAGCCGCTGCGGCTTTTTGCCAAATTTCGCGCAGGTCTCGTGATAAAGGTCGGCGACCTGCTTCAAGCCGCCATAGCTCATGGCTGCCGCGAACGGCGCCACGATCAGCCCGCAGCCCAGGCGCGCCGCAAGCTCGATCGAAGGTTTTGAGAACGAGCCGACATAAGTCGGCAGCGGCCGCTGCACCGGCTTCGGCGTGATGCGCACGTTGTCGAACGAATAATGTTTGCCGTGGTGGGAGATGCGGTCGTCGGCTTGCCATAAGCGGCGAATGAGCTCCAGGCCCTCTTCGAAAATGCCCTGGTTGTCGTCGAACGAGACATGGAACGGCTCATATTCGCGCCGGTCGTAACCGCGCCCGGCGGCGAAATCGACCCGGCCGTTCGAGAGCAAATCGAGCGTCGCCCATTGCTCGGCGACGCGGATGGGATGATGCAACGGCGTCACCGTCACCGCGGGCGCGAGCCGGATGCGCTTGGTATTGGCGGCGACATAGGCCAGCACCAGGTCGGGGCAGGACAGCACACCGAGCGAATTGAAGTGATGCTCGCCGATCCAGGCCGAGTGCATGCCGAGCTTGTCGGCATAGAGCGCCTCGGCGGTGATGTCGGCGACGAATTGGTTCGAGGTGCGATCGTTGTTTTCGTAGTGGTTGTCGCTCAGCGTGAAATAACCGAACTCCATTTTGCTACCCTCCACGAGTTGTAACCTCCCACGAGACTATATTTTCATTGCCACGGCGGGCAGAATAGTTGATAATGCATCTGTTGTAAATGCAATAATTGAGGCCGGATTAACCCCGTGGCGAAACCCTCTGCCAAGCTCGATCTCGGCGATTACCTGCCCTATCTGGTCAACCGGGTCGGCACCATCATCGCCGATCAGTTCGGCGCGGAAGCGCTGGCGTCCCATGGGCTTAGCATCGCCATGTGGCGGGTCATGGCGGTGCTGGCGAGCGCCGGCCAGCAGCGCCAGATCGACCTTGCGGAACTGACCAGCACCGACGCCTCGACCCTGTCGCGGCTGGTGACGCGCCTGGTGCGTCTCGGCATCGTCACCCGCGCGCGTTCCCCCAGCAGCAACCGCGAGGTCGCGGTGAAACTCTCGCCCAGAGGCGACGCGCTGGTCGGCCGCCTCATTCCCATCGCCAAAGCCTATGAAGCCACCGCCATTGCCGGGCTGCTGCCGCAAGAGCTCGCCGTGCTCAAGCGCTGCCTGCGCCGCGTCTACCGCAACATGAAGGACAACGGCGCCCGGGCAAAGCAGCGCGAAAGCGGGCGCGGCAGAGCCGCCTGAACGGCGGCGCGATCGTCTTCGGCAACACAGCGGCGGCGGTGAGCGGGCTATTGCGCCTTGCAGGCGACGATGTTGTCCGGCCGCGGACGGCTGGCGACGGAAGGGGCCGCAAAGATCGCGAGGTAGGCGTCGCTGCCGGTCAGCCGATCGAAGCCGATTTCGCGATAGCCGACGGCCTGAAGTTCGCAGCGCAGCAGGCCAGGCGGCGTACCGTGCTCGGCCGTCGGCGCAAACGCATCGACAATACCGACCCGCGCGTCGGGCTTGAGCGCGGGAACGAGATTGTAGAGCAAGGCATAAGGCTGCGCGATCTCGTGATACATATGCACCAGGATCGCAATATCGAGCGACTGCGCCGCCAGCTCCGGGTCGTGCGCCTTGCCGCGGACGATGTCGACGTTCGCCAATCCCAGATCGCGCACCCGCCGGCGCAGGTTCTCCAGATAGTCGGGCATCACATCTTCGGCGATGACGCGGCCGCTGGCGCCGACGATCGGCGACAGCCGCACGACGTAATAGCCGCTGCCGGCGCCGATATCGGCAACGGCCATTCCGGCTTTGATGCCGAGGAGGCGAACGAGCTGCTGCGGTTCGCCGGCTTTGTCGCGTTCCTTTTCGTCGTGCCAAATCGGGCTGATGATGTCGGCGACCGGGCGATCCGGCCGCGGAAACGCGTCGGCCGGAGCGCCCGCCTGCGTCGTGGTGTCCTGGGCGGACGCCGAAATCGCGAACACGGCGGTGAGCACGACGGCCATTATCGCGCGCATCGTCCGGGCGAAACGAAATATCGAAGCTTTGTTGCTGGTTCCCGAATGTCCCGTCATGACCGTCACCGCAAGCTACGCATGATGCGGCCTGCCGTTGCAAAGGCTGCAGGCGCCGCGTCCGTCATAGTATAATGGAATGGAGTAAAATCCGGGCCACGGACTCGGAGACGACGGAGCGAGCCAATGATCAGCATCAGAACGTTACTATTTGCCGCCGCAGTTCTATGTCTCGCCACGCCGGCGCTGGCCGGCGATCACTATCGCTGGCGGACAGATCCGTCCGTGGGTGCGTCGTGGGGTTCGGTTTGCGGCGCGTTCGAATACCGGCACCGCTGCAATGCGGAATTTCATCCGCGCACCAATCGCTGCGGCTGCATCGTGCGATGAGCGCCTAGGCCGGAAGAGGTCTACTCCACACTGCTGCCCGGCGCCGAATCCTCGAACACCGTCTGCACCGGCGGCGTGCCGGAAAAGCCCAGCTCGTTCCAGCGCGCCACCACCTGCTCATAGGTCGCTTTCGACAGTTTGGTGCGCTTGGAAAAATTCTTGATGTGGCGGTAGTCCATGCAGGCGTTGATCAGCGCCTTCGATCCCCACGGCCTGATTTCCGGCGGATTGAGGCTCGGATCGAGGAACGTGCTCCAGGTCTCGCGCAGAATGTCGATCGATTGCGCCGGCCGCGACCGCGTCGCCATCGCCCACAGCACCTGATGCACGTTGCTCGGATCGACGTCGTCGTCGACGACGATGACGTATTTGCCGAAATAGGCGCCGCCGACGCATTGCGCGGCGAGCGCCATCGCCTGCGGCGCGTGGCCGGGATACATCTGCTTGATCGAGACCACGGTGATGCCCCAG
>Ga0307476_10001272_pt1 | contig 15545 bp, 12 predicted proteins | sample atmos_gasesECM2C_2_FD_203314 | JGI IMG/M metagenome (GOLD analysis project Ga0307476, IMG submission 203314) | Hardwood forest soil microbial communities from Morgan-Monroe State Forest, Indiana, United States - atmos_gasesECM2C_05 | ecosystem: Environmental > Terrestrial > Soil > Temperate... | reverse complement strand
GGCGTGGGCGGCAAGCCGGTCAAGTCAAAGCTGAGCCGGCGGAGGAGCGTGACGCGGTCGGCTTCCGGCGCCGGCTGATACCCTTCACGCTCCTGGGCGGCGGCGACGAAGGCGTCGATGGGATTGCGGACCCAGCTCTCTCTCGTTCCCCGGCTCCCGTTCGGGAACGACGGCACGGTGGGCCGCACCGGCGGGACGTAGGCCCAGTGTCGCTCGAACTTCGCCCCTTGCTCCACCCAGCGGCGGAGCGTGTCGATCTGTTCCGGCGACAACGGGCCGGTCTTGGCGGTGGGCGGCGGCATGAGGTGATCGGGCACGTCGCCGTGGATGCGCTGGAACAGGACGCTTTCGGCCGCGTCGCCGGGCTTGACGATTTTCTGGAGGGCGTCGGTCTTGATATCGAGGCGGAGATCGCCGCGGCGCTTGTTGGCGTCGGGACCGTGGCAGGCGTAGCACTTGGCCGCGAAGATTGGCCTCACGTCATGGTCGAAATTGACAGGCTTGGCGGCGGGGTCGGCGGCCGAAGCGACCGCGAAACAGAGGAAAGAGGAGAGGAAGGCCGTGGAAATCGTTCGTGGCATGGCCGGCGTTCTCACAAGCGGTAGGGGCTGCGGCGGGGTGGGCGCAGGAGCATGGGCGTCGGTGGGTCCCTTTCCCTTGAAAGTAGCGGGCCGGCCGGCCGATCGCAACCGATTTTTTCCAATTCCGCTGCCTCCAGAGAGGGGCTCTGGAGCGCGCAAGGACGGCGGCAGCGCCGATTCCATGGTCAAGAACGCACCGGCGATCCTGCTTGCGGCGGCCCTGGCGTTTTCCAAAAAATCAAAAAAATCGCGCGCAAGCTCCGTCGATGGCAGCGTTCCGCAAGTGAATCGGCCAGGCGGAAATGTCAGGAATATCCTGATGGAAATTGCCGTAGCTGATTCCTTCATCCCTCCCCAAGAGGGAACTTCCTCCTATTGGCACCAACTCTTCCCCACAGAAGACGCCCGGCGGCGGTCGCCGGGCGTTCTTCTTTTTTTCCCTTCGTTAAGCCTGCGCTGGAAAGCTCTTCTCCAGGCCAGTCTGCGGCCGGTCGCCTCGTTTTGTTGCAATCCCTGGGCAGCGGCCGTAAGATGGAACAGGCTCATCGGCTGCACCGTCGCGCTCCGTCCTCGGCGGAACAGGTCATGAACAACAAATCCGGGCTGCTGCTGGCGGGCGTTTGCTGCTTGGCCTTCGCTTCCGCTGCCAAGGCTCAGGTAGCCGGACGCATTCCGGTCGGCACGGATGCCGGCGCCCATCCATCGCATTTGCCGCTCAACATCGACGCCGGCGACCTGGAAGGGGCGGAAGCCCAGCTCGCCCGGCGGCTCCAGCATGCGCAAGAGCTTCAGCAGCTCCAGGACATCGTCAAGCCGCTGCTTCAGGATCCTCAATTCGAGCAGATGGTGCACGATCAATTCAAGGATTTGCCGCCGGACGAAATCGCCAAACTGAAAGAAACGATTCGCAACAATCCACAGCTCCTCGACGACCCCAAGCTGCGCGAGGCGCTCAAGGAGGTGAACGACCTCAAGAACAAGAGCGCGATCAAGGACCTGCCGCAGAAGGTACAGGCGGATATGGCGCAGTGGGCCAAGGACGTTCTCGACAAGCAAAAACCGCCGGACTCCGGTTCGGGCGATCCCATGAACAGCGGTTCCACCATCGCGATGCCGCCGACGGCGATGCCGCTGACGCCGCCGATGGGCCACGATCAGCCGGCGCTGCCGCCGCCGGAACCCAAGCTAGGCGGCTGGCAGCGCGACCTGCTGCATGGGCTGAGCGGCCTGGCCAAGGACGTCAACGGCACTCCGGAAGGAGAAGCTTTCCGCACCGAAGCACTGCGCGACCTGGCCCGGCTGGAATCCAATTCATCCGGCCCGTCAGGCGGCTTGACCGATTTTCTGAAAGGCGTCCTCAGTCCGAACCAGGCGAGCTGGCTGTCGCAGCGCTGGAAATCTTCGCCTGACGTCGGCCTCAGCGGCTGGAACACCGGCGGAGCCGCATCCACCTGGCCGTCCGCCGGCGGGTCAGTCGACGGCCCGATGGACGGGATCTTGTGGATCGCGGCGCTGGCGCTGCTGATCGCCGCTGGATGGACGGCCGTCGCCGCGGCGCGGCGGCGGGCCGGACGCAAGGGCGCCAGGCCGTGGTCGGCGGGGCCGTGGCCGGTCCGGCCGTCCCAGGTGTCCACGCGCGGGGACCTCATTCGCGCCTTTGAACATCTGGCCTATCTGCTGCTGGGCCCCAGCGCTCGCAGTCTCAACCATCTCGACGTGGCCGCCCGGCTGAGCCGTTCCGGCGCCGCGGACCGCCTGGCCCATCTGTATGAGCAGGCGCGCTACGCCCCGCCGGACGAGGCGCTGCCGGACCAGGAGCTGACGGCCGCGCGCGGCGACCTTGCGGCCCTGGCGGGAGCGGCCGCATGAGACGCTTCGGATGGCGCCTGCCGCCGGCGGCGGTCGGCCTGCTGCTGCTCGCCGCCGCGTCCGCGCCGGCCCAGCAACCGCCGAACACAGCGCCGAGCTTTGAGTTTCTCAAGGGAACCCAGGCGTTTCGACGCATCCTTTACGACTCCCGCAAGGAGCTTTTCGGTAGTGATTTTAAGGGACTGCGGACCCTTCAGGAACTGGACGATCCGCAGCATACGCTGCTCATCGTTTTCGGCGACCTCGGCGAGGCAAATTGGCTGCAACAAATGCCCATTGGGCTGGCGCAATTCGTGCAGAACGGCGGCGCCTTGTTCCTGGCGACCGATAAGCCGCTCGGTCCGGCCGAAGCGGCCGTTCTGCAGCTGACCGGATTCCGAGTGTCCGGCGACTCGATGGTCTGCACCGACGGCGGGAGCTGCTACCGAGGCATGGAACACTTTCCGTGGTTGAAACTCCCCAACGGAGGCGACCGGACGCTGTTCCACGGTCTCGTCGTGGACGACAAGGGCATTTCCCGTGTGGCGACCAACGCGCCTTCCTTTCTGCAGCCGGACAATCCGTTCGCGCCCCGTCGTACGCCGCGGTTGGGGTTTCTGCCCGCGCAGTGCCGCCCCGAAGGCGCCGGGATCGCTTCGCCCGATCCGCTTCCCTTTGGCGTCGGCGGCGACGTCGGCGGCCAGGGCGGCCGCATCCTCCTCCTGGCCGATCACAGCATATTCATCAATGAAATGATTATGCAAACGGACAACGACAACCTCAACTTCTCCTATAATTGTCTGAAATGGGCGGCGGGCGGACCGCAGCGCTCCAAAGTTCTTTTCATCGAGGACGGGCGTATCAATGCTACATTCGACGTGCCGCTGCGCGAAATGCCCGACGAGCTGGCCCAGCGCTTGCTGGATTTCCTGGGCGCGTTTCTGGAACGGAAGGCCCGCGACTTGGGACCGGCCTTGGAGCAGAAGGCGCGGTTGTTCGATTCGGAGCTGGCGCAATGGTGCTATGACAACGGCACGTCGCCCTATTGCTTGCTGCTCATTTTCGCGGCCGTGTGGTTCGTCGTGTATGGATGCTGGAAGGTTGGCTGGAAGGCGCGCTATCGGACGGACCTGCAGGGGCCGCTCCTGGCCATGGCCCTGTATCGCGTGGCGCCGACCGAGACGGTCGCCGAGCAGCGGCGGTTGGCGCAAATCCGCGGCGACAATGTTTGGGAGCAGGCGCGCGACACGGCCCGGCAGTGGTTGGAGCAGACCGGCGCCACGGGGGGATCGACGCCGCCGTCCGTCGTGATTCGCGGCGGCTGGTTGCAGCGATGGCGGTTGGCCGGCCGCGTCCGGCGCATGTGGCGGCTGGCGTTCGGCCCGCCGGTGCGCGTGCGGCTGAGCCAATTGCCGCGGCTCGCGCGCGAGGCGAAAGAGTTGCAAGCGGCTTTTGCGGACGGCACGATACAATTCAAGTAAGACTTCATCCTCGCTCCCAGGCTCTGCCTCGGCAGGCAGAGCCTGCTGGGCAGCGCGTCCCCAGGCGGAGCCTGGGAACGCGAGCTTAGGGCCCTATGTCATGCAGCAATCTCCGTCCGCCAGCGTGAACCATGCTCCGACCGCGTCCGACGGCGTCCATCTGCGCGAGCTGGCGCAGCAGATCCAGGTCCTGCGCGACCGCGTCCTCGCCGAGGTCGCCCAGGTCGTCGTCGGCATGGAAGACGTGACGCTTCAATTCCTCATTGCGCTGTTCGCCGGCGGACACGTCCTGTTGGAGGGCGTGCCCGGCGTCGCCAAGACGACGCTGTCCAAGGTCTTCGCACGCGTCCTCGGCATTCAGTACCAACGCCTGCAATTCACGCCGGACCTGCTGCCGTCGGACGTCACGGGAACCTACATTTTCGACCGAAAACAGAATGAGTTCTCTCTGCGTCGCGGCCCGATTTTTTGTCAGGTGCTGCTGGCCGACGAGGTGAACCGGGCGCCGGCCAAGACGCAATCGGCCCTGCTCGAAGCGATGCAAGAAAATCAGGTCACGATCGAGGGCACGACGCTGCTGCTGCCGCGGCCGTTCATGGTGCTGGCCACGCAGAACCCCGTCGAGCAGGAAGGCGTCTACCGCTTGCCCGAGGCGCAGCTCGACCGCTTCCTGCTGCGCGTCGAAATGGGCTACCCCGGCCGACAAGGCGAAGTGGCCATGCTGCACTTGCACAGCCACCCGACGCGCGAGGTTCGTCCGCTGTTCAGCGCCGACCAAATCCTGGAGCTTCAGGACCGCGTGAATCAGATTTACGGCGAAGAGGGGTTGATGGAGTACATCGTCGAGTTGGCCGAGGCCAGTCGGACGCACTCCGACGTGATGCTGGGGGCCAGCCCGCGGGCGTCGCTGTGTCTGCTGAAATGCGCCCGCGCCCGCGCCTTGCTCGACGGCCGGCACTACTTCACCCACGAGGACGTGCAGGCCGTCGCAGTCGGCGTGCTCGGCCACCGGCTCATCATCCGACCGGAGGCGGAAGTCGAAGGCAAGCGCGCCGCCGACGTGGTGCGCGACCTGATCGCATCGGCGCCGGTGCTGACAAGTCGATAGCGCCCACTGTCCGTTGCCTCCTCGTTCCCACGCTCCGCGTGGGAACGCACGCTGCGACGCTCTGCGTCGCGTCCGTGCGATGAACGGGACGCAGAGCATCCCTCACGGCGTTCCCACGCAGAACGTGGGAACGAGGAACAATATGCTCACCCCTCGCGCCTGGTGGTTTCTTTGCGTCTGTCTGCTGGTTCTGCTCCTCGGCCTGTGGATCGGCTCGCCGGCGCTGACGCTCACGCCCCTGACGCTGCTTCTCTGGTTCGGCGGCGAGTGGTTCGTGTTCGCCGTCCGCACGCCGCTTGCCGTGCGACGCCTCCGGGTGGTGCGCCAGGTGCGCGACGAGCGCGGGCCGGTCGCTGTGCTCTGGGCCGGGCGGACCTTCGAGGTCGTCGTGCGCCTCAAAGGAGACGGGTTGCTGCGCCTGCCGTATGCAGCCATTGCCGATCGACCGCCGTTCGCCGTCTCCTGCGTCGGCGAGCCGCCGGGCGCGGACGGCCCCGTCGGCCGCGGCGATGTGCTGGAGCTGCGCTTTTCCATCCGCTGCCGCGGACCGGGGCTGGCTCGGTTTGAAGGACTGCGCGTCCAAATAGCGGATTTTCAAGGGTTCTTTTATCATGTGGCGTTCGTGCGCGCGGTCGTGTTCTACCGTGTTCTGCCGGTGCTGATCGAAGGCGGAACGCCGACGCCGGTCCTGAAGCGCGACAATCAGCTGCCGCCGCCCGGCGTCCACCGGCTGCGACGGGCCGGCTCCGCCAGCGAGCTGCTCGACCTCCGCGATTACCTGCCCGGCGATCCACCCAAGACCATCGCTTGGAAAGTCTCCGCCCGCCGCGATCGGCTCATCACCAAGGATTACGAAAGCGAGGCGCCGGTCCGCTGCACGCTCTTCGTGGACGCCTCCCATTCGGTCCGCGTGCCGTCCATCCACGGCAAGGCGCTCGGCCGGCTCGTCGAAATCGCCGGCGCCGTTTTGCAGGCCAACGCCGACGTACGCGATCTCACGGGGTTGTGCCTCTTCGACGACCATGAGGCGAAGGCGATTCGCCCCGATCGCAGCCCCGCCCACGTCACGCAGGTGCTGCAGGCCCTTGCCGACGCCGCCGCGCTCGCTCCAGCCTCGGCCGACGCCGATCCGGACCATCTCATCCCGCTCGCCTATGCCTTCGCGCGCGAAGTCTACCCACACCTGATGCGGCCGGCCGTCAACGACCTTCCGTTCTGGCAGGAATGGTTCGATTCCTTCCCCCGATACACGCGGCGCAAGGCCTCTTTTATCCAGTATTTGTTCCGCCGTAAGCGCGACTTCTACTACCGCTTCAGTTGGATCATTCCGACGCTTCTGCTCGCAGCGGACGTCGCGCTGCTGGCCGTCCATTTGTTCGTGTACCGTATGCCGCCGCTGCTGCTGGTCTTCTTGTGGCTCGGCTCGGCCGCGCTGTCGCTGCTGTCATTCTTCGGCGGTCAGGCCCTCTTCGTGCTGACGCTGATGCTTTCGGATCATCACCGCCGACTCGCCCGCCGCCGCAAGCAGCTCGCCGCTCTGTTTTCGATGCACTACGGCCTGGGGCCAGGCGGTTTGTCGGCCCTGCTGGAGGACGACGACGCCTTCGCTTTGCTGGCTCAGCGCTTCCTCGGCGAGCACCACGTTCCTTACACCCTGCCGCTGTACGACCGCGACGGCCGGTATCTGTTCGCTTCGCCCGGCAAGGTCGGCGTCCTGGCCGCGGCGCTGCTGCGGGCCGTCGGCCGGGGGCGCGACAACGAGCTGTTCGTGCTGCTGGCCGATCTGCTGGAACTCGACGACGCCCTCGATCCGCTGCTGCGGGCGGTGCGCGTCGCCGTGGGAAGGCATCATCAGGTGGTGCTTGTGGTCCCGTGGCCGTCGGGGATGCGGCTGCCCGAAGACGAGCCGAGCGATGCGGAGGCGATGTCGGAGAAACTGCCTGTCATCCTCGGCCGAGCGACGACGCGGCGCTTCCATTGCGCTTACCGTCGGCTGCGCCAGAGCTTCGCGCGCCTCGGCGTGCCGGTGGTTTGCGCGGCCAGCGACGAGCCGGTTCCGTTGATTCTCCAACGCATCAATCGGCTGCGCAACGTGGGGAGAAGACGATGAAGACCAACGACGAAACCCCGGCGCCGGCCGATTCGCAATCCGGCGTGCGCGCCTGCACGATCCTCTGCCTGACGGGATTGATGGGCATGGTCCTCGCCCTCTTGGAGAATGATCGCGACCTGTTATGGATTTTATTCGTCGCCGGGGTCGGCGCCGTCGGCGTGGTCGCCCGATGGCGCGTCGGCCCGGTCCTCGTGCTGCTGGGGCTGGCGCTGCTGGAGGTCGTCAACCGGACGCCGCACTGGGGACGTATGCGCTATCTGCTCTCCCAGGAATCGCTGTTTCTGGACGCCGTACTGGCGGCGTCGATGCTGACGTATGCGGCGGGGCATTACCGTCTGCTTTCGCTGACTCACTCAGGCTTCCCCGTCGATGCGCGGCGCCGTCCGCCGCCTGCTGGGGGCGGCAAGGCGCCGGCGCCGCGTGGACAACGGCGGTCGGCGGACCTGCCCGGTCCCTGGGAGCTGCCGACGCTGGCGATAGCGGCTTGTGTATGGGGAGTGGGCGTCAGTCTGCTGTGGGTCGCGCTGTCGGCGGTGGATCCGCCGCTCTCCATGTCGCATGGGCTGTGGCGCGGGCTGCTGCTCATTCTCCTGATTGGACTGACTGCGTCCGTGCTGGGAGGGGCGGCCGTCTACTTGAACTGGGTCACGGCCCGACCGGAGGAGCATTTGCTGTATTTGCACGATGCGGCCTGGCGCGAGACGCGCCGCGAACAGAACCGCATCAACCGTTTCCTCGCGTGGGCGCGGCTGCGCCGGCAGCGGCGCAAGGAGCAATCATGATATTCTGGGTGCGAGAAATCGCCGGATGGGCGCTAATCCTGCTCGGCCTGGCGGCTTTTTGGGCGGTCGTCGATATGGGGCGGAAATACGAGTACGAAGACCTACCCCAGCTGGCGATTCCGATCGCCGCGACGACCGTCATCGGCATCTTCCTGTTCCGCGGCGGCATTCATCTGCTCAAGGTCGCGGTGGCCGCTCGGATGTGCCGCGAGGTCCAGGGACGGTTGTACCCCGACGCGCGCGTCGGCTCGCCGCCGCTGCCGGCGGCGCGGACGCCGGGCCGGGCGGGATGGCGATCGTGACGGCCTGCGGATCAATGCGGCAAATAGGGCCAGAGTCCAATCGCCATCAGCGTGACGCCGACCCAGTTGGTGACGGCGTCGATGGCGCCGATGACGACCGAGGCGAGGAGCGGACCTTGCGCCGTGAAGGTCGGTTCGCCGCGGACCTTGCGAGCCGCCAGGGCGCCGAGGATCACCGCGACGGGGCCGCACACGAGGCCGGCGATGGGAATCAGGCCGATGAGGCTAAGGCGATACGCCCGCAGCGCCGGTCGGTTGCTCGGCACGTTGGGCGAGCCGGCCGCCTCGCCGTCTTCGATGACGCGACGCCGCGGCGGCCGACGCGGGAGCGCGGCGTTGCAGGCCGTGCAGTTGACGGCGTCACGGGGATTCTCGGCTTGGCAGGCGGGGCAACGCATGGCATTCCCAGAGTCAGGGACGGGCAGGAACAATCTCTTTCGGTTCTTTAGAAAATCGCTTCGCGGCGTTCAAGCGCCGGCTGGACCTAATCAAATTCGCCGGCGTCCACGGCGGCCCCGAACGGCCACTGCCGCGTTCGCCATGTCCACAGCAGGAAGACAAGGACGCCCAACAGAAACGTCGCCAGGCCGAAGGCGATGAATACGGGACCAGCCGCCCAATACAGGAACAGCCAGCCCGCCAGCGCCATGGCGCACGGCAGCGGATACAGGTAAATCCGGAAGGGCCGCGGCCGATCCGGTTGCAGCCGCCGCAGCAAGACCAGGCCGCCGATCTGTCCGATGAACTGTTCGAGAATGCGCGTGGCGAACAGGGCGAGGATCACATTGCCGAGATCGAAAAAGCTCCAGAAAAGCGTCAGGGCGCCGACCAGCAACAGCCCCACGTGCGGTATCTGGTGTCGGCCGTGGACACGGCTGAAGATGGAGAAAAAGTGGCGGTGCCGAGCGGCGGCGTAGGGGATGCGCGAATAGCCCATCATTCCAGCAAAAAGCGATCCGAAACAACTCCAGATCAGGAAGACGGCGACGAGCACGGCCGCCCAGTCGCCATGGATCTGCTGCATGAACTCCGCCGACAGACTGTAGTCATCGGGAACAGGTTGCGGTACAGCCCGCCAGGAGACGACGCCTAAGAGGGCCAGGTGGACGCCGACGAACAGCACGCAAACCAGCAGGGCGCTGAGCAGGATGGAGCGCGGTATGGTCCGGCCGGGGTCGCGCACCTCGCCGCCGATGTAGCAGACGTGGTAATAGCCGAAGTAGCAGTACATCGCCAAAATCATCGCTTTGCCGAGGTTTGCCGTAAAGTCGCTCGGCCAATGCGCCGCGTCGCCGGAGAAGTCAAACGCAACCCGCGGGTCGAAGTGCAGCGCCCCTTCGATGAGAATCCAGGCGAGCACCGCCAGAACGCCGACCCATACCGTCACCGTCAGCCAGCGCAGGCTTTTCATGCGCCGGTAGAGCAGCAGGATGGTCGCAACGCCGACGCCGAAGGCGAGGAGCTTGGCCGGGCTGACGCTCATGGCCACGCCGCCTCCGATGCCGAACGGGAGCGTCCAAGTCCAGAAATTCCACGTCCAGTAGTTGCTGAAAGCCTTGTAGGCGGGGTGCAGCGCGTTCGAGAACACGGCCAGGAGGATGAGGCCGGAAGCCAACTCCAGCGGGCCGCTGATGAGGAACTGCCAGTTGAAGAGGAACGCCATGAACCGGCCCCAGCGCCGCCGGCCGTAGGTTTCAAGCAGATACAGATAGGAACCGCCGGCGCCGGGAAAGGCCGCGCCCAACTCCGCCCAGATGAGGCCGTCCACCAGCATGAGGCCGCCCGCGCCGATCCAACCCAGCAGGGCATACGGCCCCGGCAGGCATCCGAGCATGAGCGGGATCGTGCCGAATACGCCGGCGCCGACGATCATGCTTACGTTCAGCGCCGTCGCGTGCAGCATGCCGAAGTGCCGTTGCAGGGCTGGGCCGTGAGGATCGACAGGAGCTTGACCCATGCGTGCGTCTCATGAGGCGGGCGGTATGATCATAAGGGAAGAAGACGGCGGCGCCACGCTTTTTTCCCTTGCATCGCAGCGGGCGGCGTCGCACCATAGGTGCTGTCGCAGCCTCGCCGCAGTTCCGGGCGCTGACGCGACCCGGCTCGCCATATGTAATTCCTCCCGCGAAAGGGCGACATGTCTCGTTTTCTTTTCGGTTTCATCGTTTTCATCGGCGCGACCGCGGCTGCAGCGGCCGCCGAGCCGTTCGCCATCGACCTAGAAGTTCGCTCCGGCAAGGCCAGTCAGACGGCTCACGCCCAGTCGGCCGTCCCGGACGCCGAGCTTCCCAAGCGACCCGTGCTGGAAATCAAAGCCGGCGATCGCGTCACCGTGAAGTGGAAAATGACCACGACCGACCCCACGACCAAGATCGAAAACGTCACCGTCCATTTCTTCGCCGTCAAGGAGGAAATGGCCGGCCAGAAGGCCGTCCCCAAGCTGACGCAGGGCGTCACCGCCGAATCGGCCTGCACGCTGGACTTCGGTCCCAAGGAAAGGAACGAGGCCGAGCTGACCTTCACCCTCGAGGCGCCGGGCAGCTATCTCTTTCGCGTCGAAACCCTTGGCGCTTCAGCCGTGGCGGTCGATCACGAGGATTTCGCCGCGATCGACGTCATTGCCCACTGATCGGTACATGCTCTGTAAAGGATCTGCCATGAAGTCATTTTGCTGGTTCGCTTGCGCGGCCTTGTTCTGGTTGCCGCTGACGGCTCGCGCCGAACACGCCCGCATCGACCTGCAGCTCATTCACATCGACCCCGTCACCGGCGCGGACGGCGATGCGGTCGGCGCGACGGCGGACACGGAGCCGCCGGCCGGCGGCTTCAACGAACGGCCCGTGGCCAAGGTACAGGCCGGCGAGCCGCTTGTTCTGCAATTCGTGCTGACCAACAAGTACCCGCACGGCGTCCTGAAAGACGTGACGGTTCGCTATTACGTCGTCCGCGAAGACAAGCTCGGTCAAAAGTCCCTGCCCGATCTGAGCAAGGCGACGGTGACGGAGGGGAAATTCACGCAGAATTTCAAACCGGACTGCCGCGTCGGCTCGCGCGTGGCGTTCAAAATCACAGAACCTGGATTCTACCTGCTGCGCGTCGAGACCCTCAACACCGACAGCGACCACGAGCATTTCTCGGCCATCGATATCCAGGTCGAGAAGGCGCCATGACGACGCCGCGGCTCATGGCGGAAGCTCGACGTTCTGGATCGGATATTCCGCCTTTACGCCGAGGCCGCTCATCCGCCAGCCGTGCAGCGCGTCGTAATCGAAGTTTGCATCGCAATGCACCGTGACCGCTTCCAGGCCGCCGCCGAAATTGCCGGCGACCTTGGCTCGAAACTCGGCCGTCGCCAGGTTCTTCTCGCGCGAAATCTCGCCTGTGCGGAATTCAATAATTTTCACATCCGTGATACCCGAATTCTGCAACTGCTGCTGCGCCAGATCGCGCAGCCACTTCTTATCGCCGGCGGAGTTGCGGAACTGATCGGAGACGTTGTCGAAGACGGCGTCGAGATTGGCCGGCGCCTTGAAGCCGGCCGCCATGGCGTTGACCTTGCGCTCGATCTGCTCGGAATCAGTTTCGACGGCGTAGTCGAGGAGGCAGTACAGCCCGGCCAGAGCGGCGGCGACGGCGGTCCCGATGAGCCAGCGCCGACGGCGCCGCCGCACGGCGACGACCACGAACAGCACCGCTGCCGCCGCCAGGAGGATGTAGACGGCGGGATGGCGATGGCCTTCAAAGAGCCAATCAAACATGGCACGGTTCAGCGTTGATCGGGTCGCGGAGATGCGGGTTAAGCCGGCCTGCCTGTCGTCAGCGGCTCAGGTCCCATAGTTTCACGGTCTGGTCGGCGCTGCCCGTCGCCAGGCGGGCGCCGTCGGGCGAGAGGGCCAGCGCCGTGACGGCGCCCTTGTGGCCGGTTTCGATCGTGCGCAGCTTGCCGGTGCGGCTGTCCCAAATGTTCACGACGCCGGCCGGGACCGCCGGCCCGAATCCCGCGGGGAAGTTCGATTCACCCATGGCCGACGCCGCACGCAAGTCGCCGTTGGCGTCGGCCGCCAGGGCGAACACCGTCCCCTGCGGAATCTTGACCCTATCGCGCAGCGAAAACTGCCCTGGCCCCGGACCCACTTCCCAGGTCATGACGGACGCGGTCGGCTCCAGCGACGCGCCCAGCCCGTCGCTGTCCACGCGGACCAGGAGCTTGCCGCCGGCCGCGTAGGCCGTCACGCCGCGCACTTCCGAATGGCTCAGGCCGAACGGCTGCTTGTTGCCTTGCAGATAAAGCGGCTCGTCCATCGCATCCAGCTGCCACACGCGCACGCCTTCGCCCATCTCGTGACAGCCGGCCGCCGCCGTCATGCCGTCTGGCGAAAAGGTCACGGAGTAAATATAGCTGGGAAAGGACTTTTGCCAGCTGAACGTCAGCGGCTCGCCGCCCTTGTCGAGGTCCCAGACGCGCAAGGGGCCGCCGCCGGCGGCCAGCCGCTTGCCGTCGGGAGAAAAGGCCAGGCAATGCACCTCCGTCAGGAACGGCGTGCCGATCTTGTTCTTCGAGCTAAGCGTGCGCGGATCGGCCCCCGCCGTCAGGTCCCAGAGCTTGACGGCGCCGTCGGAGCCGACGGCGCCCCCGGCCGTGGCCAATCGGTCGCCGCCGGGCGAAAACGCCAGCGCCCCAAGCGCATCGCTATGCCGCAGCGGCTGCCCCTGCGTTTCGCCGGTGACGCCGTCCCACAACCGCGCGCTGTTGTCGTCGCCGCCCGAGGCCAGCCGCCGGCCGTCGGACGAGAAGGTGAGGCACCGAATTGTGCCGGTATGCCCCTTGAGGTCGGCGATCAGTCGGGCGGGGTTGTCGTCCGCCGCTGGGTTCGCAGGTCCCTTGAGGCGATCCGGCGGCAGGATCGGGTGCTGGGGAGGCGAAGGCGGGGCGCCACGGCCGTTGTCCGTGAGGCCGGACGGCTTTGGACCTGGGCCGGGCGGCCCCTCGGTCCGCTCCGGTGAATTCGGGCGCGAAGCGGATGAAAAATAGAGGTAGACGCCGACGCCGCTCACAGCGGCGACAAGGATCGTCAAGCCCAGGGCGGCCAGCAGGACGCCTCGCTTCCTTGGCGGTCGCATCGCGGCGCCGACCGGAGCAGGGACGGATGCCCGAACGGATGCGGCCGTCCGATCGGCCGTGACCGTGTCCGCCCCGCGGGCCGTCGGGCGTCTGGACGACGATGGGGCGGCGCCCGGCACGGCGAACGGCGCCAGGGCGACGGCGGCCTGCTGCGGCGTCTGGTAACGGTCCTGCGGCCGCCGGGCCATCATGCGGCGCACGACCGCCGCCAGCCCCGGCGCTACGTCGGAACAGAGACGCTCGATCGGCGTCGGCTGGTCCTGCTGGTGCCGGATGAGCTTCGCCGCGAGGGAACCGCCCGGATACGGCGGCTGTCCGGCCAGGAGGTGGTAAAGGGTGCAACCGAGACTGTAAATATCGGCCCGAATGTCGGCGGCATGCGAATCGACGGCCTGCTCCGGCGCCATGTAATCCGCTGTGCCCATCATCGAGCCGATGCGGGTCAGCCCCGAGGTCGTTTCGCCCGATTCCAGCGGTTTCCGCAGGCGGGCCAGACCCAGGTCGAGCAGCTTCACCACGCCGCCGGGCGACGTCACGATCAGGTTGGAGGGTTTGACGTCGCGGTGAACCAGGCCGCGCTCATGGGCGTGTTGCAGACCCTGCGCCGCTTGCCAGACGTAGGCGCAGGCGATGGCGGCGGGCAGCCGGCCGTGGTGGGCGAGAAGACGGGCCAGGTCGTGCCCTTCCACATACTCCATAGCCAAATAGCAGCCGTCGCCGACCTCGCCGGCGTCGTGCGCCCCGACGACGTTGGGATGAGCCAGCCGAGCGACCGCCTCCATTTCACGCCGAAAACGGCCGACCAGCTCCGGCCGGTTGGCGTGATCGGGGTGGACCACTTTCAGCGCTGCCAGACGATTCAGGTGGATCTGCCGCGCCTTGTAAACCTCGCCCATGCCGCCCTGGCCGAGCCGATCCAGCAGGACATACGGCCCCAGGATCAATCCCTGGCCGCGACCGTGCAGGACTTCATCCGCCTGGTAGGCGGTGAGCCAACCGCGGCGGATCAGCTCTTTTGCCAAGGCGTCGGCGTGCGGCGCCGTGCCGCCGAGGGGGCGGACCTGCCGGAGCTGGGCAGCGCTGAGGAGCCGGAGCTTCTGCAGATCATCCAGAAATGCGATCGGCGAGGCGTCGGCGGCCATGTCGGGGTCCAGAACAAAGCCTGCAAGGATGTTACGCTCTTGCCGCCGCCATTTTATCGCCGGCTGCAAGCGTTATCCAGCGCCAAATAGCCGCGCCGGCGGACGGACGCCGCGCCGTCCCAGCGCGACGGCGCCCCTCCAAGGGACGCGGTCGCCAGCGGACACGGGAGCGATGCCGGCGCGAAACTATATTCCTTGTCCTTCACCTTCTTGTCGGCGACGAGGATCTTCGCGCAGCCCTGGTTTGCAGAACAGGAAAGTGCGGTCGGCGTCCGTTCCTTTTTTCAGAGTTTTCCAAGGCCGTAAGGCCGACACGCAGCGCGACGGGGGTGTGTCGGCCTTGCCCTCAAGGACGCTCGCCGGCTTCGTCGGGCGCCGCCGATTTGCCGCCGCATGGACTCCGCTTTCCTAGCCGCGCGACTGGCGCGGGGCGATCGGCGTTGCGCCAGGCTTCACGGCTCCCCCTCCATCCCCTGTCCGTCAGACCGTCAGGCCGACACGCTGCGCGCCGCGGGTGTGGCGGCCTGACGCTCATCGACGCCGCTGGGCTTCGGCGGGCGCTGCCATTTTGCCGACCACTTTGGTGCGGTTTTCAGCGCCGCGGGACGCGCCCGCAGGGCCGGATTATACCATAGCGAAGGGGCATCTGGGCACTCGGATTTGGGCGCCGGCGGCGGAATGCGGCGCGGGCGGCGATGGCGCCGGAGAGGACGCCTGCGGCGGCGTTGACGGCGCGGCCGGCGGCGCTGGGGATCATGGCTTGCCAGGGCGCTTGTCGGCAAACAGGAGCCATTTCATATTAAATGTATAAAAAGGAACCGACGCCGCTTTCTTCCGGGACGGCGCCCATCGAACGGGAGCGGCGGGTCATTTGTCCTTGTCCTTGTTGGTCTTGTCGGGCAGCTTGATCTGCTTTTGATCGACGAGGAAATGAGCATACCCCAGGACCGTCTTGAGGGGTTCAGGAGCTTTCAGCTCGGCCGCGTTGACCGGCGGTTTGATTGCGTCCGCATCGAACTCGATGGGCGTGAGCTTTTCGGCCGGCTCGAAGTAAAACGGCTTGGCC
>Ga0307476_10001271_pt1 | contig 15557 bp, 4 predicted proteins | sample atmos_gasesECM2C_2_FD_203314 | JGI IMG/M metagenome (GOLD analysis project Ga0307476, IMG submission 203314) | Hardwood forest soil microbial communities from Morgan-Monroe State Forest, Indiana, United States - atmos_gasesECM2C_05 | ecosystem: Environmental > Terrestrial > Soil > Temperate... | reverse complement strand
ATATGACGTACGTCGTTTTCGGCTGCTACTGCTTTAAAAGCAGTAGCATCCGAAAACGACGTACGTCATAGGTCTGTTCCGTTCCGAAGCTGAGTCATCATACCTGTAACAAGGATCTCTGCAGTTGAACTGCTGAGAACCAACTATTCTCTTAGGACCGTTGGTTGCTTATTATACGATATCTATCTTATCTGTACGGATATAACTTGAATATTAATTGACTTCATTTGTGCAAATTACCGGTACGTCTTACATCAAGCGATAAGATTCAGAGGAGTGGCTGTGTTCTGAGCGTTCCATCTTGCAGCACTCGCACCCTTGTTCTGCATATCATTGTTGTTTTCAGCTGTTGGACAGCAGAAAACTTGTGATCGACTCTTTGCTTCTTTGAAAACAACCTGTACTACCCTCGTTCCGCATATCGTCGTTGTTTTCAGCCGTTTAACGGCAGAAAACTTCCATTCAACTGTTTGCTTCTTTGAAGACAACCTGTACTGCCCTCGTTCCGCATATCGTCGTTGTTTTCAGCTGTTTAACGGCAGAAAACTTCGGTTCAACTCTTTGCTCCTTTGAAGACAACCTGTACTACCCTCGTTCCGCATATCGTCATTTAACGGCAGAAAACTTCCGTTCGACTCTTTGCTTCTTTGAAGACAACCCGTACTACGCATATCGTCGTTGTTTTTATCCGTTTAACGGCAGAAAACTTCCGTTCGACTGTTTGCTTCTTTGAAGACAAGCCGTACTACCCTCGTTCCGCATTTCGTCGTTGTTTTTAGCCGTTTAACGGCAGAAAACTTCCGTTCGACTCTTTGCTTCTTTGAAGACAACCCGTACTACGCATATCATCGTTGTTTTCATCCGTTTAACGGCAGAAAACTTCCGTTCGACTCTTTGCTTCTTTGAAGACAACCCGTACTACCCTCGTTCCGCATTTCGTCGTTGTTTTTAGCCGTTTAACGGCAGAAAACTTCCGTTCGACTCTTTGCTTATTTGAAGACATCTGCGTTATTGTTTCCGGCTGTTAGACTGCTCTGTTCAATCGTTCTGCTCAGTCGCTTAGCCCTCGATGGACGATACAAATAATGCTCCTCAAGAATCTACCGAAGGTTGTTATTTTCTTTGTACACGAACACGATTTGCTCATTGCTCTAAAACATGCAGGGCTGCCGTACCTTTATGGCATGCCATTTTCAGGTGTAAACCCCCTCAGACCATCAGAATCAGAACCGCTGCTTCAATGGACAATTTCCGTGATGTCAAACTCCTGCATAGTTCCTCTTGCGCCTGTTATTTACCCTGCTCCTGCCGTCTCCCCACCTCCCGGAGAATATTATCCGATTGCTCAATGTTACATGTTGGAACGTTCCTCTAGTTATCAAAGAGGATGTGTGTACATGTCCGAATTCAAATCATCCGAGTCCAATAAGGCGGAACTACATGACCTTATGTGTAGGGTTCAGACGCCTCCGCAGGTCGCTCCCCATTTAGGGGATAATGGCGAATATGTTGTTCTCCAAGACGTTCCCGGAATGATCAAGCTAGTACCAGGAATTCCGATGGCGACTCGTATTGACGACGATCCGTTGAAAGTCATAACCGTTGCTTGCGTCCATACGCTGGATTCATTAGATGCGTACCATGATGGTTCAGAAGCCCGCCACTGCTCATCCCAACTGTTAGAGCTTATCTGGGGACGGAAAGACCAGGGGAAATCCATCATTCCTCCCTTTTATGTTGCAAATTTAAAACAGAACCTGCGTGCAGGCAAATCGAATCACAATGGGTATAACGGTTCTCACAGTCTTGCCGTTACGAAAGGAGAGGGGGAGGGTGTAGGGGTAGGCATACCTGCTTTGCAACATGCGTCGTACGAGGATCAAAAACAAATAAGTCTAATGCTTCGCCTCCTTCAGCGGCTTTATCGCATAATAATGCCGCATTCAGTTTCTCGCTTCGAGATGGAAATGATAGATTTCAACAATGAGGATAACAACGTCTTCAGTTTTGGCGGTTTTGAATCTGGCAATACCGGTTTGCAAGCCAACGTTTCATGTGGAATTGAGGATCTTTATAAAACGATTGGAGCGAAGCAGGGAGCTTGGCATTGCGATCGTAACGATTGCCGTTGTCGGTTTACACTGTTGACGGTAGCATTTCGTCTTCCCCCAGGTATTTTTTTTGCTTTGTTTATAAGGTATCAATTTCTCATCATCTGAATTGTAGGAAGTGATAGTGGTCCATTCATGCTTGGTCGTCACGGCTTGTACATGCGGGAACAGGACGTACAAATCGTTTATTTGGTATTCAAAGGCGTGGATCTACATTCTGGTTTCCATCCATCCTATAGCTCTCGTAACAAGGAAGCGTGGTTAAAAGACTTAAATTCAGTGTGGGAGAGTACTGTAGACCGAGTTGCCTTGGTCTCCTATCCAACGGAAGCAATTTGTAACAGATTAGCGCCTATGTCTATTTCTCCTCCCCTGCACTTTGGCAATCTTGGTCAACCTATCAGTCATAAGGCCCGCCAGCAAAACTTTTCACAGAACTCAAGAGGGATACTTGGTGATCACGAATCAACTCAGAATCGCCTTGGTCGGGAAGCTGTCTGGACATTTGCCAACCAACTGTATTACAGCGGTTTAGAATGGGATGGAGGTATTGCAGATCTCTATGCAAGAGTAACATACAAAGGTACAGCGGACAATGTGCACCCGCTTTTACCACCTCGATTTGATGTCCGATCCAGCCCTGCTGAGGTCCATCGTATGCGCCAGCATTGGGTATGGTATGTTTCTGTGGTGGATTTGTACCACGTATGGATGACCAAAGACGCGTACAAGACGCAACAAGCAAAGCTTCATTTGCATGACAAACATGTTAACGCCTTCACGCCAATGGAGAACACCCCTATTTTGCCTCGAGCTTTACCGGAGAAACTCGTTGAGTGTGAAACTGCGTTGACACCATCAGACATCCTGTCCATCGCAAAAATCAAACGGCGATACCTGAGAGCAGGAGAAGTGACGTGGTCTGTTTGCACTGAGGATATGATGAAATCATGGGAGCTTTCCGATAAACTACGAAAGAATTATCCGCTCCTTCGTTGCCTATTTGATCAATACGTGCTTGAGAATCCACCAACTCGAGCACTGCAGAGTATTGTGACCAAAGATCGTATAATCAATTCTGATAATCGCATACAAGATCCTGTCGCATCAATACCGCATAGCCATATTTCTGTGCTCAATCCCGAACAGTCTGCTAATACCAACTATGGCAACAATGATATGGACGCTGCAGCCAACGCTACATCCAACAATACAATCCATCCTATGCATTCCACTGGTGCAGCCGATGGTGCCAATTCTCCTGCTCGTTCAATGTATAACAGTCCATCGTTACAAGCTCCATCCCAAACACAACAAATGGAAATTGATCATCCTCTACCCAGTTCATCAGTCTCCATCTCTACTTTTCTGGAGGATGCAATGGCCAACGCAGAGTCGCCCTCAATTCTAGAGCAAGAGACAACGATGCCAATATCTAACATTCTCAACCCAACTCCTCGCACTCTACGATCTGCAGAAAGACAGAAGCGAAAACGATCAGAGATAGGATCCGATACTGATTCTACACTTTCTGACGATGAATACTGCGTTGCCTCTATAGAAGCGTTTCGCATAAACGATGTACGATATTGGTTTTTCATATATTTTTGAATTTCTAACAATTTGTAGCTTGGTGTTCCAGAGTGGCGGGTTCGTTGGGAGGGATATGATGAGAGGGATGATACGTGGCTTAGATCTCAGGACCTTCAGTAAGGATTATATTCTTACATCGTTCTTATAACTTTGCTGAAATTCATATCAGAGAATCAAAGCAGTTGGTGTTGGCATTTAATAATATACACGATATTGATCGACGTCATTTCGATAACGAGGGAGAACCAGAGATATCAGACCCAGAAGAGCCGGAGGCGTCTGATAATGATGACTCCGACTTCGACAAGCCTGTCAAACCAAAAAAAGGTAGAAAGAAGAAAAAACCGCGATTGCCTCTACTATCTGAAGATGTAGATGTGTTCAGACCGAAAAGAATGGCAGACATGTCTCTCAGTCACTTGCTTGATTCGGGTCGTCTGAATGCCGAGCTGGAAGAACTTCGAAATGGACACAGATATCAAAATCAGCCTCAAGGTTACAAGGTGCCAGTCGTTGAGGACATTATCAAAAACTTTGTTCTTAGTCGACAAGAGAGCAACTACATCGCATCTGCTATCGATACTCTCAGACTTCCTGCCGAATCAGAAACTCCCTATCTGCAATCTGTGGACTGCCTCACGCTGGAAGCCGATCTTATCATATTCCAGCTTCAAGAAGCAGCAGCATCGCTGCCTAAACTGCTGCTACAGAAGTTCCAACTCACTATAGTTGAACGAGCTATTCAAGTAGAGACTTGTCGGTCCTTGGTCGCGATATACGACTGGCTGTGCAACACTGGTCCATCTCTTGCAACACGCCTGTTCAAGATACATCGCTCTGACGGTCTTATACGCAATGAGATGGCAGAAAAATATCCGGAATATGCTCTGGCGGTCGACCATATATTTCAATATGTCAAGACCTATGTTGCTTTACACGCCAAGGTTCCAAATCGTATGAACCATTGGATACAGCCAATATCTCCTAGAAATCGAGATGCCACAATCGCATCCCTGAAAAACCTCTCTCGCATTCCTGCTACATTTTTCGGTATCGTTAACACTCGATCCAAAGGAATGATAACCTTAGGGAAACCTAAGGGCCGTTTATCCAGAAATCCTGATTATGTTTATGAAGCAAGCCAACAATGTTTCATGGATGCTCTGTCAAAGCAGCTACTCTCCGATTCTATGTCTAAAGTTGACAAAATATATTCGCATGCAGGAGGATCTCGCAAATACTCTGACGATCATGTTCAGTCACGTTGTGTCGCACGTGGAATTATACTACACACTTTGGCAGAGATCTGTCAATCAGAAAACATCTTTGCCTCGACAGCAATTTCAACGCTACTGGTCAGCCCAACGTATATGCTTGTGGACAGTCCTCAACTTCATAAGCCTTCTCAATTTGTTACTGCTTATATGAAGAATAAGGATGATACTCTTGCTACATTACGGAAATGCATGTCTTCCACTATGGACGATGGAGTGGGAGAGGCTGCCGATAATCTTGGAAATTTTGTCCATCATCGCATGTTAGAGTTTGACCTGAGACACCCAATTGACGAAGATGCATACCTCAATACATCTGACTTAGAATCGCTCGGTACAACACAAACACAAGCCAAGTCTCGACCAGTAAAATTGCGATCAACAGTACCAACTGTGCCCACGCTTGTTCAACTGGAGAGCATATGGACTTTGGATTCGGATATTCCGCTGGGAAAGCTTGCAGTGCTTCTGCGAGAAGTATTGAATAAGTCACGCCAACTGCCGGCTATTTTTCAGGAGATGCGTGATATCTTGAATGGAGTAGAGCCTGGAGGGAAAGGTTTTGAAGTGGATGACGATTACATGAATCCAGTTCGAGAATTGAATGCCGGAACTGGTCTTATGCGTATCAAATTCAATGGAAAACCATTAACATCGGCTATCGGCCTTTCCAACATTTTGGTCTGGATGGGCACTGGGCAAGGTTATGGAACCAGAAGCTTCATCAATCAAGGCGATATGTGGTTTTTGAACTCGGACGCATGCGTCGATCGATTCGCTGTCGCATATAAATCCAACCTGCATCTTACGCGCCAAATAGTGGGAAATGGAAAGAAAACCGGCGTACAAAGACAATTGAAGATCCATCAACATCCATCGTATATTAACTTCGATAACATGAGGATGTATGGAACAGCAAATAGCTGGCTTGGAGTCATTCAAACCGTTGTAGGTTCTCACGCATCGGGCGTCAAGAAAACTCATTCAATGGATCATAAATTTCAACCCTACTTCTCTGATTATGTTCAAAATGAATGGCTAGATTTCTTAGGCCCCCTTGCAGATCAAGATCCTGATTCCTACAATGGTGAACGACACTCGTGGCGGAATGCATATGACTTTATTACTGGCACAATAAATCTCCCAGGTTTTGGACATGGTTTGACAGCTCTGCAAACTTCACATGTTTTCGCCTTTTTTGGACTCTGCGAGATGCCGACGGCAGTAGAAATGGCAACTTGGATTTCTGAAAACCCTACCCTTGGTGCATGCGGTGGATTGAAAGACATGGGATTTGCCATTGATTCAATGCCTGCAATAAGAGCAGCTTTTCTAGTTGTATACGACCATTTGGATAAACATCTCTCGGTATCAGACAAATCGCTGCTTCGTTTCGGTCCGATATTTGTTGAACACGTGCTATGCAAGGTTCCCCGATGGACTCGATATCTGAAGGAAAAGGCCCATGTGGATCTAACGGCCTTGGGACAATGTGCAGTTCTAGATGGCCAGAAATGGATTCAGTATCAAAATGTCGAAGACGAAACGTGTTTTCCTATACCGGTTACTATACAGCTAGATAATGCACGGGCTACGCTTCAAGCGATCGGGTAAGTCTTTGTTTCTAAGTGATTAGTAATAAAACTTACTTACAACTCTTGCGTGCATGCAGTCCTTTGTAAATCACAGTATAAAATTGAATGACATGTAATTATTTATACTCATCGCTGATCCAGATCGTCTTTCGGGCCCATGTGCATGTATTCCATCCACCCTTGTCGATTTATGCATCCAGTGAACACTTTCTTCGAACACGTGATGTTCGGGAAATGCAGCCACCGCAAGGTTGTCTCTCCCCTAGTTGCGGCACCTCGAGAGTATCCTTTGGGAATAAATAGAGTCGACCGTTCATGTAGATAGAAAATTTAACTCATTACTTGTTGGTGAATTTGTCTGAATGCGAGATCCAAATATATTATGTAAGTAATCTACTACAGCAACCCAACTTTTTTTTATTTTGGAGACTGTCCAAACGTCGACGGGTCACGTGACATTTGGACGCCAAGTGTGGCGGCGGTGTTTCCCGAAAATCATGTGTTCAGAGAGCGTTCACTGCCGGTATTACATAACAACAGATTGATTATGTGATATCAACACCCAGGTCATGTGAACTCTCGTTCATCATTCTATTCAACTTCACCACGCACAAAACACCTTGCTGCAATGAGATTTCTACCACTGAGCCTGGTTATCTTCTACCAACTGTACTCTGTATTGTTCAAAATTACATTGTAAGATTTGTTCTCAACTCCTTATCAATTCAATAACTAAATTCGTACAAAGTGCGTTTCCCTACACAATACAGGATGTTCGCAAAGCACAGTTAACATCTTTAGACTTGCTTTCCAATCTCTCAGTCTACTATCATGCCCAAGCTGATAATATGGGATGCACACATGACTTGAGAGTAAGTTATAATTCATTGCAATTGACGGCGTGGGCGCTGTCTGACTTTGCTATGCCCATCCAGAAATGTACCGGCGCGTATACCATGGTAGAGATGCAGGTGTACAAATATCCTTTGCACACCAGTCTCACAGAGTGTTTCCTATTGAACAATTGTTCACGAGTTGCCTCACGAGTTACCTCACGAGTTACAAAAACAACCAAGAGTTATAATTCACAAGGAAATAAGAGCCAAACCAATAAAGCGAATTCGAGTCCACAAAGATGTTTAATATCTCGACTCTGGAAATTGATTTGGCATGAATTTGTTCGCATTCTGACGTTCAAATATACGATCGAGATACATTTATTTTATATCAATTCTATAAGTAAAAGTTCAAGCTATACTTTGAAGCTTCTTCATTTACACCTGATGCGCAACACAATGCGCAAACATGACTATTCTAACATGCTCAAAATTGCTTCACATCAGAATTATCAGCGTACCTCACTAACATTTATAGAAAACATGTATCCAATTATTTATGGAGTATTACATACATCATCACACGTGATTGGTTGGTTCACATTATACATGTGGAAATCATGGATCGCCATATCCGCATGGTATGATTACAAACCTAGAGTATCGAATAACGTACTCTCAAGTAGCGATGCACAACGTTTCTCTGTGTTTCGTCACCTTCAAGAATCTGTTCACTCTATAACACATTGGTATGGATACAACTACCAAACTAGCCATCTTGTTGACTCGCCAATACTCACTGGTGCTGGGAAATGCACAATAACCCTAGCAACACTTCGACCGTATTTGCTATCTAACATATCAAATCCGAGTCCATCTATAGATGAGATCCAGTATAGCTTTTTTTCGCACGTACCTTATCAAGATGCGATAGACATAGTTAATAGGAAAAAAGACTTGATTGCTTGTCGTATGCCTCTTTGCTCTTTCGCATCTTACCTGAATCTGAGACAGGCCAAAGCTGTTGCAAAGATGCACGGAGTATTTGTTGCATGGAAAGCACCACTTGGAACAATACTTCTTGCTCTCACAGAACACCAGTGCTCCAATCACTGTTATGACAATGTGTCTGTGTTTAACGTATATGCGTTGATGGCTAAGGCTGACCAAAACCAGAGGAAAAAATTGAATGCAAGCTTGAACAGGAGCAAACACTTAGAGACAAGAAGAAAAAAATACCAGCAGCAAAAGATCATGCCGAGTTTTAAAAACAAAAAAACGGAGTATAACAGGAAAACATTCAATAAACAAAAGCAAGCTTTTCCTCCTTCACCGCCAAGCGATAAACTCTTGCAGAAAATAATTACAGGATTCTGTAAGGACACGCATCCATCGTGTTTTGAAGAGTCTGGATGCGCAGTATGTGGGAGGCTAACTACAAAAAAACAACTTATTGCACTAAAAGATGTTCAGTGCAGTCTTGAACCCCTTGTTAGGTCCGGTGTGACATCAATTGAACGAACCTGTGAGACTCAGAAGCATAAAGAGGTTACGGGTCCTATACTTGATGCCGACTGCAGTAGCATGTGTACGTCCTGTCATACGTTGTTAAAAAAAGGTAATTGTCCTGAAATGGCACTGGCAAATGGTATATGGCTTGGCAAAGTACCTGCAGAACTTACTAGACTTACCTTTGTTGAGAAAATTCTTATATCTCGTGTGCGCCATAATAGATGTGTGGTTAGAATTGCATCAGGAAGATATAAGATGCGAGCTAATGCAATAAGCTTTCAAAATCCGATTCCAAAGCTATATGATGTTCTTCCACCTCCGCTTGAAGAACTAGACCAAGTACTGGCATGCATATTTACTGGGCCATGCCAGCCAACAGAAAAGGACATTGAACGCACACCTTTGCTTGTTAGGCGAAAACAAGTAGGAAAGGCTCTTCAGTGGTTGAAATTGAATCATACCGATTATCATGATATTGAAATATCAGATAATAATTTGGAAAAATATCCACAGAATGGAACCCCAGTAGTAATTGATTATCGAATGTCTGTTTTAAATCGAGACAAAGAAGCTATGAGCGTATATGACAATGAAGAAGAAGAAGGTGTTGAAACAGGCGACTGCTCTTTTGTGGTGCATGGATTAACCGGAGAAGAATTTTCTGAAATGACTTTAGAGACGATCAAAGCAAGAGCATTGGAACATTTAATGAAAGATGGCAAAATTGCTTTTGTTGGTCACGCTGCACAACCAGAGTCCATATATAAAAATCCTCAGCTCTTTCCTTCAATGATGCCGTGGCTGTTTCCTTACGGACTTGGTGGTATTGGTAATGGCCTACATCAAGGCCATATATCAGGATTGGCCCATAAGCGTCATCTTCTAATGTATCACGACAAGAGATTTCAAATGGATCCTTCTTTTGCACTTATAGCTCTGAACCATGAACAAATACAGGAAAGTACGACAGGCGGCTATTTAACCGCGGAGAAGGCCTATTTCCCAACCGTAACAGAGCGATTGCACAATATCGATCTAAATGTATTAACTAACATTAGCACTAGATTAAGCCAGAATGTACGTGTTAAGCCAGAGACAGATGCTGAGAAGCTGTGCTACAAACTTATGAGTGATTTAGAAGTTATCAGTGGACGCGTTCAAGGATCACCTGCTTCCAAAAAGTATATGCGAAATGAAATATGGTCTCTGATATCTCACATCGGAGCACCATCTTGGTTTATTACAGTATCGCCTGCCGACAATAAGCATCCAATTTGTTTATACTTTGCTGATACAAATGAAGAGTTTAAGCCTGATATTCGATTGCCGGATGAAACGTTCAGACTTGTTGCAAACAATCCAGCTGCTGCAGCAAGATTTTTTCATTTTATGTGTCAGAATTTCATAAAACATGTGTTAGGTGCAGGACAGAAGCATCCAGGTATATTCGGTAACACGTCTGCATACTATGGAACGGTTGAGCAACAGGGACGTCTGACATTGCATCTTCATATGTTGATTTGGATAAAAAATGCCTTATCTCCTCAAGAAGTTCGAGATCGAATCATGGATCAATCTTCGGACTTTCAGCAGAGAATGGTCCAATATATTGAAAGTATATGCAAAGGAGAATTTATGAACACTTGTATGTCAGATATAAGTAAACAGATCAAAGAAGCCCAGAAAAATGACTTGGAATATCTTGATCCTACCAAAACTATGCCAGAGCCTCCATCGCCAAAATGTCAAGAATCAGCTTGTACGTCATGTGAAAATTGTAAACAACTTGACTCGTGGAAAGTTCGATTCAGACGAACTGTGGATGACCTGTTGTTTCGATCAAATGTACACAGTTGCAGAATGTCAACCAAAGACAAGCATGGAAATGATGTGAAAAAAGGCTGCCTTAACAAGCAAGGTAAATGCAGAGCCCGATTTCCACGAGAGGTTGTTGAGCAAACTCTTGTTGATCCCTTAACAGGTGCTTTAATTATTAAAAAAGGAGAAGCCTGGTTAAACACCTTTACACCATTGATCACCTATCTTTTTCGGTGTAACTCAGATACTACGAGTCTGCTTTCTGGCACTGCAATCAAAGCAATTGTCGCATATGTGTCTGACTATGTCACAAAACCGGGACTTAAGACCTATTCAATTTTTGACACAATCAGACGAGTGTTTGACAGAAACTCAGAACTTATTTCTGGTTCGACAGATCGCAAGAGTACTGCAAGGTCTTTGATGATTAAAATAGTGAATGCCCTGACTGCAAAGATGGAGATCGGTAGTCCGATGGCCTGCTTGTACCTATATGGAAATCCCGACCATTACACAGATCATGCATTTGTTAACTGTTATTGGAGAAACTATGTACAAGAAGTACAGAGCATTTGGGGATCCGATCAGGGTGACAAACCGGCAAAAGTTGTTCTCAATAAAAATCAAGGGGAATATGTTGGTCTCTCAAGCGTCCAAGACTATATGCATAGACCATTTATATATAGTGATTTTAACCTGTATGACTGGATTAGACGGTCCAAAAAAAACAGGCGATCAAAAGCACAGGAATCAAAATGTGACGATATACTTGAAGAGGATAAAGAATATGACAAAGAAATTGTAGACGATGATGTCGATGAATTGGATGTTATTGAAAATCAAAGTTCTCAATTGGGCGGTGGTACCAATGATGCTTGCGAATCGACAGATTATGATTCAACTGACTATGATTTATCAGAAGAGCCAATCAATGCTGATGAAGATGATGACACTAGCGATGAACTGAACATTGGAGATAACAATGCGCAACATCTATACGAGGATGCAAATAAAGAATACCAGTTTTTGAAGTCGCATCCTCAATTTCAAACTCATCGTGTTCATTGCATTGATGAGAGTGATACAATAGTGCCTAACTTTCTTGGCGGTTCATTGCCACGATGTGATCAGGGTGACAGAGAATTCTACTGCCTGACTATGCTAACCTTATTCAAACCCTGGAGAACAGGAAAAGATCTCAAATCCACTGACCGTACATGGGATGAGACTTTCAATGAACACAAGTTTACTGCTAGACAAGAACAGTTGATGAAAAACTTTAACTTGCGATATGAGTGTATTGATGCCAGAGATGATTACTCTGCCAAACTCAAAGACAAGGAAACAGTGTCTGGTATTTTTCCCTCGTGGGCATCTTCAGAAGTATTGAAAGATCTGGATCATAATATTTTTCTTGAGTATGATGATGATAATCCAATTGAAGATTTTACAGAGGAAAGTGCATATCTGGAACCCACAGCAAAACATCTAAGGAAATTGGAGGAAATGAACCATATAGAAAATGTCGTTCAAAATGCTGGCTGGTTAGATAAATGCCCTCAAGAAATTGATAAGATTGATGCCGGAATAGAATTGAAAGTGAATATACCTGGCACCAAATGGGCTTCTATCGTTAAATCTGCCAGAGATGCTATTCTAATGGAACGAGGAAAACATCTTCCTGTCAATGAAGAAGGTGTACCACCAACATCAAATAATTATAATGACATTGTAATTGACAATATCAGCTATCTCAGAAAGAACTTTAAAGCAGAGGAGAGTGAAAAACAAAAGATTGTTGACGATACAGTCAAGAATTTCAACTTGAATACTGAACAAGAGAGAGCTTTTCGTATTGTTGCCAATCATGCAACAATGTCCCAACCAGGTCAGCTGAAAATGTATCTTGGTGGCATGGGAGGTACTGGAAAATCACAAGTCATTAAAGCATTGATATCGTTCTTTGAGAAGCGGAATGAGTCACACCGTATCATGATAGTAGCTCCCACAGGTTCAGCTGCTGCATTGCTTAATGGATCAACATATCATTCAGTATTAGGAATAAACTCTACAAAAGATAGTGAAACTGAGCGCAATGAACATACATTGGTAGCCTTAGTTAAGAGTCGATTAGATGGAGTTGATTATATATTTCTAGACGAAGTGTCAATGGTAGCCTGTCATGAATTTTATAAAATAAGTGCTCAAATATCCAAAGCAAGAAATGTAGCAGATATACCTTTTGGTGGTATAAATATGATATTTGCAGGGGACTTTGCACAGCTTCCACCTGTTGGAGGTCAGTCACTTTATAAAGAAACAGTTGGGACCTCCGTTGATGCATCTCAGTCATTGCATGGCCAACAATCTGCTATTGGAAAAGCATTGTGGCACCAAGTTACGACTGTAGTAATATTGCGTCAAAACATGAGACAAAAGACACAAAGTGTAGAAGATGCAAAGTTACGTAGGGCACTTGAAAATATGCGGTATGCAGCATGCACTGCTGAAGATATACAATTTCTTAGATCAAGAATTGCTGGAAAGCGAAAAGATCAGCCTCATTTAGCAGACAAAGATGTTCGCAATGTTTCAATAATTACTGCTTTCAATGCACCAAAAGACAGAATCAATCAACTTGGCTCTGAACGATTTGCAAATGAAACAGGACAGAAATTGACTCATTTCTATTCTGTTGACCGGTTTGGAGAAGAAGAGAATCCTGCAACTGAAAAGAAACGGATGCGAAAAAAACGCACATTGAACAATGGTGACATTAATCCAATTTTGCAAGATGTGCTGTGGAATCTAAGACACTCTGCATCTGACCATGTGCCTGGCAAATTATCTCTCTGCATTGGACTGCCCATAATAATAAGAAACAATGAAGCTACTGAGCTTTGTATTACCAAAGGACAAGAAGGCCATGTTGTGGGCTGGCAGTCAGCTATTGGTCCGAAAGGACAAATTGTACTTGACACGCTGTTTATTAAACTCGACTGCCCTGCCAAGATTATCAAGTTAGAGGGTTTGCCTGAAAATGTTGTGCCTTTAACAAGATTGCCAAAGAGTGTATTATGTGTTACCCCAAGTGAAATGGCACTAAAAATAAATCGCTCCCAAGTACCTATTCTACCTAATTTTGCAATGACTGATTATGCATCTCAAGGAAAAACTCGGTCTATGAATGTTGTTGATCTAACAAGTTGCCGAGATCATTTGTCATATTATACTGCTCTGTCTAGAGGTTCTACAGCCAGCGGTACTATAATTGTACAAGGTTTTAATCCATATAAGATCATGCATGGGACATCGGGATATCTTAGACAGGAGTTCAGAGAACTTGAAATTCTTGATGAAATTACAAAACTGTCTTATGAAGGTAATTTACCAGATAGTGTCAATGGCAAACTTCGAAATGCACGTATACGCCAATTTCAGTTGTGTAAGGGAATTGAATATGTGCCTCCCAATGTTCCAACACAGTTAAAGTGGACATCATCTGATCCTATGAATATACTTACAGCAATTACTGATAGTCCTTGGCAAATTATAAAGGCTAAGAACAAAGATGCATTGCACCATAGTACTGAGAATATAAAGAAAAACAATTTTAGTACTCATACATTTGTTGCTGCTAAAGGAACTATTCCAGTTGTAAATATGGGTCAGACTATTGGAATAAAGCGCAAAGCCAATGATAGTGAATTATTAGCTAAACATTCAACAAAAAAGAAGGCCAAGTTATCATTTACTCCATCACAAGAATCTCCTGTAGGCATTGCTTGGGATGAAAAGAATTATAGCTGTGCATATGATGCAATATTTACAATTTTATGTGATGTGTGGATTCAAAACCCAAAGAAATGGACAAAATGGTTCAGCTGGTTAAGTAAACCATTAGAAAGATTGGCTTACAACTTTAGAGAAGTTTTGCAAGGAAAAAAAACACTTGAGTATGCCAGAAATGATGTTAGAAAAACACTACATCAAATGGATGGTAACCTGTTTCCCTATGGCCAAATAGGCACTAATGTTGCAGAGCTTGCTCGACAGTTGATGATCAGATCTGAATCTCCATGTTATGCAAAACTAATATGCTCCACATGTAACAAATCTGATGTAGCAAATCCACCTGAAAACTTTATGCACTTAACAAGTAGCCAGTCAAAGTCCATTAATGCATGGTTTCAAAACTGGCAAGAAGAGCCTTTTACCGATTGTCAACAGTGCCATACAAGACAGTATGTGATTCGGAAATTTACTACACCTCCAGAGCTACTTATGTTTAGCTTGAATGTTAGTGGAATAGCAATTAGCAAGACTATAAGAGTAAAAAGTGCAAATCATAAAGACACCATACTTCCTTTAAAAGGAATTGTATACTCTGGAGACTTTCATTTTACAAGTCGTGTTATATCTGATAAAGATGTATGGTTTCATGATGGCATGATTACAAAGAGCAAGTGCCAAAAAGAAGGCCATATAACTGATTTTTCAGACAAAACATTTATGACACGGCTCAACACTCATGCTGTACTGGTAATATATGCCAAAAAATAGTTTTTCAATGAAATTGGCTTGACATATCATGTAATGTACTGTATATAGTATAGATAATGTAAGGGAATGCTATAGCAGTTGAAAATAATCTACATCAGAAGTGGTGGTGACATTAATGTTTTTTCTTATTTTCAAAACTTCAGTTGGGGGTGAGGGCCAGTTCTGGCATATACGAGTCCTTATGTTTGGTATTTTTCTTAAAACCTCTCGACTTATTAGTTATTCTCTGGGGGCCTCCAGAGGATAACTAATAAG
>Ga0307476_10001270_pt1 | contig 15568 bp, 13 predicted proteins | sample atmos_gasesECM2C_2_FD_203314 | JGI IMG/M metagenome (GOLD analysis project Ga0307476, IMG submission 203314) | Hardwood forest soil microbial communities from Morgan-Monroe State Forest, Indiana, United States - atmos_gasesECM2C_05 | ecosystem: Environmental > Terrestrial > Soil > Temperate... | reverse complement strand
GCCGCGGATCGGCCCGACAGCGTGACGCCAGCCGCACGTGCGCGACCGCCCGCCGCCGGCCGAGCTCGTCGCACGCGCGCTCGACAATGCGCTTTTGCCGCGATCGCGAGCCATGGATTCTTCCAGATCGCGGAGTTGCGCGGTGCGATCCTCGTCGGGCTTGACGAAGTAGGGTAGTCCGCGTATCATGCATTCACTCGTCATGTTGATCGCGACCTGGAATCAAGTCTCCGCCCCGCGCGCCGCCGCGTGTACGGGTCGGGTGTGGTCCAGAGCCGGTCACACCGGCCGGCGATATCGCCGGTCGGTCCGCTCCGTGGCGCCCGTCGGGGCGAGCCCGATGTGCCAGGGGCGGATGACGCACGAGGAAGATAGCACGCGCAAGCAGTCGATTCCCCATCCCCGGGGAGCTCCCGATTCGTAGGCCAGGCTGAGACATCCAGCCGACCGATCGCTCAGGAAGCCCGCCGAGGAAGAACTTCGGCGGGCTTCCGGCGTTTCAGGGCTCGCGGCATCGGACTCCAGGCTGGCTCCAGGCTGACTCCAGGGAGTGTGACCGAACGGTAAGGTACCCGGCTGTAACCCGGTGGTCGTCTTGCACGAGGTGGTTCGATTCCATCCACTCCCACGCAGGAATTCTTCATGCAACCACGTAACAAACGCAAATCCATTGCATCCAGAGACCGATCGGGGTCTGTGGCGTAACTGGCAGCGCACCGGATTTTTACTCCGTGAGGTGAGAGTTCAAAGCTCTCCAGACCCACGACGATCGGGCTTCGTCCAATGGCAGGACCCCAGGCTCTGAACCTGGTCATGGGAGTTCGACCCTCTCAGCCCGAACTGCTGCCGACTGAAGCACATGTGAATCGACGGTTCCCCGAGCACGAGCTCACAGCGGAACGACAGCGACACGGTGCCAACGGGGCGTGACAATCGAATAACGACGATGCGAGGCATTCCAGTGCCTCGCGATCCTTGCCTCCGTAGCTCCAAGGTAGAGCATCCGGTTCTTACCCGGCAGTGTGTTGGTTCAAGTCCAACCGGAGGCACGATGCGGACGAGGCCGCTGGGCGCGGCGCTTCGTTCCCGACGAAGTCCAGGCAGGTTCGAACCCTGCCGTCCGCTCCACCATGTGCCCTCGTAGCACGAAGGTCGTGTCGCAGCCTCGTAAGCTGCGGGTGTCGGTTCGATTCCGACCGGGGGCTCGGTCACGCGCAGATCGCCTCGTAGATGCGCGCGCAGTTCAGCGGATGAACGCCGGCGTGACATGCCGGAGATCGCTGGTTCGATCCCAGCCGCGCGCACCAGGTCGTGTTCTTCCAGCAGGCCAGGAAACCGGGCTCTCAATCCGGCAACACGGGTTCGACTCCCGTACACGACACCCGCTCTCAAGACTCCGTCGTCCAATGGACCAGGATCTGAGATTCCGAATCTCAGGATGGCGGTTCGAGTCCGCCCGGAGTCACGCTGGAATCACGGGAGTCACGAAGATAGCCCGCGCGACGCGACGCGCGGAGGGATGAATTTCGCGGCTTTGCCGCGAAATCCCCCAAGGGGGGTCATGGGAAGGCCCCCCTCTGGATCGATAGGCTGCGATCCGGGATCGGGTTGGTTTCCAAGTCCGACCAGCGGGGTTCAACTCCTCGGCAGCCTGCGAGCACGGCAAGCAGCTCACCTGGTGGTGAGGCCGGTTTCATACGCCGGACGCGCAGGGTTCGATCCCCTGGCTTGCCACGATGATGGTGTGCGCAGTGTGATGGTCGCACGCGAGTTTGTGAATCTCGTAGCGAGGGTTCGATTCCCTCCGCACACCCTCCGGTCCCGAGATCCTCTGGTGAGGATGCGCGGCTGTCGCCCGCGATAGGCGAGTTCGATCCTCGTCGGGACCGCTTCGATTCCGGTTCTCTCCACGTTCTCGACATCGCCGTCACGGTGACCGCGGCGCGGCACGCTCGCCTGGTATGCGAGAGGGCTCGGTTCGACCCCGAGTGACGGCTCGACGAAGATGCTCAGGTGTCGTCCAATGGCAGGGCGCTGGCCTTTGACACCAGCTATCGAGGTTCGAGTCCTCGCACCTGAACCCTGCACCGGTAGCCAAGTGGCAAGGCACGCGCCTGCAAAGCGCGGAACGTGGGTTCGATCCCCGCCCGGTGCTCGAAGGATGGATCCTCGAGGTCAGGGCGCAATGGTGTGCCACGTGCCCTGGACGCACGGGATGGTGGGTTCGATTCCCACGGCCTCGACGAGCAAGAGCGGTCGCCCCGGCGGCCGGCCCGCGCTGACGAGCGCGCGGCGAACGATGAAGCGCGGGCGATCTGATCCCCGCGGCCGAGTCGACCGTGGGATCTGCGGGCGCCGCAAGGTGCGAGCTCGGGTTGCCAGCTCGGGTCTGGTCGGTTCGATTCCGTCCGTCCGCTCTCCTGTTCCACTTCGCGGGTGCCTCGTGGCGAGGCGCTGGGCTTCCACCCCGGCCAGGGCGGTTCGACTCCTCCCACCTGCTCTCGATGCCATCGCTCGTTCCAGCTGGCCCCGACCGACGGATCGGACCCGACGCTACGAACGTCGGAGGCGTGGTTCGACTCCACGTCGGGGTACCAAGCACCGCAGTGTCACGGACTCTCTAGGCGGAGGCGCAAGGTGTGCCGCCTGTTTCGGATACAGGACATTGGGCTGGTTCGATTCCAGCCGCCTAGACCGCGCGGGGACTGCAAGGCAGCGGGCTCTCCTACAAGGAGCCACGGCAGGGAGCGTTACCCTGGCCCCGTACCCACCGATAGCACAATGGTAGTGTAGCTGCCTGATGAGCGGCACATGCTGGTTCGATTCCAGCTCGGTGGACTGTGGCCGTCTTCCAGCAGACAGGATGCCTGGTTGTGTCCCGGGCGACGAGGGTGCAACTCCCTCCGGTCACCCTGCGCTCCGACATGGAGCTCATGTCACGTGACGCGATCGGTATCGCGGGCTGATTGTCGATCAGCTGAAAGGGGTTCGACTCCCCTACGTGGCGCCACGCTCGGACTCGATGGGGTCCGAGCGACATCGGGGGTCTCGTACAATGGCAGTATCTCCGGCCTGCACCCGGAGGATTGGGGTTCGAGTCCCCAGGCTTCCACCGATCGTCGTTGCACGCGCCCACAGAGCGGTAGGCCGTCTTCTAAACGGACCGAATGGGGTGCGAGACCCTACGCGTGCACGCCATCCCGCCCGGTAGATCCGGACCGACGCCTCCTGAGCGACGCGACGCGACGCGGTGCGATCCCGCGGCGGGGGACCACCGGCGGCGTGCCGTGGTCCTCCGAGGCGATGATCACGGCTCACGAGGAACCTGTGCGCCCGCGGTTCACTGCTGGTGCGGTCCCGGGTCTTTCACACCCGGCCTCGGGTTCGATTCCCGCCGCGGGCACGAAGCTCTGGAAGGTGAGGTCTGCGTGGCGCAGACACCGGTCCCGAAAACCGGGTGGCGCGCGAGCGTCCGGGTTCGACTCCTGCACCTTCCGCTCACTGGAAGACGATCTCGCGGTGGCGCGAGCGCCGTTTGCTAAACGGATGGACCCTGACCGGTTGCGGTTCGACTCCGCCGGCTTCCACGCAGTCGATCACGTCTTCGCACGCTCCATCGCAGCGGGCCCACACGCACCCGCCGGGTCCGCCGGCACCAGCCTTGTAAGCTGGCCCTTGAACAGGCCATCGCGCCCGCCGCACTCGAGCGTGCATTTCTTTTCTTCGCGCGCGTCGCCGCCGGACCTGCACGCACCAGCTCTGGTTCGACCCGGCCGGCTTTCGCGCAGTCAACCACGTCTTCGCACGCTCCATCGCAGCGAGCCCACACGCACCGCCGGTTCACCCCGGCACCAGCCCGTCAAGCTGGCCCTGCCAAAGGCCATCGCGCCCGCTGCACTCGAGCGTGCTCCCTTTCGTTTTCGCGCGCCCCGCCGCCGAAGCCCGACACGCAAACACCTGGTTCGACTCCAGATCGGTCCACTTCATGGGCCGAACGCCGACGGACGGCACTTCCCTGTGAAGGAAACATCCTCGTGGCTTCGACACTCGGGCGCGTGAGCCCGTTCTGGCGTGTCCCGCCGAGCAGAGCCCACACGCACTGGATAGCTCATTGGTAGAGCATCAGCTGATGGAGCTGAGTGTGGCGGGTTCGAATCCCGCTCCAACACACGACGCTCCGCTCACTCGGACACGCCAACTTGTTTTCGCGTCCAGCCGGACAGGCCCCACACGCAAGAGAGACGCGGGTTCGAATCCCGCCGAGGGCGGATTGCCCTTGTTGCCTAGTGGTAAGGCACTCCATTGTTAATGGAACTCGTGGCTTGTCCACTCGGGCGCGAAGCTTTTTCCATGGAGGACCGTCATGACCGCACGCACCCCGCTTCCCGAGTCTCAGATGGGCCCCGCCGAGCGCCTGCTCGACGTCGTGCTCGGAGGATCGGCCCACCTGTGGCACAACCGGCCGGGCCTCGACGTGCGCGGGACGTGGCAGCCGGCCAGGGGTGCGAAGAAGTCCGCGGCCGGCACGCCGGTCGAGCCGGGGCTGTTCGTGCCGGCGGCGGTGGCGCTGTACACGCGGCTGCTCGAGATCCACCAGCTCAACCCGGACCTGATGGCGCACCTGGCGAGCTACGCGCTGGTCGAGACCGACTGGCGCGATCTCAAGGTCGCATGCGCTGCGCTGATGCTGGTCCAGAACCGCGCCGGCGCGCCGGTGCGCGACGACGACGGCTCGGTCGCGTTCCACGACGACGACCACCGCCGGATCGGCGAGGCGATGGTGCTGTGGTACCAGAAGAAGAGCGCCCGGATGCTGACGCCCAAGGCGGTGCTGCGGATCGCGGAGCTGCTGGAGACGCCGGAGATCGCCGCGCTCAACCGCAAGGCGGGGTTCGGCGATCCGGCCGCCCGGCGCGCGCCGCTCGGCCGCTGGGCCAAGGCCGCGGCCCGCTGGCTCGCGGTGCGCGAGGCCAACCGCGCGATGCTGGACGGCCTGGTCCGCGCCGGCTACAAGGCGACGATCAAGAACCTCGCGCGCAAGCTCGGCTACAGGCCGCAGTCGCCGGAGTTCTTCGCGATCCTGGGCTGGAAGCAGTCGCAGGCGGCCGACGGCCGGCGCGCGATCGGCCTCGACAACGCCGGGCTGGCGAAGTCGGATCGGTTCGACGGGCTGTCCGAGGCCGAGATCTGCGAGACCATCGCCGCGCAGCGGCTGCGCTACAAGGACGCGGTCGGCCGGCTGCCGGCGGACGTCGGCCTGACGCCGGCGATCATGGTCGCGCTCTTGCCGACGCTGTCGGACCGCGACCTGCGCCAGCTGACGCCGACGCTGGAGGAGCTGGGCCTGCTCACCGTGCCGGAGATCCGCGCGACGTGGGACAAGGCGATCGCGTCGTCGACCGACCAGCGCGGGCTCAACATCGCCAGGAACGTGCGCGACGCCCAGCTCAAGGAGCGGCTCGCCGACTCCGCGGACAACGCCGCGCGCAAGGCGGTGGCGGCGGCGAGCGCCGAGGTCGACCTGCGCGTGATGTTCCTGGTCGACAAGTCGGGCTCGATGCAGCACGCGATCGACTCGTCGAAGGAGGTGCTCGCGAAGATCCTCGCGGGCTTCCCGCTCGACAAGCTGCACGTCGCGGCGTTCGACACCATGGGGCAGGTGCTGCGGCCGAAGGCCGCGACCCGGCTCGCGGTCCAGCACATGCTCGCGCCGCTCAGGGGCGAGGGCGGCACGATCCACGGCGCCGCGGTGCACGCGCTGCACCGCGACGGCATGCGGATCCCACCGGGCGCCGTGCTGATCGTCATCGTCGTGGGCGATGCCCAGGGCGAGCCGGGCGCGGCGTTCGCCGGCGTGTTCCGCGCGCTGGGTTACGAGGTCGCGGCGATGGCGTTCCTCCAGGCCGGCGGGACGGGCTCGACGGTGCGCGACTGCGCGCGCGCGCTCGGCGTGCCGTACAGCGAGCTCGGCGCGGCGCAGTTCGACGACCCGTACCACGTGCCGCGCGTGCTGCGCGCGCTGCTCGAGGCGCCGGTCGCGGCGGGGGTCGTGACGCCGGGGCTGGTCGAGAAGGTGATGGCGACCCGGCTGCTGGAGGTCGTCTAGTGGCCGACTTCCGCCGGTTCCTCGCGCCGGTCGAGCCCGTGGTGTTGCCGTACTTCGGCGGCACGCGGGTCGATGCGGCGGACCGGCGATGGCGGGTCGCGAGCGAGCCGGCACCGGCACCGGGGCCGGCGCCCGGATGGTGGCGGTTCCGGATCGAAGGGCGGCGCGCGGTGCCGGTCGAGCCCGCGCCCGCCGGGGAGCTCGCCGGGTTGTCGGTCGTGCGCGGCCACTGGACGGGCGGGTGGGTCGTCGTCGATGGCCGCCGGATCGAGCGGGTCGCGCTGGTTCCGGACGACGAGCCGCCGCCGCTCGGCCGGGTCGCGGCCCGCCGCTGGTACTCGGGCGACCTGGTGTTCGACGCGCTCGAGTTCGAGGACGACGCCGAGCTCGGGGCGCGCCACGCGCTGGAGGAGCTGCGGCCGCTCGGCGAGCTGCGCGGCGTGGCGCCGTCGCTGCGCGTCGCGTTCGGGATCGCGCTCGGCGAGGCGGTCGCGCGCGAGCTCGGCGCACCGGCCAGCGTGCGCGAGCTCGCGCCGCGCGCCGTCGCGTTCGCCGATCGCGGGCGCGACGCGGTGCGCGAGTGGCTCGCGGAGCTCGCCGCGGAGCGCCAGCGCGCCGAGGCCGACGCCCGCCGCCGCGCCGAGGCGATCCGGCGCGAGGCCGCCGCGAGCACCGCGCGTGCGCGGGCCCGCCACGGCGATCCGGTGCAGCGCGCCGACGACGCGCTCGACGGCGCCGGCGCCCGCATGGTGAGCTGTCGCCGGCTCGAGCGCGGTGCGCGGCTCGACGTCGGCTACGAGGTCGACGGCACGCGGGTGATGTCGATCGTCGACGCCGCCACGCTGCAGGTGATCGACCCCGGGGTCTGCCTCGGGCACGGCAACGAGTACCGCGCGCTGACCCTCGACGCGATGCCATCGGTCGTCCGCGAGGCGATCGAGACCGGCCGGCTCAACCTCACGAGGCGGGCATGACCGCGCGGCGCAAGGCGTGCGTCGAGGTGTGCTTCGTGATCGGGCGCGGCGGCGCGATCCTGTGGGCGGACGCGTCGGACAGCGCCGAGGCGCTCCCCGACTCGCGGGCGCGCTGGGAGGCGATCTGGCGCCACCGCGGCGAGCTCGAGGCGATCGCGCACTCCCATCCGGTGGGCCCGGCCGCGTTCTCCGCCGAGGACGAGTCGACGATGCAGGCGATCGACGGCGCGCTCGGCCGCGAGCTGCGCTACTACGTGGTCGCGCCGCGCCACACGATCGCGCGCACCGGCGAGCGCGCCGAGGTGATCACTCCCGAGCCGTGGTGGGCCGGCCGGCTCCGGCTGGCGTCGGGGATGGTATGGCGATCGCGCTGGTTCGTGGCCAGGCGAGATCCAGCGCGCGACGCGACGCGCGGCCGACGGGAGATCGTCCCCTCTCGATCGATCAAAGGAGACTGACATGGCGATCCTCAACATTACCTATCAGGGCCAGTCGTCCGATCACGAGCTCGAGCTCGACTTCGCGGCGACCGACGCGGACATCCGCCGGATCGCGGTCGAGGTCGTGCGCTCGGGCGGGATGCGCGGGCTGCACGTCGCGCAGCTGGCGGAGCGCGCGTTCGACCACTTCGTGATCGACCGGCTGCGCGGGCCCGACGGCGCGCAGCGGATCTACCTGCGGCCCAAGGTGCCGTTCGGCGCGGGCGCGGGTCTGCGATGACGGCGAAGGTCGTCGTGTGCGGCGTCGGCGCGCTCGGCTCGACCGCGGTGCACTGCTGCCGCAGCCTCGACGCCGAGCTCCGCGTGGTCGACTTCGATCGGGTCGAGGCCAGGAACCTCGCGGCGCAGTGGTTCGTCAAGCAGTCGATCGGCAAGAACAAGGCCGAGGCGATCCGGTTGCAGCTCGCGAACTTCTACGGCGTCCGCGCCGAGGCGTTCGGCGTCCGGCTCGGCCCCGGCAACGCCGCCCAGCTGCTCGCCGGCTGCGCGCTCGCGGTCGACTGCTTCGACAACGCGGACAGCCGGATCGCGCTCGCCGGCGCGGCGCGTGCCGCCGGCGTGCCGCTGGTCCACGCCGCGCTCGCGGCCGACGGCACGTTCGGCCTGGTCCGCTGGGACGAGCGGTTCGTCGCCGATCGCGAGGACACCGCCGGCCAGGCGACCTGCGAGGGCGGCGAGCACCTGCCGATGATCGGCGTGGTCGGCGCGACGCTGGCGCGCGCGATCCAGGACTTCGTGCGCGGCGGCGAGCGGCGCGATTCCATGGTCAGCCTGTCCGGCGTGACGCGGACGGCCTGAGCCTGCGGCCCTGCGCACGGCGGCCGGGCGCGGTCCGGCACGCGCGTGCGCCTGCGCGCGGATCGCGGAGCCTGTGGGTCCAGGATCCGCGGAGATCGAGGTGCGGCATGCGCCATGCAACCTGCAGAGTGTGTCATGAAGACGCTAACCACCATGTCCATGGTCCTCGGCGCGCTCGCAGCGCTGATCCCGGGCGGCGCCAGGGCGGACCGCAGGGCGGAGCCGTCGCAGGTGCTCGGCGAGGTCAAGTTCCGGTTCGACTCCGCCGCGCTGCCGGCGAACGCGCCGCAGCTGCTCGACGGCGCAGTCCGGTTCGCGGCGGCGCACCCCGGCCATCGCATCGTGCTCGACGCGCACTGCGATCCGATCGGCACGTCGCCCTACAACGTCGGGCTGGCGATCCGCCGCGCCGAGTCGGTGCGCGCCCGGCTGGTCGCGCGCGGCGTGCCCGCGGACCAGATCGTGCTCGCGGTCTACGGGGAGGACGGCGCGCGGCGGGCGAGCTACGCCGACGACCGGCGGGTGACGCTGTGGCCGACGCGCCAGCCGCTGGCCGCGGTCATCGATCACACGCTCGCCGCCCGGGGAACGGCCGTGACCTGGAACAAGCCGCTGACCACCGCGCAGCTCGAGGCAGCGCCGCAGCCCGTCGCCGCGCGCTGAGCTCGGCGGTCACGCCGCCGGCCGGTCGCGCCGGGCGATCCACAGCGCGGCCGGCAGCACCGTGAAGTCGCCGACCAGCGCGAGCACGAACGCCGCGGCGGTCAGCAGGCCGAACTGGCGCAGCGGCGGGAACCGCGACACCGACAGGCCGAGGAAGCCGATGGCGTTGATGATCGTGGCGAACACGACGGCGCGGCCCGAGACTCGCAGCGTGTGGCGCAGCTGCTGCTCGGTGCCGGCGCCGGCGCGCTCGTGCATGTGGTGGAAGAAGTGGAGCTGGTCGTTCTCGGTGGTGCCCAGCACGGTGGTCGCGATGATGATCGTGGCAACGTTGAGCGATCCGCCGAGCACGCGCAGGCCGAGCAAGCTACCGAGCAGCGCGAACAGCGACGGGATCATCGCGAGCAGGCGCTCGACACCGCTGCGGAACACGACGAGGAACACCACCAGGATCAGCAGGACGGTCAGCGCGAAGCTCTCGGCGAGCGTCGGCACCAGGCTCGCGCCGACCTTGACCTGCAGCAGCGACTCGCCGACGACGTGGAGCTCGGCGCCGGCGAGCGCCGGGGCGCCGCCGCGCACGCGGTCCCACGCGGCCCGGACCCGGCGCGCGAGCTCGGCGTAGCCGCGGGCGTCGCCGCGGCGGAACAGCACGGTGAGCTGGAGATCGCCGAGGTGGTTGATGTCGATGTAGCCGCGCAGGTCGGGCTGCGACAGGAGCAGCAGCTCGACGTCGCCGACCGCCTCGGCGAACCGCGCCGGATCGGCGGGCAGCTGCTCGCCGTGACCGGCGAAGTAGCGCCGCATGCGCAGCGGCGTGGTCGGCCCGGTGACGCTGGTGACGTCGGGCGTCGCCTCGAGCTCGCTGGTCAGCCGGTCGACCGCGCGCAGCACCTCGGGGGTGGTGGCGGTGGGGCGCGGCAGGTGGATCCAGATCCGCGCGATGTTGAGATCGGTCACGTGGTCGCGAAACCACGCGAGGTCGCGGTACAGCTGGGTCCCCGGATCGATGCTGGACAGCGTGTCGACCCGGAGCGGGATCGGACCGACGACGCCGGGCAGGCCGGCGATCGCGATCGCCCCGGCGGCGCACACCGCGAGCGCAGCGCCGGCCAGCGGCCAGCGGTAGCGGAACGTGAGTCGGGGCAGCGCGGCCGAGATCCGATCGTAGAGCGCGCCGCGCACCGCGACGCGGTGGCGGGTCGGCGTGCGCAAGCTGCGCTGGAGCACGGGGAACAGCGTGCAGGCGACGATCCATGACAGCACCAGGCCGATCGCGGTCCAGATCCCCATCTCGCGGACCGGGCGGATCCGCGACACCGCGAGCGCCGCGAAGCCGGCCGCCGCGGCGACGTGGGACGCGGTGACCGGCAGGAACTTGTTGCGGAGCGCGGCGACGTGGTGCTCCGCGAGCGGAGCGCCGTCGGGCTGGTCGATGAACCGCGAGTGCAGGTAGGTCAGGGTGGCCAGCGTCGTGATCATCACGGTGAGCGGGACCAGGCTCGACACGATGGTGAACGAGAAGCCGAGCAGGTCGCCGGCGGCGAGCGCGAGCGCGACCGCGGCGCCGAGCGCGAGCAGGATCGCGAGCAGCGCGCGCAGCGAGCGGTAGAGCCACCCGGTGACCGCGATCAGCAGCACCGCGAAGATCGCCATCGCGCGGACGGTCGCCGCCGATGACTGGTATTCCAGCCACGCGGTCACCAGCGGCGCGCCGACCGCGTGCACCGGCCCGGCGCCGGCGCGGGCGAGCGCCCGGTCGATGCCGGCCAGCGCGGCGTCGCGCTCGGTGGCGTCGTGGACGTCGAGGCTGGCGATCACGGTGATGAAGCGGTCGCCGACCAGGCCCTGGCGGCGGAACAGCTGGGTCCCGGCGGCGAGCCGGCGCAGCGCCTCGGGATCCGCGGCGGGCTCCGCGCGGCGGAGCGCATCGAGCGCCGAGAACGCCGAGACCTGCGGGACGGCGTCGAGCGCGGCCTCGGCGCGCTGCACGCGGTCGAGCGTGGCCGGCGACCACGGATCGGCCGCTTCGAACACCAGGAGGACCAGCTGCGGCTCGGAGAAGATCGCCTGGAACGCGCGGGTCGCCGCATAGTCCGGGTCGGTTGGGACGACCAGGCGCTCGATCGCGCCCTGGCTCGGGATCCGGGTAGCGAGCAGCGCGGCGGCGGGGACCGCGACCAGGTAGACGGCGAGCACGATCGCAGGGTGGCGCAGCAGCGCGGCGAGTGCGCGGGAGATCCGGTCGGCGGCGGGCATGTCAGGTCTCCGGCGCCGGGCGGCGGCGCTCCCAGGTGAGCGCGGCGGTCACCGCGATCGCGCCGTAGCCCAGGCCGAGCAGGACGTCGATCACGTAGTGGTGCTGGAGGTACACCGCGCTGAAGCACATCAGCGCGGCGTAGCCGGTGGCCGGCCAGCGCGCCCACCCCAGCTCGCGGGTGCGGAACGCGAGCACCGCCGCCATCATCGGATACGCGGCGTGGAGCGACGGGATCGCACCGAACACGTCGAGGCTGTGGCTGTACAGGTCCTCGAACACCCGGGTGCCGAGCAGCGCGTCGAACCGGGACGCGGCGCCCGGCGATGGCGCGATGCCGGTCAGCGCCGGGCCGATGCCGTGCGCGGCGACGTACCACGGCGGCGCGGCGGGGTACACGAAGTAGGTGACGAAGCCCATCGCGTTCACCAGCAGGAAGCCGCGTGCGAAGGTGTGCGCCCGCGCCTCGCGGCCGGCGAGGAACGCCAGCATGGCGAGTGCGAGATACTCGACGACGTAGATCAGGTATGCGAAGCCGGCGGCGAGATCGGCCACGAACCAGTGATGGGCTGCGAATACCTCGTTGAGGGTGTGCATGCCAGTTCCGAACCACGCGCGGTCGAGCAGGTACGGTTCGGCGACGTGGATCCGGCCGGCGATCGTGACGTCGAGGTAGAACCGCAGCGAATCGTAGAGCGCGCCGGTCGCGATGAACGGCCAGAACACGCGCAGGAAGCGCCGGGTGTTCGGGTTGCAGGCGTCGAGCAGGCACAGCGCGCCGATCGCCACGTTGCCGGGGTGCAGGCCGCCGAGCGCTCCGATCACGGCGACGTAGGCCACGCCGATCGCGGGCGGCCACAGCCGCCGCGGCATCGTGCGGGATGGCAACAGCCAGTCGCGCGACAGCTCGAGCATTGCTGCGAATGGTCGTCGCGCGACTCGCAGCAGGATTGTCATGACAAGGGCTAGCGGTGGCGTCGCTTTGAGTCAAGCTGTCGTGAATCACTCGCTGTATTTCGTCATCATCGAGCGTGTGCGTCGCTGCTACACGGTGAATGTGCGGCAAGCGCGAGCGCCGGTGTCCATGTCAGTACCCGAATGCAATCATCATCATGCGGACAAATATTATTTGCTGGACCTCACATCGAATCCGCTGGGCCACCGCCGCGCTCGCCAGTGCGCTCGCGCTCGCCACCGTCACCGGGCACGCCGCGCCCCCGGCTGCACCGGCGGACATCACGCTGGTGGTCTGTTCCCCGGGGTCGCCGGGGACCACCGAGGATGCGCGGGCCCGGATGGACGCGTTCGCAGCCGCGGTGTCATCCCGCGGCGGGACGCGGATCGCGGCGGTCTACGAACCCGGGGAGGACGCCTGCGTCGAGCGGCTCGGCGCCGCCGCGCTCGGGCTGGTGTCGCTGCCGTTCTTCCTCGCGCACGAGCAGGAGCTGGGGCTCGTGCCCCGGCTGGAGGTGGTCGCCAGGGGGCGGCCCGCGCTGGAGCGCTGGGCGCTGGTCGGGCCGCGTGGCCGGATCTCGAGACCGGGCGCGCTGGCCGGGTACACGATCGTGTCGAGCGCCGCGTACGCGCCGGCGTTCATCCGCGGCGTGGTGCTCGGCGAGTTCGGCGCGATCCCGGCGGACGTCCAGCTCGAGCAGTCGACCGCGGTGCTGTCGGCGCTGCGGCGCGCGGCGAGCGGCGAGTCGGTCGCGGTGGTGCTCGACGGCGCGCAGCTGGCGCAGCTCGGATCGCTGCCGTTCGCGCCCAGGCTGCAGGTCATCGCGCAGTCGCCGCCGGTGCCCGCCGGCGTGGTGGCGATGGTCGGCGCGCGCGTCCCGGCGGGGACGTGGAGCGGGATCGAGCGCGCGCTGATCGGGCTGTCGTCCGACCGGGCGACGACCCCGGTGCTCGGCGCGCTCGAGGTCGCGCGGTTCGAGCCGGTCGACGGTGGCGCGCTCGCCCGGGCGCGCCGGGCGTTCGCGGGTGCCCCGCGATGAGGGTCGCCGTCATCGCGGCGCTGGTCGTGGCGGCGTGCGCGCCGGCGCTGCACGAGCCGCGGCCGGTCGCGGCGCTCGCCCCGGGGCGCGGCGGCGGGCGCAGCGCCGATCAGCTGATGCGCGACGCCGACGCGGCGTGGCAGCGCCGGGCCACCCCCGGGCAGGCCGCCGCCGCGGTCGATCTCTACATCGACGCGGCCGCCGCCGATGCCCGCCGGGTCGATGGCTTGCTCGGCGCGATGCGCGCGATCAGCTTCCGCATCGAGCACGAGCCGGCCGCCCCGCGCGGGCGGCTCGCCGAGGAGGAGGTCGAGCTCGGCCAGTGGTGTCAGCGGCGCGCGCCGGCCAGCCCGGAGTGCGACTACCGGCTCGCGCTCGCGCTCGGCCAGCAGGCGCGCGAGCGCGCGTCGACCGGCCGCGACGCGCTCGGCAAGATCGTCGACCTGCTGCGCCGCGCGATCGCGCGCGATCCCGATCTCGACTCCGCCGGGCCGCACCGCGTGCTCGCGCAGGTCCTGCTGCGCGCACCGTCGTGGCCGCTCGGGCCCGGCGATCCCGAGGCGGCGCTCGTCGAGGCGCGGGCGGCGGTGCAGCGCTCCCCGGACGCGCCCGAGAACCAGCTCGTGCTCGGCGAGGTGCTCGCGGCCAGCGGCGCGCACGACGAGTCCCGGGCCGCGTACCGCCGGGCGCTGGCGCTCGCGACGGCGGCGCGCGCGGCGGGCGAGGTCGAGGCCGGGCAATGGGTGGCCGAGGCGCAGTCGCGGCTCGGCAAGACCACGGGCCGATGACCGCGTGCGCGGCGTCCCGGACGGTCGCGATCGCGGCGCCGGCGATCGCGGCGCTGGCGATCGCGGTCGTGCCCGCGGCGCGGGCGGACTGCGCGGGCGACCACGAGCTCAAGACGATCCCGTTGCCGGTGTGGGCGACCTCGCCCAACGAGGGCAGCACGTGGGGCGTGATGCCGGTGTTCCTCCGGGTGTGCGCCGCCGATCAGTCCACCGAGTGGCTGATCGCGCCGAGCGTGACCTGGAACTCGGTGATCCATCTCACCGCGTCGCTGCGGTTCTACGCCTACCCGGATCCCGACACCGTGCTCTCGGTGACCGGCTCGGTGAGCACGCGCATCAACCGTCGCCTGGTCGGGCGGTGGCAGCGGCTGCCGGCGGCGGACGGGGCGTGGACCGACGAGGCGGCCCTCGGCGTGGAGCGCAGCGCGTTCGCCCGGTTCTTCGGGCTGGGACCCGACGCGCCGGCCAGCGCACAGACCAGCTACACCAGCGCGCGGGTGGTCGCGAGCGAGCGCCGGGGACGCAACCTGATCGACCACCTCAACGCCGGGATCCTGGTCGGCTTCGAGCGCGACGCGATCGAGGATCGCGGCGTTCCAGGCCTGCCGCTCGCGCCCGAGCGGTTCCCCGGCGTCCCCGGGATGCGCGGCTCCACCGTGCTGTGGCAGGGCATCGACCTGCGCTACGACGACCGCGTGGGGGGCGACTACGCCGAGCAGGGCATGCGCCTGGAGGCGTCGTTCGCCGTGGTCGAGGGGCTGGTCCGCTCGCCGACGTTCGTGCGCGGCGGGGCCCAGGCGCGCGTCGTCGTGCCCGAGTTGGCGTGGCTGTCGGGCGCGGCGCGCGCCATGTGGACCGCGGTCAGCGATCCGGGCGCGCCGTTCTACCTGCAGAGCGGGCTGGGCGGCTCGTTCGCGCTGCGCGGCTTCCCCGACGGCCGGTTCGTCGACCGCCAGGCCTGGACGATCGAGGGCGAGCAGCGGATCCGGCTGGTCCAGACCCACCTGCTCGGCGTGGCGGTCGACTGGCGCGCGGATCCGTTCCTCGCGGTGGGCCAGGTGTTCCGCGATCTCGGCGGCGCGCTGTCCCACCCGCGGCTCACCGGCGGCGTCGGGCTGCGCGCGGTCGTCCACCCCAGCCTGGTCGGCCGCGTCGACCTCGCGAGCGGCGGCGAGGGCATCTCGGTATACGTCGAGATCGGCTATCCGTACTAGAAGATGCTCGCGTTGCTCCGTGGCCATGCGAGCTCAGCCGCGCGACGCGATGCGACGCGCGGAGGGGTGAATGGGCCGGCTTGCCGGCCCATCCCCAGAGGGGGGCTTGGGAAGGTCTCCTCTCGATGATCCGTGGCCGTGCGAGCCCAGCCGCGCGACGCGACGCGCGGAGGGGTGAATGGGCCGGCTTGCCGGCCCATCCCCAGAGGGGGGCTTGGGAAGGTCTCCTCTCGATGATCCGTGGCCGTGCGAGCCCAGCCGCGCGACGCGACGC
>Ga0307476_10001268_pt1 | contig 15571 bp, 15 predicted proteins | sample atmos_gasesECM2C_2_FD_203314 | JGI IMG/M metagenome (GOLD analysis project Ga0307476, IMG submission 203314) | Hardwood forest soil microbial communities from Morgan-Monroe State Forest, Indiana, United States - atmos_gasesECM2C_05 | ecosystem: Environmental > Terrestrial > Soil > Temperate... | reverse complement strand
AATACAAGGAATTTTTTGCCCGGATTGCCGTTTGATTTTGTTGGGCTTGAATCCTCAGGGAGCCGTGGAGCGGGCGGGTCCGCTCAAGCTGGCTCACGCAAAGCTAGTCGCCCCAAAGCTTTGAGTCTTCGCGCACATGAAGCAGTTGGGACGGCCCATCGGGTAGACCGATCTTCACCGACGCGACATACCCAATGTCGGTCGTCGCGAGGTCTACGGGGCCCTCGATCGGCGAGGGCGCCGGCCCAGTCATCGCCAAATCAGCGAGTGACGCGGCATATCGGCCGTGTTGCTTCTGGAAATCTCGCTGGCGGTAGTACACCTCCATCAGCAAGTCGCGGGCCGGCAGCGTTGGGTCGCGGTGGAAGTGGTCCGTGCCGGATTGGCGGCTGGAGAATTGGATGTACCCCCACCTTTCAGGGCGGTGCATGTCAATGATTCCAGTGGGAGACCAGACCCAGTTGTCCTCTGGCCGGGCCTCGCGGGGGATCTTGCGGTATTTGCCGTCGATGATGTCCACCAGCCATTCGACCCGTGAGAAGTCGATCCGCCACTGCTCGCCGTCTACCGGAGGGCACGGCACGTTTGTCGCGTACTTCTTGAGGCCTTTGAATGGAACCGCAACCTCGACCGACCAGCCCCGGTCGGTATCGGTCGGGTTGTTGATAGTCCCCTTGACGTGGACCGCACTAACCAGGCCTTCAAGGTTGGTGCCAAGGTGCGCCGGTCCGCCGTCCTTGTACGGCTTGTCCAGCGTCAACTCCCAGATCGTGTTAAAGGCGTTCATCTCGTATTCGTAATAGTTGTGATTGTTGCCGTCGGGGTTAATGAAGACCTCGAAGTCATTGTCGTAGAAGATGACTTCGTTCTTCTTGCGGATGGTCGCCCAGACGTGCGGCTCTTCGAGCTCGACATAGACGTAGAGGTATCGGTCGTCCCAGAGCATTTTGGCCCGCGTGCGAAAGCGCGGGGGGGGTTTGCCGCCATCTTCGATGTCGACAAAATTCTCGGTCCATGGTGCCTCGGCCCACGCCGGCTCATCCGCCCGGCCGTCGATGCGAATCGGCCCGGCGGCCCGGTAGCACACATACCCCCGCGGCCGGATGGGCTTCATCTTCGACCACAACTCGATTCCCGAGGCCGCGTCCTGGGCCCCCGCACCCGCCGCCATGAACAACACCAGAATTACCGTGAGCTTCATCTGATCTCCCGCACGCGTTTTCGCCCAGAATCGCGCCTTCCTGGGCTTTGGTCAAGGATTGGCGCAGCGCGCCGGTCGCCGCTAAGCTTTCCGCCATGGATTGGCTGGCCGTGCGACTCACGTTGGAACTGGCGGCGTGTACGACATTGACCCTGTTCGTTCTGGGTCTTCCGCTGGCGTACTGGGCGGCGACGACGCGGCAATGGTGGCGCGTCCTCGTCGAGGCGTCGATCGCCCTGCCGATCATCCTGCCGCCGACCGTGCTGGGATTTTATCTGCTCATCGCCACCGGGCCGCACAGCCCGATCGGGGCGCTGTTCCGGAGGGCCACGGGGCATCTGCTCCCGTTTTCGTTCGGCGGAATTCTTCTCGGATCGGTGATTTATAACTTGCCGTTCGCGGTTAGGCCGTTCACCAGCGCCTTCGCGGCGGTGGACCGGCGGCTGATCGAAGCATCGTGGTGTCTGGGCGTTTCGCGGCTTGGCACCTTTTTTCGCGTCACCCTGCCGCTTTCCCGAGCCGGGCTTCTCACCGGTATCGTGCTGTCGTTTGCCCACACTGTCGGAGAATTCGGCGTGGTGTTAATGCTGGGCGGCGATATCCCGGGGGTCACACGTACGTTGTCGATTTCGATCTACGACAACGTGCAGGCGCTGGATTATGCCGCCGCCGGCCGAACGTCGCTGGTCCTGGTGGCGTTCGCGTTTATCACTCTGAGCCTAACCTATGCACTCCAACGCCGGGTGCTGCCGGTATGAACGCCGAGCTTGTCGCCGATTTCGAGAAACGCTTCCCCGGCGGCGCAACAGTCTTCGCTAACCTGTCACATCCCGCGGACGGTGCGCAGGTCACCGTTTTATTCGGGCCCTCGGGAAGCGGAAAGACGACGATTCTGCGGTGCCTGGCCGGGCTCGAGATGCCGCAGAGCGGAACCATCCGGCTGGGACCGCAAGTCTGGTTCGATTCCCGGCGCGGGATCAACTTAAGACCCAGCGCCCGCGGAGTCGGCTTTCTATTCCAGGACTACGCCCTCTTCCCGCACTTGCGCACGACGGACAACATCAGTTACGGACTGAGCAGACTCCGGCGCAACCGTCGACGTCGTCGTGCGGCGGAACTGATCGATCTCCTTGGATTAGCCGGGCTGGAGAATCGGTTCCCCCATCAGCTCTCCGCCGGCCAGCAACAGCGCGTGGCACTAGCTCGCGCTGTTGCGCCAAAGCCACGCCTGTTGTTGCTGGACGAGCCTCTTTCGGCATTGGACGCGCCGACGCGAGAATCGTTACGGCGTGAATTGCGAAGCTTGTTGACGCAGTTCGCCACACCCGCGGTGGTTGTGACGCACGATGCCATCGAGGCGGTCGCGCTAGCAGACCACGCGGTGGTTCTGGACGATGGCCGCGTCCTTCAGCGCGGCCCCGTCAACGAAGTGTTCTCACGCCCGGCCGATCCAACGGTCGCCCGTATCGTCGGCATCGAGACCATCGAGCAGGGAACGGTATTGAAGATCGAAGAGGGACTGGCCCATGTGCGCGTCGGGGCAGCGGAAATCCTCTGCGTCGCCCCCGACGCCCGGCCCGGGCCGGTATTCGTCTGCATCCGCGGCGAGGACGTCATGCTCGAACGGGGCCAGCCGCTCCAGACTAGCGCCCGCAACCAGCTCGCGGCACGGGTAAACTGGCTGGCGCCCGAGGGACCAATGGTGCGCGTCGGCCTCGATTGTGGATTCCGTTTGACTGCCTTGATCACGCGACCAGCCGGCGAGCAGTTGGGCCTGCGCGAAGACGAGGCGGTCACCGCCCTCATCAAGGCGCCCGCGATCCACCTGGTGGCGCGGTGACTCCATGGCGCGGCGGCGGCGGTAAAGTCCGGTTCAACGGGACAAGGTACACGGTCTGCCCGTCGAACTGAAAGGGAACCCAGTTGTCCGGAACCCGCTGGGGCGTCGGAGCGACCTGTAAATTCATGGGACTGGCGCGGAGCCGGGATTGCAGCTCTTTGATTTGATTTTGAAGCTGCTGGATCCGGGCCTCGAGCATCCGATTCTGGTCCTGTTGCTCCACGAGTCGACGCTTGAGGGCGGCGATCTCCTGCTGCGGATCAACGGGCCTGGACTGGCTGTCCGCCGCTGTGGCGCCCATCGCGCCCGCCAGTGCGACAGTCATTATCCAACGAAGCCATTTGAGATGTGCCATCATGACCTTCCGTGCGAATCATAAATAGTATCAGTATCCCCCGCGCAGAGTTGCAGGATTTATCGTCGCAATCGCCGGGAACCCATCACCCGGGCCGATTAATTAGAAATGTCGCGGCGTCGTCAAAAAAGCGCCGCAGAATGTCTGTCGCTTCCTCACCGACGTTGATTTCCACTAATGCTTGCTCCATCAGCAAGACCCAGCGATCCCGGGCATTCCGATCGATATGGAAGCGAGCGTGCCGCATTCGCAGGCGAGGGTGCCCGCGCGTCTTGAAGTATCTATCCGGACCGCCGAAGCGCATGATCAGAAAATCGCGCAAGCGGACGTGGGCCGCAGTCAGGTCGTGCGGCGGGTATAGCAGCGAAAGGGTGTCGTCGTGCGGGACGCGGCGGTAAAACGCCGCCACCAGGCGCTCGAATCCCTCATCGCCGATCAGGGCGTGCAGCCGCGTATCGAGCAAATCCATAGTGTCAATGTACCTCGTTCAGCTTCGCGGCGCTCCAGATCGTAAGCCGCCGCGGGGCCAAACGGCTGGCAAGCCGTAACAGCTTGTTGCTGGCGCCCGGAATGACGAGGCGGCGGCCGCCCATCAATCCATGGTAACCGGCCAGTGCGACTGCCGCCGCATCCATCGCGCCGCCGTGAAACAGGCGCGAGCCTTCGATGCCCGCCCGCTTGAAAAACTCCGTCTTAACCGGGCCGGGACACAACGCGGTGACGACGATGCCATAGCCGGCAACCTCCTGGGCGACGGCCTCACTGAAGTGCAGTACGTAGGCCTTGGATGCATAATACGTCGCCATCAGCGGCCCCGGCTGAAAGGCGGCCATCGACGCCACGTTGAGGATTTTCCCGTGCCGGCGCCCGAGCATGTCACGGAGGAACAGCTTCGTCAGATGCGTCAGGGCGACGATGTTCACCTGAAGCAGGCGCAAGTCCGCGTCGCAATCGATCTGGGCGAACGGGCCATGGGTGCCGAATCCGGCGTTGTTCACCAGCACGTCCACCTGCACGCCGTCCTTCGCCAGCTCGTCGAAGATTTCCTGCGGCGCGCCCGGGACCGACAGGTCTTTGGGCACGATGCGCGATCGGGCGCCAAGCCCATTGCACTCGAGGGCAACTTGTTTCAATTTCTCCTGGTCGCGCGCGACCAGCACGAGATCGTAGCCGCTGCGGGCAAAGACTTTTGCCAGTTCGTAACCAATGCCGACGGACGCGCCGGTAATCAGGGCGGTGGGACGGGCGTGATTCCGGGCGGTATTCATGCGCTCACTGCCGCCCCGCGCGCCCACTGGTCGAAGCGACGCAGCATCTGGGCCGTCACCGAGGGCGGCGTGTCGTGAAGCACGTCGTCAACGATCCGCGCGGTGATTTGTCCTTCCTGGCCGGAGGCGACGCTCTGGAGAAACGGGATGACCGCCGAACGATCGCAGACGTATTGAATGTCGGCGCCGCTGTAGCCGTCGAGGCGGCCGGCCAGGGAATCGAAGTTTACATCGGCCGCCACGGGTCGGTTTCCGAGATAACGATCGAGCATTTCGCGCCGTGCGGCAAGATCCGGGAGTGGGATGAAAACTTTCTCGTCGAATCGTCCCGGCCGCAGGATCGCCGTGTCGAGCTGCCAGGGGACGTTGGTCGCTCCCATCAATAGGATCGGCCGGCCGGCCTTCTTGTCGAATCCTTCGACCCCCTGGAGGATTTGCGGCACGACGCGCTGCATGACACTGGAGCCTTCGTCACGCCGGGCGGGAACCAAGGCCTCGATCTCGTCGATGAAGATGATGCTGCGCGGCTCGGCGGCGGCGGCGTCGAAGAGCTTCTTGATGTTCTGCTCCGCCTCGCCCACCCACTTGCTCAGCACGTCGGCCGGGGAAATGCGAAAGAACGTGGCATCGATCTCCCCGGCGGTGGCCTTGGCCAGCATCGTCTTGCCAGTGCCGGGCGGGCCGTAGAGCAAGATGCCGCCGCCGGCACGAATGCCGAACTTATTGGCAAGGTCCGCGTGCTGAAACGGGTAGATCATCTTGAGCCGGATGTCCTGCTTGACATCCTCGAGTCCGGCGACGTCGGTGAAGCGCAGGTTCGGCTTCTCTTTGACGATCCACTGCCTGGCCGAGCCGTCCCCTTCGGCTTCGGATGCCTGGGCTGAGGGCGCATTAGTCTGGCGCCGCGCCGCGGCGGGCTTGCGGCTTTCCTTGGCCGCGGTCTGGCAATCCCGGGCCAACTCGAGCAGACGCTCGGCCATGGCCCGGCGTCCATCCCGCAGCTCGTCACCCTTGGCTTCTTTGCTCAGCGCCGCCATCGCTCGGGCGGCTTCCAGCAGATACACCCGCGCCGGCTCCCACTGCCCGGCGCGCCGGGCGTCCAGTCCCTTTTGCCGGTAGCGCTCGAACGTATCCCAGGACATGCTCATCGTTTGACGGCATTATAGCTTTGAGATGAGCCGCGTCTTTTAGACGTATTCCATCGGGAACGGCGTCAGGTTTTCGATGCGGTCGGCGCGAACCAGGTATTGGTTTTCGATGCGCAGCCCGCCGGCCAGCTCCGGGCCGTAGAAGCCCGGCTCGCAGGTGAAAATCTCCCCTTCTATCAGAACGTCGTCCCATTTCGGATTCAGATGTGGAAACTCGTGTGGCTGAAGGCCCACGCCGTGCCCAAGGTGATGGGGAAATGGCTTGCCGCACGTCTCACGGTAATAGGCGTCAACCGCCTGAAAAATGTCGCGGCAGCGCGTCCCGGCACGAGCCATGCGCTGGACGATCGGGAAAGTTCCGGTGACCAACCTCCATGCCTCCATCTGCGGGTCCGTTGGCCGCCGATCGACGCTGATCGTGCGCGCGTTGTCCGAGAAATACCCGCGATAGGCGGGGCCCAGATCGAGGATGTATAGCTGCCCGGCCTCGGCACGGCGGTCTTTGTGCGGCGGGCCGCCGGGCACGCCGCACGCGTAGTCGTTACCGAGATAGTCGGAAAGCGGCTCTCCCGCCACGGCAACGGCGGCATCTTGCAGGGCATTGAACACGTCAAGCTCACCGATGCCGGGTTCGATGATTTGGCGGGCGCGCCGATACATGGCGGCCGTGCAGTCGATCGCGACCTTCATCAGCGCCAACTCGTCGGGGTCCTTGCGGCGGCGAAGTTGCCAAACGTCTGCGTCAATGGGAATGCAGGATTTCGCCGCGGTTGCGGAGAACATCGCCGTCGCCGCCGAAGAGTCGATCCCGATCCGTTCGGCTCGTCGCTCAGCCACAGCTCCGGCGAGCGCTTCGCCGACCAGTGAGGGCTGGTCCTGGCGCTGAGTGCCGTTCCAGGTTGCCTCGTAGGATCGGACCTCGTCTGCCGTCGCGGCGTTATCCGGTTTGTTCGCCGTAATCAGGACGGAGCGACCGTCGGCAAACAATACAAGGCCCACGTGATGCTGCCAGAACGGGAAGTGGGCCGTGAAATAGTAAACGTTCTTGGACCATCCGAAGACCGCCGCGTCGAGCTGACGGGCCTGCAAAACGTCCAGCATTCGCTTTTGACGCCGGCGTGCCTGCGAAGGATCGAGCATGCGCAAAGTGTATCGAGAAAGAGACGGTTCATCACCGCTGCTTTTAGATCTTGCGGAGAAGCAGTGAGGCGTTGTGCCCGCCGAAACCGAAGCTGTTGCTCATGGCGTAGATGATCTTGCGATCGCGGGCCTTGTTGGGAACGTAATCGAGATCGCACTCGGGATCGGGATTCAACAGATTGATCGTGGGAGGCATCAGGTTGCGCGTGATCGAAAGAGAGGTGAAGACCGCCTCGACTCCGCCGCTGGCGCCGAGCAGGTGACCGAGCTGGCTCTTGGTCGAGGAGAGCGCCAGCTTGCGGGCATGCTCGCTAAAGGTGGATTTGACGGCCTTGGTTTCGGCAAGGTCTCCCAGCGGCGTGCTGGTGCCGTGGGCGTTGATGTAATCGACAACGTCGGGGCCGACGCCGGCGTCCTTGAGGGCCAGGCGCATGGCCATCGACGCGCCGGTACCCTGCGGATCGGGCGCAGTGATATGCATCCCGTCGGCGCTCATTCCGTAGCCGATCAGCTCCGCATAGATCCTGGCGCTGCGCCGCCTGGCGTGTTCATATTCTTCGACAAGGACGATGCCGGCGCCCTCGGACATGACAAAGCCGTCGCGATCCTTGTCCCAGGGTCGGCTGGCGTGCTGGGGATCGTCATTGCGCGTCGAAAGGGCTCGGGCGGCGCAGAAGCTACCCAGGCCGATCTCGCAAAGGGCCGCTTCGCTGCCGCCGGCAATCATGACATCGGCCAGGTCGTGCTCGATCAGCCTGCCGGCGTCGCCGATCGCGTTGGAGCCGGTGGCGCAGGCGGTGGCCACCGTCGTGTTGGGCCCCTGGAGGTGATAGAGGATGGAGACGTTGCCGCTCCCGGCGTTGGCCATCAGCCGAGGCACGGTAAACGGGCTGACCCTCCCGACGCCGCGGGCGTTGAGGATCTTGTTCTGCTCTTCGATCGTTTCGATGCCGCCGATGCCGCTGCCGATCAGCACGCCGCACCGGAAACGGTCCTCTTTGTTAAAGTCGATGCCGCTGTCGGCGACGGCGCTCATGGAGGCTGCCATGGCGAACTGGGCGAAGCGGTCGAGCCGCTTAGGCTGGAGACGCTCGCCGCCGCTGAGCTTCGCGAACTCATCGGCGTAGCGCATGACGTCAAAGGATGCGCATTCACCGCCGAATCGAGTGGGATAGGTGCTGACGTCCCAACGGGTGATCGGGCCGATCCCGTTGGTACCGGCGCAGACCTTGTCCCACACCTCCTCGACGTTCTCGCCCAAGGAGGTAACAAGCCCCAAACCGGTGATGACGATGCGACGCCTCGACATGGGTGTGCCGGCTCCCGCGGTGCCCGCGGTAGTTAGGCGCGGGAAGCGCGTTGGCCGTTACTTGCTCGTGTGTTCCTTGATGTAGTCGATGGCTTGTCCAACCGTCTGGATCTTCTCGGCCTCTTCGTCGGGGATGGACAGTTCGAACTCGTCCTCGAACTCCATCACCAGCTCAACGGTGTCCAGGGAATCGGCGTTGAGATCGTTGATGAAGTGGGTTTCACGAGTGATCTCGCTCTTGTCCACGCCCATCTGCTCGCTGACGATTTCGATGACCTTCTGCTCGATGTCTTCCATGTTTTTCTACCTGCCCTGCGGGGAGAATGATGCGGGCCGCACGGCCCGCGTATCCGGGTATCCGATCTTGACCGCTGGAGGTGCGAAACTATAGCGGTGCCGGCCTGTTTTGCAATGTTGTCACATGACCATGCCGCCGTCCACGCACAGGACCTGGCCGGTCACATAACCGGCCTGGGGGCTTGCCAGAAAGGCGACCGCCGCCGCGATTTCGTCCGGCTCGCCGAACCGCTTGAGCGGAATTGCCCCCTTTACTGTCTCCTTGATCTTGTCGTTTAGAACGTCGGTCATTTCAGTGGTGATGAAGCCGGGAGCGATGACGTTGCAAGTGATGCCCTTGCCGGCAAACTCGCGGGCGACGGTTTTGGAAAGGCCGATCAATCCGGCCTTGCTTGCCGCGTAGTTAGCCTGCCCCGCGTTACCGGCTACGCCGGCAACCGAGCTGATGTTGATGATCCGTCCGGCGCTCGCGCGCATCATGCTCCGGGCGGAGGCACGAATGGCGACGAACGCGCTCTTGAGATTGGTGTTGATGACCGCGTCAAAATCCTCGTCGCTCATCCGCAGCATCAGGCCGTCTTTGGTAATGCCGGCGTTGTTGACCAGCACGTCGATGTGGCCGTGCCGTTCGGCGATCTGCTCGATCGCCGCGACCAGGGCCTTTGCGTCGGCGACGTCACAGACGCACGATTCGGCCGACCCCTCCCGTGCGGCGATCTCGTCGCATAGCTGCTTCAATTTCTCGGCGTTGCGGGCCATCGCCACCACGTGCAGGCCATCCTTTGCCAGGCGTCGGGCGATTGACGCACCGATGCCGCGGGACGCACCTGTGACCAGTGCCAAACGTTTCTCGGTCATGATTCAACTCCTATGTCCCCTTGGCTGCCGACAGCAACTCGGCCGTGCCGACACTTTCTACCGGCAAGCGCCGGTTGATGCGCTTGGCCAGTCCGGCCAGCGTACGGCCGGGCGCCAGTTCGACAAACCGAGGTCCCTCGGTGGCAAGCAGGGCCTTCATCGTGCGCTCCCACTGCACGGGCGAGATGATCTGGTCAACCAGCAGTCGCTTGATCAATGCGGGATCGCCGTGCGGCTGCGCGGTCACATTCGAGTAGACGGGAAATACAAGTTCATCGAAATGAACGCGATCAAGCTCGGCGGTCATGCAATTCGCCGCCGGCCGCATGAGCGGGCTATGAAAGGCCCCGGCGACCTTCAAGGCGGTTGCTTTCAAGCCCGCCGCCTCGGCAGACTTAAGCGCCCGTTCACACGCCCCGCACGATCCACTGACAACGATTTGCCCCGGCGCGTTAAGGTTGGCCAAGACCAAAACTTCGCCATCGGCAGCCTCGCGACATAGCCGGGTGACTTGCTCTTCGTCGGCCCCCAGAATGGCTACCATTCCACTGGGCGATGACTGGGCCGCCTCCTGCATATAGCGCCCGCGGGCGGCGACCAACTTCAAACCGTCTTCAAATCCAAATGCGCCGCCCAGGTGCAACGCGGTGTACTCGCCCAGGCTCAAGCCGGCAGCGCCGACGATCGCCCCAGGATCGATCGCGCCCGCCTCATGGGCCGCATGAAAACTCGCAACGCTGGTCGCATAAATCGCCGGCTGGCTAATGTCCGTCCGGTTTAGCCGCTCCTCGGGGCCGCCGAAGCACAGGGTGCTGATGGAAAAACCCAGAACGCGGTCGGCCCGATCGAAGACCTCTTTGGCCGCCGCGGACGAATCGTAGAGATCCTTGCCCATGGACACGGTTTGTGCGCCCTGGCCGGGGCAGAGAATGTAGATCGCGGAGGACATTTCGCGGTGTTGACACTCGAATTTCAAATTCGCACAACGGCGTTGGCCCACGTCAGGCCGGCGCCGAAAGCCACGAAGATCACGATATCGCCGAGACTGACCTTTCCGGCCCGCCATGCCTCGTCCAGTGCGATAGGGATCGATGCCGCCGACGTGTTGCCGTACTTGTCGATGTTCACAAAAGCCTTCTCGATGCCCAACCCCAATTTCTCCATCGCCGAATCGATGATCCGTCGGTTTACCTGGTGCGGCACGATGAGCTTGATGTCGTCGCCGCTCAGCTCGCATTTGCGCATGGCGTCTTCGATCAACTCCTCGAACCGTTGCACCGCGAATTTATAGACTTCGCGGCCCTTAATCTTCATGTATTGATTGCGAGCGGTGAGCATGGCCTCGTCGAGCGGATGCCGGCTGCCGGGCAGACAGCAGAGCATTTCCCATCCGTTGCCGTCGGCGTGGAGGCTGCTGTAGATCAGCCCGCGCTTTGCATCGCTGGATCGTTGCAAGACCAGCGCGCCGGCCCCGTCGCCGAACAGGATGCAACTGGATCGGTCCCGGTAATCAGTGAGCCGGCTGAGAGTTTCGGCGCCGATCACCAGCACGTTGCGATAACGCCCGGACTTGATGAACGATGCGCCGGTTTCGAGGGTGTAAATGAATCCGCTGCACGCCGCGGCCAGATCGAAGGCCGGGGTCGAGTTCAACCCCAGCATCGCGGCGACGAAGCAGGCCGTCGAAGGGAAGGTCATTTCCGGCGAAATGGTGCCGCAGATGATCAGGTCCAGGTCGGACGGCTCGAGGCCGGCGGAATCGAGGGCACGTTTGGCGGCAGCGGTAGCGAGGCTCGCGGTCGATTCGCCCGCCGCGGCGATCCGACGCTCGCGGATTCCCGTGCGCTGCGTGATCCACGCGTCGTTGGTGTCCACGATCTTCGATAGGTCGTCGTTGGTCAGACGTCTCTCCGGCACGTAACTGCCGGTCCCCGTGATGATTGCGCCGAATTGCGACATAGCTTCCGGTCCGTTGCGGGTTGCCGGCGACGCCGGATCAGGCGCCGGGCGGCAACGACGAACGGCTTTTTAGTCTTCCCCGCCGGGAATGCTCAAGGCGATTTCCTCGATGATGGTATTGTTAACTCCGCTGCTCACCAGTTGCTTGCCGACACGAATGGCATTCTTAATGGCCCGGCTGTCGGATCGCCCGTGGCAGATAAGGCAGTATCCCCCCACGCCCAGCAGCGGCGCCCCACCGTATTCCTGCCAGTCGTGCTTGTGATAGAGCTTCTTCATGACCGGTTGGAACTGCTCGACCAGCTCCGGACCCGATTCCTGCAACTCCGCCACGATCGTCTGGAACAACCCCTCGGCCAGCCCTTCGGTGAATTTCAGCACGATGTTACCGACAAACCCGTCACAGACGACCACGTCCACGATGCCGCGGAACAGGTCGCGCCCTTCGACATTACCGACGAAGTTGATCTGAGGTTCGTCCCGCATCAGCTTGCGGGCCTCCTTGACGACCGTCGTGCCTTTGGCGTCCTCCTCGCCGATCGACAGAAGCCCGACGCGCGGATTCTTAACGCCGCAGACATTGGTGGAATAGGCCCCGGCCATGATCGCGTACTGTAGGAGGTGACGCGGCTTGGGAGCGATGTTGGCGCCGACGTCACAGAGCACAACCGGACCGTAGAACGTGGGAATAATGACCGCGATGCCGGGGCGGCTGACGCCGGGCAGCGTCCGCATGCGCAGTTGCGCCGCCGCCACGCAGGCGCCGGTATTGCCGGCGGAGATCACCACGTCCGCCTCGCTACGGGCGGCGAGTTTGCACATAACCGAGATCGAGCTGTCGGGCTTGTTGCGAATCGCCTCGACCGGCGGGTCGTCCATCTCGACAACCTGAGTCGTGTGAATCGCCTTGTAGCGCCGCCTGGAAGCGTCAGGCAGATCGATTTCGGACAAGGCAGGTTTGATGATCGCTTCGTCCCCGACGAGATAGATCAGATCGTCGCCGTTCAGCAGCGGGGCCGCCTCCCAACACCCCGTCAGGATGGCCGCCGGCGCGTTGTCGCCGCCCATCACGTCCACCGCTGCTCGCACAAGAGTCCTCCCGGCGACCGGCTGTCAACTCTCTTCCTGTTCCATTTGCAGCGCCAGCTTGGGATTGACAAACCCGCAGTTGTCACAGGCGCAATGCGGAAGCTTGGCGTTGCCGCATTGCGGGCACCGCACGTAGTGGATGGGCCGCAACGCGTGATGCGAGCGGCGCTTGCGCTTGCGGGACTTGCTGTGTTTCTGAACCGGAAGCATGAATACTCCTGCGGACCGCGCCAGCCTGTCAACGTCGGGGACCCTCTATCGCGGCCCATCAAACGCGACCGGCGGGTGATGCACCCGCCGGGTAAGAAAACAGCGGTACGTTAGAGGCTGTCGAAAGTTCTGTCAAGTTGGGCCGGCCGGACAGCTTGTCAGATGTTGTCGGATGCAACAAATGCAACAACCCGACTGAGTGGACGCGACCGCTGGCTCGAATTAAGCTGGTAGCTTCAATTCCCGTTCCTCTGCGCTAAAAGGACGCAAACGGCGATGCCGCCCGTGCCGCCAGATCGTGCCACGCTTGATGGGATTACGCTCCCGCTGACGGATTCGGTCGATGCGGCCCATCCCACGGCGCCTCCCGACCGGCCACGCCACAAAGACCCGGAGCAGATCGGCCAATACCGGATTCTGGAGAGAATCGGCGAAGGGGGAATGGGGGTTGTCTACAGGGCCGAGCAGCGGGAACCCGTGCGCCGGGTGGTCGCGCTCAAAATCATCAAGCTCGGAATGGACAGCAAGGAAGTCGTCGCCCGATTCGAGGCCGAGCGGCAAGCTTTGGCGCTCATGAGCCATCCCAACGTGGCCAAAGTATTCGAGGCGGGGATGACGGAGGCGGACCGGCCGTATTTCGCGATGGAGCTTGTACCGGGCATTCCGGTGACGCGCTTTTGCGATGACGAGCGACTCACGATCCGCCAGCGGCTGGAAGTCTTCGTTCCGATTTGTCAGGCGGTCCAGCATGCGCACCAGAAGGGGATCATTCACCGCGATCTCAAGCCGTCCAATATTCTGGTGCAACTGATCGATGGAAAGTCGGTGCCAAAGGTGATCGACTTCGGAGTGGCCAAGGCGACCAATCAGGCCCTCACTCAGCACACGCTGTACACGCAGACGGGAACACTGGTCGGCACTCCCGAGTACATGTCGCCCGAGCAGGCAATGACCGGCGGTCTGGATGTGGATACCCGCACCGACATTTACTCTTTGGGCGTCATTCTTTATGAGTTGCTGACCGGCACGCTTCCTGTTGATCCCAAGTCGCTGCGCAGCGCCGGCTTTGAGGGTATGGCGCGGATGCTCAAGGAGACCGAACCGCCCAAGCCAAGCACAAAAATCAGCACGGTCGGCACTCAAGATGGAAATTCAGGTGAGTTGTGGCAGCGGATCGCCAAGTCGCGCCACAGCGACATATCTGCCTTGCGGCGCGAGCTACGCGGAGATCTGGACTGGATCGTGCTCAAGGCGATGGAGAAGGAGCGTAGCCGGCGATATGAGACGGCTAATGGCCTGGCGATGGACATCCAGCGGCATCTCGATGATGAGCCGGTCGCGGCCCGGCCTCCCAGCACGGTCTACCGATTTCAAAAACTCGTCCGCCGCAATAAGCTGGCGTTCGTTGGCGCTGCCGGATTTGTTTTGGCGCTGCTTCTGGGTTTGGCGACATCGACGTTTCTATTTATGCGCGAATCGGCGGCACGACATCGGGCGGTCGCGGCCGAATTAGAACAAACCCGCCTGCGGAAAAATGAAACCGAGCTTCGCCGGCGGGCACAGGCCCAGGAACTGGCCGCCCGCCAGCAGGAACTTGCCGCCCGCCAACGGTCGTACGCCTCCGACATGAACCTCGTGCAGCAGGCGCTGGCCGTTAACAATCTCGGACGCGCGCAGAATCTTTTGGATCGGCAAAGGCCCCGGCCCGGCGAGCAGGATTTACGCGGGTGGGAGTGGCGATACCTCTGGCAATTCTGCCGCAGCGATGCGACCTTCGTGCTCTGCCAACAGCCGCACGAGATCTGGTCGCTGGCAGTGTCTCAAGACGGCGCGCTGGCGGGGGTTGGCGAATTCCATGGTGGCGGGCTTTCTATCTGGGATCTGCGGACACGGCAACGAATTGCGACGCCTGCCGCGGGGGGCGGGCTTGTGCCGGTCGCATTCTCACCAACCCGCCCACTGCTGGCGTACAGTGCGAAAACCGACGCCGAGTCGCCCGCGGCACATTCCGACCTTATCCTCTGGGACACGGCAAAACGCCAGACGGTGGCGCAGCTTCCGCTCGGCGGGGCGTGCGATGCGCTCACTTTTTCCGCGGACGGCCGCAGGCTGATCGTCCTTACACCCGCGCAGATCATCTTGTTTGAGGTTCCGTCTGAGAAAAAGTTGCGTGCGTTCGATGCGAACGGGGCCGAAGGTGACGCGCGGGCTCCGTTCGTGGTGGCCCATGATACGAGCGTTGCGGCGTACGTCGCACCGGGCGGTGTGATCCACGTGATCGATCTGGGCAGCGGCAAAGAACGCTGGCAGGCGAAGACTGACGATTTCTGGGTGACCGCCCTGGCGTTTTCGCCTGACGAAAAAATCCTGGCATCGGGGGCAGGCTTTGCGGGATCGTCCATCCAGCTCAGGAACGCCGCAACGGGCAAGCTGATTGGTCAGCTGGAGGGTCACCGTGCCTGGATCAGCTCGCTGGTGTTCTGGCCGGACGGCAAGACACTCGCTTCATCCAGCGCCGACCAGACGATCCGTCTGTGGGACATCAGCAAGGGGTTCGAATTGCCGCCCTCTCGCGTCCTGCGCGGACACCGCCTGGAGGTCTGGCGGTTGGCGCTGCTCCCGGACAACCGCACGCTAATCAGCGGCGGCAAGGACGGCTCAGTTTACCTATGGGACACGGCGACAACGGCGCACGACCGAGGGCATTTCACAGTACCGGCACGGATTCTCGATTGTCACTTCGCGCCTGATAGCCAGTCGATCGTCGCCAACGAGCAAAGCGGTCGCGTGGCCCGCTGGTATGGACCAGACTTCGCCGAGTCGCAACCCCTGCTCGAGATTGGGTCAACCCCGGCTGCATCATCCATCTCGCCGGATTGCCGGCTGATTACCGCCGC
>Ga0307476_10001266_pt1 | contig 15589 bp, 4 predicted proteins | sample atmos_gasesECM2C_2_FD_203314 | JGI IMG/M metagenome (GOLD analysis project Ga0307476, IMG submission 203314) | Hardwood forest soil microbial communities from Morgan-Monroe State Forest, Indiana, United States - atmos_gasesECM2C_05 | ecosystem: Environmental > Terrestrial > Soil > Temperate... | reverse complement strand
TTCAACCGAGATTACCGATGCGGGCCTGAAGGAACTGTCCGCGTCGAAGGGCCTGCAGACGCTGGACCTTGAGAACTGCTCCGAGGTGACCGATGCTGGTCTTAAAGAACTGACTTCCCTAAAAAGGTTGCACACGCTGAACTTGGCCGCAACTAATGTGACGGACGCGGGTCTGAAGGATTTAGCCAATATCAAGGCGCTAACAGAACTGAACCTCCACCGAACCAAGGTGACTGACGTCGGGCTGAAGGAATTGGCCGGCTGCGAAGGATTGCGCAGCCTAGACATTAGCAGCTGCGAGGGCGTTACCGACGGGGCGGTGCAAACGCTAGTCCGCCTGAAGGGGCTCCGACAGCTAAACGTCGCCGAAGCGCGTCTCACGTTAAAGGGCTTGTACGAGTTCCAAAAGGCGCTGCCGACCTGCATCATCCAGATTTATTGACGCTGCCCACCGCCGCTGCGTTCGTCTGCGCAGGCAGCTGCCGACGTGTTCATAATTGAACCACTGGTACGATCGATCGTAGCAGTGCATGACACGACAACCGTCCGGCCTTGCTCTTCCAATCCGTTGGAAAGAGTGATTCCAGTTATTTTGCAAATCTCGGGAATCCTATCTTCGTATTCAATACCTTACTTACCAAAGTGTTTGCGCCCTTTTCTATACTCTCCGCATCTCCCTCTGGCAGTGGATTTGTCATGCCTGGCCAGCCCTGCACCGCTCCGCCTACTGGAGCATTCACGACGTGCCAAGCTACTGCACTGAAATTGAACGGGTGAGCTTCGAAGAAAGTGTGCAGGTCGTCCTCCACCTTAGCGGTTTTATCATATCTGGATGGCAAGGAACCAGCCAGTGTCGCCGGATTACCAACAGGCCAAAGGCCTTCGGCTACTCCAGGGAGTTGTTGCCAATCTAGGCCCGACACATAATATGCTTCGCCCACCTGTGCCACGGCGCCACCTTGAGCAATCGGCTCTTCATCCCCCGGAAACTCGAACATATCCCAGATGTTACATGTGCCATATTTGTCTTTGTTGGCAAGCGCCAAATTGATAGCGGCCTCGACCGCTTTGTCGCCACTATGGCCAAAAAAGCGATCGCGTAAATCTGTTTTAAAGTATCTGTAATACCAGGTATCGCGCCACTCATAGATCTGCCCGGTTGCCGGATTGATTGGTCCCCATGCCAGGGAGTCGAGGATCCACTTTCCGTCAAATGCTTGGTATTTTGATTTAACGGGAAACACTTCCCAGTAGTCGCCTTTACCCGCTATATGCCAGTCGCGACCCGGCTGACGCCACATCCTCGTCACATGCTGGAGCACAAACCCGTCATAGTGCGGCTCGGGTTGGATGTCGAAACTTCCCGGAAACGAGAAGGATGATTGGCCGCCGGCGGCCTTCGGGAAGTTAGGAACGGGCACGAACTGTAGAGTGTGTTCCCCTTCTGCTCGGATGATATCGCCCAGGAGATTTCCAACAAATCCGCCGATAGCGGCTCCTACATCGCCGCCCGCAGGCTGCATGCCGGTTTGATCTACCTCGTTTGTCGGGTCGTTGCTGCAATCGCGGTACAAGTTGCCGTCGCCGCCGCCGAAGCCGGACGGGTCAGGCTGCATCCAGCGCTGCAAGGACGTCAGCAGCGTCCGCCAGGGCGTCATCACTGTCCCCGACGTTCGGTCTTCGCGCAGCCCGTCGAACAGGATGTAGCCGCCCAATGCCGCGTTCGTCTCCGATGTGATGAGGCCGAAGACCGTGTAGTTAACGTGGTCCAGAACGCCGGTCGCGTCCCACACGTCCCGCACCGAACCCAAAGCGTCCTGCGATACCTGACGCAATCCCACCCCCACGTCGACTCGCGCGTACAACTGTGACGATCCCGGACCGCCCCAGATATAGCGCGTTGTCACGCTCACACTGGAGTTCAGGTCGGCCCACACCTGCCCCTGGTCGTACACGCTGTACGTCGTCGTCACGCTCCCGCCCGTCTGCCATTGCTGCTCCTTCATCAGGTTGCCGTACACGTCGTAGGTGTACGTCACCGTGTACTCCGCCGTCGTCCCGTTCGTCGTCTGCTCGATCGACACGAGCCGGTTCAGCGTGTCATAGGTATAGTACCACGTCTCCAGACTCGATCCTTTGCTCTTCTCCACGATGTCGCCCACGTTGTCGTAGGTGTACGTGCACGTGCCGTCCGTCGTGATCTGGTTGTCGCTCCCCGTGGCGTAGCCCGACATGGTCGGGTTGCCGTTGGCGTCATAGCTGTACGTCGTCGTCCCGTCGGAAAGCAGCTGGTGCGTCGTATCGTACGCGATAGGAATAGGTTCCCGACACCTTTTCCTCCCCCCGTAGGCGTACGAACTCGTTTGACTCCGCTTGAAGCCGTCGCCACTTGGCTCTCTGTGCGTCCCACGGGCCCGGCTGACGTGGTTTTCAGGACACACCTGTCGCTATAGCTTAGGACCATGCGCGTTTAAGGGCCTCTATATCTCTTGATTCGCCCTGGTCGTATTGCAAAGAGAAATCCGAAACGTGTTCGGGCCATACCTCATCATAACAATACCCTTCCAGAGTGTCGATTAGGCCATTTTTCACGAACAGTACGAAACCGGCACCGTGCCTTAAGCCGCTTATCTTGGCAGACACATCACCAAAAGAAAAAGTCTTACCAAAAGCAGCGCGGGGTGCACTGGGGGGAACTTGGAACGTAGTGAAGAACCCAACGCCGGTATCTTGCCTCTTTACCACATTACACATGCCAAACTGAGTCCTTAGGTCCTGCAAGACGGAATCCCCACCATTAAGGAGTTTCGCCATTACTGCCTTCTCCAGATCGGTACAGCTGATCAACATGGATCTTTACTCCTTCATATTGCGTCGTACCCAAGTGATCGACAATTCATTTGAAGGCGGTCCCAATTTTGGCCACGCCGCCAATCACCGTTCCTCTTACAGTAATCGTTTGCCCGCCGACAGTCACCGTTTCTTGGAATACGCCTGTAATCCCTTTCGCAGTTACTACAGCATCCGTGGCCTGCTGGATTGCCTGCAATGCTGTCCCCTCCGTCTTGAAGTAAGTCACTAGCGCGCCCAAGTTGTGCCCTGGATTGCCAAAAATGTGGTTAAGCTTGTTGGGATCTAGGCCTTTTTGTGTAACGGCGATGGCAGCATCGGCGGCGGATTCCTCGGCGGCAGTCGCTGGTGCTCCCGTCCCAGCCCTAAACCATTGTCCACTCCGTAATACGAGTGTTTTGCCGGATTGCGTCACAAAGCTTGGTCCCAGCGTGCTCCAGATCACCGCGCCATTCGCCAGCCATGTGATCCGTGCCAGCCCCTCCTTCCAGTCACGTCGAAACTGCGGGTCGGCGTCTTTCCAAGCTTCGATGAGGGTCGAATTCTCCGGCGGGGCCACCGTTCCGGGCGGCAGCGCGGAAAGGTCGTGCTCCTTGAACCAATTGTCCCAGTCCGGAGAGTACGAATTGGCCACCTCCAACCTTATGTCCGACAAGAACGCGCTGTAGATGCCGCGGCGGACCTGCTGCGTCTTTGGATTGAGAACACCGATGTAGGCCTCACTGCCGAACAACCCCGACGGCTCGAAATAGAGAATCGCCAGAGTCTGGTCCGCGGGTCTGGGGGGCGGATAGTAGTTTATATACGACAAGCCAGTTCGATCCGTCCCATTCGTCGGATCATTGCCACAGTCGCGGTAGAGGTTGTCGTCGCCCCCGCCGAAGCCTGATGGGTCCGTTTGCATCCAACGCTGCAAAGACGTCTGTAGCGTCCGCCACTCCGTCATCACGGTGCCGGATGCGCGATCCTCGCGCAGGCCGTCGTACAGGATATAGCCGCCCAGGGTCCAGCTCGTCTCCGACGTGATGAAGCCGAACGCCGTGTAGTTGAGGTGGTCCAGGACCCCCGTCGTGTCCCACACGTCCCGCACCGAGCCCAATGCGTCCTGCGACACTTGCCGCAATCCCACTCCCACGTCGATCCGGTCGTACAACTGCGACGATCCCGGACCACCCCAAATGTAACGCGTCGTCGCGCTCAGGCTGGAGTTCAGGTCGGCCCACACTTGGCCGTTGTCGTACGCGCTGTACGTCGTGGTGGTGGAACCGCCCGATTGCCACTGCTGCTCCTTCATCAGGTTGCCGTACACGTCGTAGGTGTACGTCACCGTGTACTCCGCCGTGGTCCCGTTCGTCGTCTGCTCGATCGACACGAGCCGGTTCAGCGTGTCGTACGTATAGTACCACGTCTCAAGACTCGAACCCTTGCTTTTCTCGATGATGTCGCCCACGTTGTCGTAGGTGTACGTCCACGTCCCGTCGTTGGTGACCTGGTTGTCGCTCCCTGTCGCATAGCCCGACATGGTCGGGTTGCCGTTGGCGTCGTAGCTGTACGTCGTCGTGCCGTCGGAGAGCAGCTGGTGCGTCGAGTCGTAGCTGTAGGTGTACGCTCCGCTGATCAGAACGCCCGTCGTCGATTGGCTCTGCCACGTCTGCGTCGTGACCAGGTCGGCGGCGTTGTACGTGTACTGGTAATACGACAGCGTCGCGGCACTGGCGTTCTTGTTGGTGATGGCCGTCATCCGGTCGGCGGCGTCGTAGGCGTAAACCGTCGTCCCCACCAGCGTGGTCAGCGCCGCGTCGCTGTAGCGCGTCACCGAGGTCAGCTCATTGGCGGCGTCGTAGCCCAGGCTGACGCCCGCCTGGGTCATCCCCGTTCCGCCGAACTGCTCCGCCGCCAGGCGACCGGCGTTGTCGTACTGGTAGGTCAGCACGCCGCCCAGCGAATCGGCCCGCTGCGTCACGTCGCCGGATGCGTCGTAGCTGTACGTCAGCGTCAGCCCCAGCGGATCGGTCTGCGCCGTCAGGCGATCCTGTGCATCGTAGCTGTTGCTGTACGTGCCGCTGTAGTCGGACGCCGTCAGCTGATTGCCATTGTTATCGTAGGTGTAGGTCAGCAGGTTCACCGTCGCCCCCGACGCCAGCCATGTCTCCGCCGTCGTCCGGCCGTCCGAATCATAGTGGAACACCTGCTCGCGGCCGTCGGCGTCCGTGATCGTGCTGGTCTGCCCGGCCGCGTCATACGTCCAGTTCCCCAGGGGATCGCGCGAGGCGGACATCTCGCCGTCCAGGTCGTAGACCGCCAGGCTCACGCCGCCCAACGCGTCGATCGTCTCGGTCGTGCGGCCCATCGAGTCGAGCAGGTAGGAGGTCCAGGAGCCGGTGGGGTCGCGCATCGCATCCAGCCGCCCCGCCGCATCGTAGCCGTACAGCGTGTCGCCCTCGGCGTACCACTGCTCCTCCACCAGACCGCGGTCGTCCGTGCCGTAGTAGATGCCGCTGACCCGGCCCAGCGCGTCCTCCTGCGTGGCCAGCAGACCTTCGAAGTAGTAGGTCATCGATGTGACGCCGCCGAGCGGATCTGTCACGTAGCTCAGCCGACCCATCACGTCATAGGTCGCCGTGGTCAGGTGGTTCAGCGCGTCGGTCGTCGTCAGGGGGAAGCCGTTGGCGTCGTAGCTCTGCGTCGTCGTGTTCCCCAAGGCATCCGTCGTGGCCGTCAGCCGGCGGTAGGAGTCATAGGCGTAGTCCGTCGTGTTCCCCCGCGCGTCGGTCATGCTGGTCATCAGACCGGAGGCGTTGTAGGCGTAAGCCGTGACGTTGGTCAGCGGATCCGTCGTGCTGGTCAGATGGCCCCCGGAGTCGTACGCCATCGTCGTGTTATGCCCCAGCTGATCCGTTTGCTTGGTGACCAGGTGGTCCAGCGACTGGTATTGCCATTGCAGCGTCGTGCCGTCCGGCATTGTCTCCTGGGTGACGTAGCCGGCAGTGTCGTAGGCATACTGGGTGATGCGGCCCAGCGGATCGATCTGTTCCGTCACCAGATGCGTGACAGCATCGCGCATAAAAGTGTACACGCCGCCATCGCCGTCGTATTGGTTCAAGGGCCGGCCCTGGAAGTCCAAAAGCCACTTCGTGGTATCGCCGACGGCGTTGGTTTGGCTGGCCAGCACCGGCGCCTTCACCGCCTCCGCAAGCCCCGTCACGCCTTGCACCGCCACCGGCAGCATCGCCGTGGGGCTGCCGTCGGCGTCGCCCCACATCGCCGTCACCACGCTGCCGGAGTCGCCGTTGTAGGCGAACTCATTCGTCTCGACGCCCCAGGCCTGGTAACTGAGATGGCCGTCGTATCCGTCGCCGCTGACGACGTCCTGCTGGCCGTCGGGGTTGGTGACCGACGTCAGGCCGACGCCGTCGTTGGCGAACGTATAGGTGCGGCCGTTGACCGTCTGGATCGTGGACAAGAGCGGGCCGTACACGCCGGTGCCGTAGCTGAAGGTGGCCAACGCGCCGTCGATGGCGGTCGTGCCCGTCAGCACCGTGACGCCGCTGATCGTGCCGTAGCGGTATTGCAGCGTCTCCTGGCCGTCGGCGCTGGTCCACTGCGTCTCGTAGCCGGCCGAGTTGTAGCTCTCCACCTCGCCGTCGGGGCTGGTGTAGGTGTAACCGCTGCCCGAGGTCGCCAGCGTGCCGAAGTCGTCGCCGGGGCTGGTAAAGGTGCCGGTCCCCTCGTAGAAGGACCATTCGCCCGTGCCGAAGACGCGCAGCATACCGGCCGGTCCGTAGGCGTCATAAGGGATGCTGACCAGCTGGTCGGTGGGGCCGTAGGCCCAGCCGGCGCCGAAGGGGCTGTAGTCCTGGCTGGCGGCATAGGCCGTTCCGGAGGCGCCCAGCGATCCCAGGCCCGTCGCCTCGATCGTCAGCCCCCAGGAGTGGTGCCCCATGCCCGTCGGGGGCGTTCCTCCCGGGTACACATTGAGCGCAATCTCGTCGCCCGCCGCGACGTTATCGGTGTGATAGACGATCGTCCGTGAGGGGCTGCCATCCCAGGTCAGCACCGCCGTGATGTAGCTGGGCAACGCCGCGGAGTTGGACGTGTCGATCAGGGCTTCGATGACCGGGTAGTTAAACGCACTGTCGGATTTGTAAACCAACGCCGCCCCGCCGTCCTGCGTGCCGCCGCTCTGGTCCAGGTTCAGCGGCAGCGCGGCCGTCACGTCGCCCAGCTGGTCCAAAGCGTCGCCGTTGATGGGATCGCTCGCCAGCTGCTCGGCGGCCACCAGCGACCAACTGGAGACGCCCGTGACCGACACCGGCCGCTTCGTGCTGGAGCCGGTGTTGCCGGCCCGGTAGTTGACCTGAGCCTCGAACCGCGCAGCAAGGGACCCGTAGTCGCCATCCCCCCTCAAGTCGGCGGTCTGCACCACCGTTACATGCGCGTCGCGTAGCACAGTTCACGGCCGTAGTCGGCCTCGTTCGGCTGCCATAGACGACGACGGCGCGCATCCGTGGACGAAAGCTCCCTGCAAATGTATATTTGCCACCTGTAATATCGCCGCAAAAGGAATCCGATAGGAACGATTCCCGGCTGCGGCGTCGGCGCTTGGCACCGTTCCTAGTTCACATGGCTGCCTGACAAGGTTTTCGGGACCCACAGACGCGGTTTTCGGGACTCACACCTACAAACTCGTCGCCCTTCAGATCATGAGTCGGCTTGGAATTGCAGAAACAGCGACGGAGTGTCTGAAAATCCTGCTTTAACCAGGCGGCCCGCTACGTCTGTAGCTATCTGGACAAATTGCTCGGGGCTGACGCGTATTTCGGTGCTGTCTTCTACGCCAAGCTTTCCCAACGGCTTACCAACAAAGAGGAGGTAGCGTTCTCCTGGGGCACCGAAATTGCCCCAGTAGTGCTCTAAGCCCGCTTTCTTCGCGTTCACAACAGCCCTATGCGACCGAAGTTCAAGTGCCTCAAGATCGTCGTCGCAAACTTCAAGGCGAATGCCGAAGAAAGCTATCGTAGTATCAGCCATTTTAGCCACCTTATGGATCGTTAATACGGATGTCAAAGCCAAGTTTTTGCAGCTTTTCCAACAAAGGCGCAGTCGGGCCGACCTGACCCGTGACTTCACTTGGCGAGAATTCCCACATCACCTGATCGAGCTGTCCCTGTCGTCGCAACCACCAGTCCCGTGCAAGTTCTTGTCGCGTCCGTGAATCAAGTGCTGTGCGGCCAACCTTCGACTCAATGCCGATGCTTTTGTCACCCAGCTTCAATACGTCAACTCTGCGAATCCCTCCAACCGTTGTAAATGGCCGTTCGGTGTATGGGGTCCCTTCTCTGGCAGCTATTGCATCTCGCACTGCATCTCCTGCAGCCTTATTCGCTTGAACTCCCGTTGGTAAACTACTTGGCCCTTCCGTTTCTTCGAATTCAACCTCCCCCGCCGACAGCAATACCCAGATGGCATCATTCATCTGCGCCCTCGCGTCCTCATAATCAGCTTCATTCTTCAATTGCCTCATCAACTCTTGCTGCTGCGCCATGTCGCACGCCTGCATTGTCGGGCCTGTCCAGGTGACTGTCAGTTGTCCTGGAGCATTCGAATCCGTTACGTCATTCCAGTCCGGCCCGTCGCCTACTGCTCCTACGACCCTAATATTATCCGAATCATATTGCGCTATTTCTACGGACTGGAAAGGCGTAAAGCCATATCCACCAAAATAGTCCGGCTCAGACGGATGCGCTTCTGACCACGCATCATAAAGCTGGTCCGACAGATACTGGACGGCCTGTTCATTGCTTAGGCCGGCCCATGCCGTGAGCTGTAGGCTTCCATCATCCAAGGTCTTGTGCCAAGCATTCCATCCTGGGAACATCGACGGCATCCGCTCGAAAACCACCGGACGGGTGCCGCCTTGAGTGGCCCAGCGCCACGCCGTTGGATGCGATTCCTTCACTGGCTCCATCACGGAATCGTCCAAATCCCATAGGCCCGTCGGATCACTCCCATTAGTCGGGTTATTGTCGCAGTAGCGGTACAGGTTGCCGTCGCCGCCCCCGAAGCCCGACGGGTCCGGCTGCAACCAGCGCTGTAGCGACGTGAGCAGCGTCCGCCATGGCGTCATTACTGTTTCCGATGCGCGATCCTCGCGCAGGCCGTCGTACAGAATGAAACCGCCTACGGTCCAATTCGTCTCAGACGTAATGAGGCCGTACACCGTGTAGTTGAGGTGGTCCAGTACGCCCGTCGTGTCCCACACGTCCCGCACCGAGCCCAACGCGTCCTGCGATATCTGCCGCAATCCCAGTCCTACGTCGATCCGCGCGTACAACTCCAACGACCCCGGACCGCCCGAGATGTAACGCGTCGTCGCGCTCAGGCTGGAGTTCAGGTCCGCCCACACCTGGCCATCGTCGTACACGCTGTACGTCGTTGTCACGCTCCCGCCCGACTGCCACTGCTGCTCCTTCATCAGGTTGCCGTACACGTCATACGTGTACGTCACCGTGTACTCCGGCGTCGTCCCGTTCGTCGTCTGCTCGATCGACACGAGCCGATTCAGCGTGTCGTAGGTATAGTACCACGTCTCCAGGCCCGTCCCCTTGCTCTTCTCCACGATGTCGCCGACGTTGTCATAGCTGTACGTCCAGACGCCATCCGTCGTGACCTGGTTGTCGCTGCCCGTGGCGTAGCCCGACATAGTCGGGTTGCCGTTGGCGTCGAAGCTGTACGTCGTTGCGCCGTCGCCCAAAACTTCGCTGTCGGCGTCGTAGCTGTAGGTATACACGCCGCTCAGCGTCCCCGTCGACGTCGTGCTCGACCACGTTTGCGTGCTGACCCGACTCGCCGCGTCGTAGGTGTAATCGTAATACGACAGCGTCGCCGCGCTGGCGTTCTTGTTCGTGATGGCCGTGACCTTGCCGTCGGCGTTGTAGCCATAAACCGTCGTGCCCACCAGCGTGGTCAACGCCGCGTTGCTGTAACGCGTCACTGAGGTCAACTGGTCGGCGGCGTCGTACGCCAGGCTCACCCCCGCCTGCGTCATCCCCGTCCCCCCGAACTGCTCCTTCGTCAGACGATCCGCATTGTCGTACTGATAGGTCAGCACGCCTCCCAGCGAATCGAACCGCTGGGTGATCCGGCCCGCCGCGTCGTACTGGTACGTCAGCGTCAGACCCAGCGGGTCCGTCTGCGCCGTCAGCCGGTCGTCCGCGTCGTAGCTGTTCGTGTACGTCCCGCTGTAATCCGCCGCCGTCAGCTGGTCGCCGGCGGCGTCGTAGGTGTACGTCAACAGGTTCACCGTCGCCCCCGACGCCAGCCACGTCTCCGCCGTCAATTGGCCGTCGGAGTCGTAGTGGAACACCTGCTCGCGCCCATCGGCGTCCGTGATCGTGCTGACGTTTCCGGCGGCGTCGTAGGTGGTGGCCGTGCGGTGGCTCAAGGGGTCGATCACCGCCGTCTGCCGCTCCTGGCCGTCGAACTGGAACTGCGTCGTGTTGCCGTCGGAATCCGTGATCGCCGTGACGTTCCCGTTCGCATCGTACGCCGTCGTCGTGCGGTTGCTCAAAGCGTCGATGACCGTCGTCTGCTCGCCGGCGGCGTTGAACAGGTACTGGGTCGTGTCGCCCATCGGGTCAGTGACCGCCGTCACCTGTCCCGCTGCGTCGTAGGCCGTCGTCGTCCGGCTGCCCAGGGGATCGACCACCGTCGTTTGCCGGCCCAGCTTGTCGTAGAGGTACTGCGTCTGGTTGCCGTCGGCGTCCGTCACCTTCGTGACGTCGCCGTCGCCGTCGTAGGCCGTCCGCGCCGTGTTCCCCAAGGGGTCGATCGACGCCGTCGGCTCGTGCAAGGCATCGTACACCGTCTGGCTCTCGTTCTGCAAGCCGTCGATGGAATAGACCTGGTCGCCCACCAGGTCGTAGCCCACGGTCGTTACGTTGGTCAGCGCGTCCACCGTCTGCGTCTGACGGTTGAGGGCGTCGTACATGTACGACGTGACCTGGTTTAGCGCGTTGGTCACCACCGTCGCGTTGCCCACGGCGTCGTAAGCCGTCGTCGTGGTATGGCTCAGCGGGTCGGTCATGGTCGTTTGCCGGCCGTCCGCGTCGAACTTGTAGGTCGTCACATGCCCCAGCGTATCCGTGCTGGAGGTCACGTCCCCCACCTTGTCATAGGCCTGCGTCGAGGTCGCCTGGGCCGAGGTGCCGACCGCAACGGTCGTCTTCGTCAACCGATCCAGCGCGTCATAAGCATAGCTGGTCACGTTGCCGTTGGCGTCGGTGACCGTGCTGACGTTGCCGTCCGCGTCGTAGGTCGTCGCCACCGTGTGACTCAGCGGATCGGTCGTGGCCGTCACCCGGCCGTCCGCGTCGAAATTCGTGGTCGTGGTGTGGCTCAGCGGGTCGGTCGTGCTCGTCACGTCGCCGTCCGCGTCATAGCCCGTCGCCGTTGAGCCGCCCAGCGGGTCGGTCGTGGACGTCATCTCGCCGACGCTGTTGTAGGAGTAGTCCGTCCAGTTCCCCAACGCGTCGCGCGAAGCGGTCAGCTCGCCGTCCAGGTCGTATCGCGCCAGTGTTACGCCGCCCAAAGGGTCGATGGTCTCGGTGACGCGGCCCATCGCATCCAGCATGTAGGTGGTCCAGGCGCCGGTGGGGTCGCGCATTCCATCCAGCCGCCCTGCCATGTCATAGGCGTACAGCACGTCGCTAGCCTGGGCCGTCCCCTCGGCCAGGAACTGGTCCTCTACCAGACCCCGGTCCGCCGCGTCGTAGAGAGTGCCGTTGACCCGCCCCAGCGCGTCCTGGTCCGTCGCGTGCAGGCCGTCGAAATAGTAGGTCATCGACGTCACGCCGCCCAGCGGGTCGGTCCAATAGCTCAGCCGCCCCATCACGTCGTAGGTCGTCGTGGTCACATGGCCTAGCGCGTCGGTCGTCGTCAGGGGGAAGCCGTTGGCGTCGTAGCTCTGCGTGGTGGTGTTGCTGAGCGCATCCGTCGTGGCCGTCAAGCGCCGGTACGAATCGTAGGCGTAGTACGTGGTGTTGCCCCGCGCATCGGTCATGCTGGTTTCCAGGCCGGAGGTGCTGTAGGCGTAAGCCGTCACGTTGCTCAGCGCGTCCGTCGTGCTGGTCAAATGGCCTGCCGAGTCGTAGGAGGAGGTCGCGGTGTGCCCCAGCTGGTCGGTTGCCGACGTGACGAGGTGGTCCAGCGTCTGGTACTGCGATTGCACCGTCGTGCTGTCGGGCAGGGTCTCCAGGGTGACGTAGCCGGAGGAGTCATAGGCGAACTGGGTGGTGCGTCCCATGGGGTCGATCTCTTCCGTCACCAGCTCCGTTGTGGCGTCGCGCAGGAAGGTGTACACGCCGCCGTCGGCGTCGTACTGGACCAGCGGCCGGCCCTGGAAGTCCAGCTGCCACTTTGTCACGTCGCCCTCGGCGTTGGTCTGACTCGCCAGCACCGGCGCCTCCACCGCTTGCAAGACTCCCGTCCGGCCCTGCACCGCCACCGGCAGCATGGCCGTTGGGCTGCCGTCGGCGTCGCCCCACGTCGCTGTCACCACGCTGCCGCTGTCGCCGTTGTAGGCGAACTCATTCGTCTCGACGCCCCAGGCCTGGTAAGTGAGATGGCCGTCGTATCCGTCGCCGCTGACGACGTCCTGCTGGCCGTCGGGGTTGGTCACCGACCCCAGCCCGACGCCGTCGTTGGCGAAGGTGTAGGTGCGGCCGTTGACGGTCTGGATCGTGGACAAGAGCGGCCCGTACACGCCGGTGCCGTAGCTGAAGGTGGCCAACGCCCCGTCCATGGCGGTCGTGCCCGTCAGCACGGTGACGCCGCTGATCGTGCCGTAGCGGTACTGCAACGTCTCCTGGCCGTCGGGGCTGGTCCACTGCGTCTCGTAGCCGGCCGAGTTGTAGCTCTCGACCTCGCCGTCGGGGCTGGTGTAGGTGTAACCGCTGCCCGAGGTCGCCAGCGTGCCGAAGTCGTCGCCGGGGCTGGTAAAAGTGCCCGTCCCCTCGTAGAAGGACCATTCGCCCGTGCCGAAGACGCGCAGCATGCCGGCCGGGCCGTAGCTGTCGTAGGGGATGCTGACCAGCTGGTCGGTGGGCCCGTAGGCCCAGCCGGCGCCGAACGGGCTGTGGCTCTGGTCCACCATATAGCCGGTGCCGGAGGCCCCCAGCGACGACGCGCCGGAGGCCGAGATCACCAGCGACCAGCCGTCGTGGCCGGTGCCCGTCGCCTGGAAGTCCAGCGACACATTCAGCGCGATCTCATCGCCGGGGGACAGGCCGACGGTGGAATAGACGCCCGTCGAGGGCGTGCCGTCCCAATACAAAACCGCCGTGATCTGGCTGGGCAACGCGGCGGAGTTGGAGGTGTCGATCACCGCTTCGATGACCGGGTTGTTAAACGCGCTGTCGGAGTTGTAAACCAGGGCGGCGCCGCCGTCCTGCGTCCCGCCGCTCTGGTCCAGGTTCAGCGGCATCTCGGCCGTCACGTCGCCCAGCTGGTCCAACGCATCGCCGTTGATCGGGTCGCTGGTCAGCTGCTCGGCGCCCACAAGCGACCACGAAGACGCGCTCGTGACCGACACGGTCTGCATCGAGCTGCCGCCGGTGTTGCCGGCCAGGTCGTTCACCTTGGCCTTGATCTTGTACGTCGTCCCCACCGTCAGGGCGTAAGCCAGCGGGAACGTCGCCTGGCCGCCCACCAGCGTGGCCGCCGACGAATTGGTGTTGAGCAGCGTCGTACCGGTCGAGTCGTACACCAGGATCGTCACGGTCGCCGGGGACGCCAGGCCGTTGAGGTCGCTGGCCGTCACCGTCAGCACCGGGTGCTCGCTGCCCGTGCTGGACGGGACGCTGAGCGTCACTGTCGGCCCCGTCAGGTCCACCGTGACCAGCCAGGACGCCGTGGAGGCGCTGGGGACGCCGCTCACCGTCTGGATCGCGGTGAAGGCGGCCGCCCCTTCCGGCAGCGTGTGGCTGGAATAGTAGTAATTGCTGGTCCAGTTCCCCGAGCCGTCTGCCGTCAGCGTGTCGATGACGCCCTTGCCGGCCTGGGACAACGTCACCGTGGCGCCCGGCTCGGCCGTACCGGAGATGGTGACGTTGCCCGTGTCGGTGACCTGGTCGCTGCTGGAGCTGCCGCTGTCCGGGCTGATCCCGGTGAAGGCCGGCGGCGGCGGCGCCGACGAGGACGGAAGGACCTTGCTGACGAAAGCGTCATAGGTGGCGCTGCCGTGCGCCGAGGAGCCGTAGGCGCCCGGCGAGGTCGGGAAGTCGGTCGAGTCGGTGTAGCCGGTGAGGTACAGAGCGCCGGGCTGGTATACCTGGTCCACGGCGATGGCCGTGCCGTAGTCGGCGCCGGAACCGCCCAGGTAACTGCCCAGCGTCAAGGTCGCCCCCGTCGGGTCCAGCCGCGCCACGAAGGCGTCCTCGCCGCCGCCGCCGCTGGTCGCTTGGAACGTCCCCGCGGTGGTCGGGAAGGAGCTGCCGCTGGTCGTGCCGACCAGGTTGACGCCGCCGGCCGGGTCCAGGCCGACGCCGCTGACCGTGTCCGTGCCGTCGCCCAGGTCGGTGGAATAAACCAGCGACGCGCCGGAGGGAGCGAACTCGGCGACGAACGGACCCGCCGTCGCGCTGGCGTCGTAGGCGCCGGTGGTGGTCGGGACGGAGCTTCCCATCAGGAAGTTGCCGGCCAGGTAGGCGGCGCCGGTTTGGTAATTCACCGCTGCGCCGACGCCCTGCACCTGGCCGGTCCCGAAGAAGGTCGAGTAATCCAGGGCGCTGCCGGAAGGGTTGATCTTGGTCAGGAAGGCGTCGTAAGTGGCACTGCCAAAGGTCGATTGGTAGGCGTTGGCCGTCGGGAAGTTGGAGGCGGCGGTGTAGCCGGCCACATAGGCGTCGCCCTCGACGTCAATGGCCACGGCGGCCCCGTGGTTGGAGCCAGCCGCGGAGGCGGCTGACCCGCCCAGGAAGCTGCCGTAGTCCAGCGCCCCGGCCGGCGACAGTTTGGCCACAAAGGCGTCGTCGCCGGTGAAGGTGGTCTGAAACGCCCCGCTGGTGGTCGGGAAGAACGAGCTGGCGCCGGTGTTGTCGGTAGTCGCTTCGCCCGTAACGAAGGCGTCGCCCTGGGGGTCCACCGCTACAGCGGTCGCGGTGGTCCCGTACTGGCCGAAGTAGGTGGAGTAGACCAGGCTGTCGCCCGTTTCGTTCAGCTTGGCGACGAAGCCGCCGCCTCCGCTGTCGGCCCACGTCTCCAGGTTATGCGCCAGCGGGAAGCCGTCGGTCCCGGTCGCGCCGACCACCACCGCCTCGTCGGCGGCGTCGACCGCGATCCCGTAACCGACCGTGCTGCCGCCGTCGGTGCCGCCGAAGTAACTGGAGTAGGCCACGCCCGTGCCGCTGGGATTGAGCTTGGTCACGAAGGCGTAGCCGTAGCTGGGGGTGTCGCCGCCGCCCAGCGGCGAGCCGGGGAAGTCCGTGGAGTTTGTGCCGCCGGTGATGTAAGCGTTTCCGGAGCCGTCTACGGCGATGCTGTAACCGTAATCGTTGCCGCTGCCGCCCAGGTAGCTGCCGTACACCAAAGCCGGGTCGATCTGCAACGGCTGCGTCGGGTCGTAATCGGACGCCTCGAAGCTGACGGTCCCGTCCTGGTTGAGGACCTCCGAGCCGTTGACGTAGGTCACGACGCCGTTGATGGTCTGGGAGAACACCGGCGCTGTTTGGTCGATGACGCC
>Ga0307476_10001265_pt1 | contig 15591 bp, 17 predicted proteins | sample atmos_gasesECM2C_2_FD_203314 | JGI IMG/M metagenome (GOLD analysis project Ga0307476, IMG submission 203314) | Hardwood forest soil microbial communities from Morgan-Monroe State Forest, Indiana, United States - atmos_gasesECM2C_05 | ecosystem: Environmental > Terrestrial > Soil > Temperate... | reverse complement strand
TGGCGTGCGGCGGCGGCGAGTTTCTCACTGCTGGGGCCTGGAATGGGTTCGGCCAGGTCGAACAGGGAGTGGTCTTCGCGCTGGCAGAAGTATTGGGTCTGGAATAGTTCGGGGAGGCAGACTACTTGTGCGCCGCGTCCGGCTGCGTCGGCTGTGCGTTCGAGAGCCTTTTGAAGATTCTGTTCGGGCTCCGGGCCGCAGGACATTTGCACCAGGGCCACGCGGAATTTGTCAGGGGGCACGCTTCGTCCTCCGCCGATCAATATAGCATCCGGAAGGCAGCCGTCAGCTTCCGGTTATCTCCCGTCGTCGGGGCATGCGAGACGTGGCGCGAGCGGGATCGCCAAACAAGGGAACTTTCTTATGCACGCGACTATGCTCAAAAGGGAACACCCAGCCTCACGGGAAGGGCCAAGTTACCACGGTTACGTCTCACCTCGTGGATATCGGGACGAGCCTCTCCTTCCGAGTGAAGATAGAGGATATGAGATTAGAAGTGCTTTCGCTTGTGTGGCGGCTTGATTGCTTGTCTTGTGTGTTCACTGTTTTTTCGACGATTCTGATAGGGAGAAGATGCTGGACGGGCTGGGTGCTAGCGGCGGTCAACAGCCTGATCATTTGCGTTATCGGGTTAAGAACGGGGCAACTGGGCTTGATTCCGGCGAACCTGTTTTGTATTGTGCTCTACGCGGTCAACCTTCGAACGTGGCGCAAGGCCGAGTTCTCCTGAGCCGCACGGCTCAAAGATTGTCGCACCAGGGAGAGAGTCGTTCGAGGGCCCTAGGGTGTGCGCTTGAGCACCAAATCCAGGGTGGTTCCGCCTTGCTTCCAAACGCCCGTAATTCTCGAGCTGTCTTTGTCCATGGTGCCGTCATAGGCACACAGACCGGGCGTGCTTTCGAAATGCAAAGTCGACTTGCTATACGTGATTACCGTGATCTGGACGCCGGAAACGTCCTGATCAGGGTAGTCGATGGTGCCCCGCAGGCTGCCGTCCTGCTCAGCGGAAATGTGCACTACGACTTGCTTCTTAGGTTGGCCCCCGGGATTCAGGGTTCCCGTCCATTCTCCAACGACTGGCGGAGCGTCTTGCGCCGTGAGACGGGGCAGAACGCCACCTGCGAACGTCAACGCCAATCCCACGTAGAGCGCGAACGATGAATGGCGAAGCTCTTTCATAGTGAGTCTTCCTTAATCTTACGAAGAGTACCACGGGCGAAGCCTTGGGGCGAAGACTACAACGGTCCTCGTAGTTGTGAATGTCCGCGTGGCATCCTTTCATGCTGTTCCTGTAAAGTAATTCCTCGGGAGACTTACGAGTCGAATTGGAGGCGTCATCTTGAAACAGGGCAATCATGGAGGCGGGCATTCTGCGGGAAAGTCCCACGGAAGTTCAGGACATGCTGGGGACGGGGTGGAGCGGCATCTGCACAATCCAATTGAAGACCGGCTGATTCCGCTCGAGCCGCTTGATCTGGGCAAGGTGAAGTCGATTGACGATCTAGTGCGGGCGATGTCCAAAACGGCTTTTACTGGGCGGCAACTCGGGGAAGCTGCTGACGTGCTGGAGGCGATGGCTCGCGACGAGGATTGCTTCGTGGTGATGACTTTGTCGGGCGCGATGACCGTGGCCAAGCAGGGGCTGATCGTAACTGAGTTGATTGATCGCGGCATTGTGAATGCGGTGGTCTCAACCGGGGCGCTGATGGCTCACGGGCTGGTGGAGGCTACGGGACGCGCGCACTTTCGCTACAACCCGGAAGTTCCTGACGAGGAACTTTACGAGCAGGGTTACAACCGGGTGTATGACACGCTCGAGCCGGAGCAGAACCTGGACGATGTGGAAGAAGTGATGTCGATGGTACTCGAGGGCTGGGATCACAATGAAGTGATGTGTTCGTACAAGCTGAATCATGCGATTGGGGCTTATCTGGCTAAGAACGTTCAGGAGCGGGGGATTCTGAAGTCGGCGCATGACCAAGGTGTTCCGGTGTTTGTGCCGGCATTCAGCGATTCGGAGATGGGGCTGGACACGGCGTTGAATAATCGGCTGCGGGAATCTACGGGGCGGCACAAGATACGGTTTGATCCTTTTCTGGATCTCGAGCACTTCGCTGCGACTCTGCTGCGGCAGAAGAAGCTTGGGATTCTGACCATCGGCGGCGGGGTGCCGCGGAACTGGTCGCAGCAGTTTGGTCCGTTCTGCGAATTGCGGCACCGGCGGCTGGGGGAGAATATTCCGTTGAAGCGGTATCACTATGGGCTGCGGATTTGTCCCGAGCCGGTTTACTGGGGAGGATTATCGGGCAGTCCTTATAGCGAGGCGATTTCTTGGGGGAAGTTTGTGCCTCCGGCGGAGGGCGGGAGGTTTGGGGAAGTTTTTGTCGACGCTACTGTGGGTCTGCCGCTGATTGTGGCGGCGGTGTTGGAGCGGTTGGATAAGAAGGGGAGCAGGGCGGGCAAGGCGAAAGCGGCGGCGGCTCGGAAATAGACCCGATGCCTTCGTGACGACTTATGCGCTGCGGCCCGATGAACCTGGGCCGCCGGACGGGCGAATGCGCCCGTCCCCACATGGGTTTGTGATGATTTGATAGCGGCTAGGCGCCGGTTTCGGAGGACGCTTCCCGGCTTTTTCGGTAGAGCGGAGCCAGGATGCTGTTTTCTAATACCTGGGATTCTGCTTCCACCCAGTCCTGCAGGGCAAAGCCTTCGGTCTGGCCGCGCTTGTCGTACAGTTGCTGGGCGTGGAGCCGGATCTTTCTTTCCAACAGTTCGGTTATGAGGGCTTGCTGCTTTTGTCTACGGGTATCGCTGTCCACACTATTCCTCTTGCTTATGTCGGTATTTATCTACAGTTCTATGATACGGGAAGGCTGTTAACGGAAGGTTACATTTGGGAGGGCTGGGGGTTACTAAAGTATAAGTATAGCACGAGCGAGCGCCGCTACTTAACTGATTTTGCGGAGGCCAGCATCTCGCGTCGCAGAATTGCATTGATGCGGGACTGATAGCCTTTGCCCTGCGCCTTTAGCCAATCCAACACATCAGCATCGACTCGCGCGGTGATCTGGCGCTTGCGCGGGCGATAGAAGTGGCCTCGCCTGGCGTTCCTCCACTGTTCCTCCGTCATTTCGGGGATGTCGCTGGTATCAATCTCGTAGTCGGGGCGGACTGCGAGGGCCTTCAATTTCGCGCGATCCGCCTTTGTCAGAGGAGGTAGAGTTTCCGGAGTGTATCTAATTATTTTCGTCTTCATAGCGTCGCCTCTTCGGCGAGGGACGAGTGGTCGAAGAAACGGAGGCCCTATCCGGGCAGCCTGCTCACTCATCCGTGTAAATGGCGAGCGAACACGCCGGCAGTTATCCACACCAATGTATAACCGCTAACCGCGAGATTGTTGAATCTCACGTTTTTTCCAGAGCGCCGTCTCCACAATTCGATACTGGGGTTCACGACGAGACCGACGAGAATGGCAATGCCCATGAACTTGCCGAAGAGGTCTGAAGTGCCCCAGCGCAATTGAACCTGATCTCCCACGATGAGCGCTCCCACAAACGCCTGCAGGATGATCGGCCAGAGGGCCGGGGGCTCAGAAACGCCACGCTCAATTGTCGCTGTTGATTCCATTTTGAACCTCCTACAGCTTACTTCGCCTAGTCATACATGCCCCGCGAACGGTATTAATCAAAGATCAACACCGCTGACGCGATCACCGTGGTCCAGAGGCCGCGCTTGTCGCCTACGGCGGATTGCGTGACGTTGGCGGTGCGGACGATTTTGTTGGAGAGGCGGTAGATTTGTTTTTTCTCGTCCCAGGAGCGGTCGGGGTCGAACTCTACGTTCAGCGTCGTCGCGAGCATTTCGGCGGCTAGTTCTTCGGCGTATTCTCCGGCGGCGTCTTCGGTCTCACCGAACGAGTGGTGCTCGCTGAGATATCCGTAGGTGTTTTTGTCGGCGGGGATGGCTACGCCGATCGAGGAAGCTAGCAGGCGGTGAGCTTCGTGGGTGGAGTTTTCAGCCACGACCGCAAACACGACTTCGCCGGGGCTGAGATACTTCACTCCTTCTTTACGAGCCAGCATCTTGCAGTTTGGAGGGAAGATGGAAGAAACGCGAACCAGGTTCTGGGCTGCGATACCGGCGTCACGCAAGGCCAACTCGAAGGATGTTAGCCGCTCGCGGTGTTTCCCGACTCCCTTGGTGAAGAACATCCGCTTGGGAACCATGTCTTTGCCCAACGCTGTTTACCTCCGGCACGAAAAAATTTGAGATTGAGAATGCACATTAACATAATGGTTTGTAAAGGGAATATGAATTTCGCGTACGGGGAGAAAAAATGGCGGAAACCGCTGGCGCGGTTCCCGCCACCATGCCCGGTCCGTTTTAGGGGGAGGGTGCCGGGCAAATCCGCACTACTCTACCACAGCTTCGACCGTGGTCAACTAAAAGGCTGAGGCCGTTCGGATTTCCGAACGGCGGTGAGTCTTCGCGGTGTCAGCGTTACATCACCTGGTTTATGTCACCTACTTATTGTAAACCTGTTCAATGTCACTTGGCGGCGACGGAACTCACCGTAATGGTGTCCCCGTCCAAAGAGCCGGTTACGGTTGCATTCTTGCCGGCCTGCTTGTCGAGCGTGGCCAGAGCAGCCTTGTCAGTGGTGTCCAGGACATAAATCTTCTCGCCCACGACCAGGGCAAACTTGGAGCCTTTTCCGACGCAGGTGCGGGTGCAATCGGCTGCCGTTCCTTCCATGTGCTTTCTGCCACACATGGCGTCGCCCACCTCGCCTGTAAAGGTCTGCTTGCCGGCGGCAAAAGCGAGCAGGCTAGAGAATACTATCCCCGAGAAGATGACTGCTGTTACCGCTTGGAACCACCGCGAAGCATGATTCATTCCGTTCTCCTTTGGCTGTGATCGGCAGATGGAGGTCCGTGCCTCCCGAGAAACATTGCTGAAACCACGTTTTAGCTTATGTCTAATAGATGATCACGAGGCAGAAAAGGTGCCAGATTCACTGCGTGGCTTTGGCGGTGTATTGCAGGTCGACGTCTACGGTTTTGTCGCGTGTGATGGCGGTTACGTGGGGGTCGACTTCCCAGTCGAGAGTGGGTGGGAGCAGCTTTCTGGCCTGAGGCAGGAACTGTTTGAGGTAGGTGGCGTCGTAGACTTCTCCGGGACGGATCTTCCAGGCGGCGCGCAGCCGGGCGGTCAGATTGTTGTCGAGACCGCGGAATTCGAGCTCGCCCATGCGGTAGAGGGCGCCTTCTTGCACTGCAAGGTGGTAAGCCACGCCTCCGGCGACGTCATCGAATTCGGCGTTCACCTTGATCGCCGCCAGGATATATCCGCGGGAACCGTAGAGGGTCTGAACCTCACGCAGGTCGTTTGCCAGTTGAACTTTGTTGGCTGTTTGTCCCGCCCGGGCGTGCAGCAGCGGGTCAAGCTGGTCGGTGGGGATCTCTTTGTTGCCTGACCAATCCCACTTGGTGAGCTTGTACTGGAGGCCGGGAGTAACGGGGAATATAACCTCGACAAAGGTGGGTGGCTGTTTATTGTCGATCGAGTCCGAGGCGTCCGCTTTAATGACCTTGGGTCGTGCCGAGGCGCACGAGGCCTTCAGATATCCGTGCTCGTGATAGATAGGCAGCAGATCGTGCTCGATGAAGTTATTCATGTAATCGCGGGAGTACTCGCGATCGGACAGTTTTTCTGCCGCAGCCTGGAGCAGGGGCAACTCACCCGCGCCGGCGCCGGGGAATTCGGCGTGGCGGATGCGAATGCTTACGCCGGCGACGTTATAGGCAATCGACTCGAGCCGCTCGTCCTTGCCGTTGTTGCGCTGATATTCCACGTGGCCGGGGATGCCATTTTCGACGAGCATGGCCTGGAGAACGTCCGAGACCTGGTCAGGCAAACGGCCGTTGGTGGGCAGTTCTCCGTTGAAAAGCGGAACGTGTTCGTGCAGCTTGTGGAGGAGTTCTTCGTCGGTGAACCAGACGAAGTCGGCGAAGCGGGCTGGGACAAACTTGTCGGCATCGATGACATGAAACTCGAGCCTGGTACCGGCTGAGGAGTAGGAGTAGGTGTAGGTGATGTCGCCGAAGGCTCCGGTCTCACCGAGCTGGCGGGCGGCCTTCTTGAAATCCGGCTCGTGAGCGATGGTCCCGATCGGCAATCCGCTGGCGGCTGCGACGTCCTCCTGGGTGAAACGTTTGCTGCCGGTTACCTTTACCGCGATGAGCTTGTACGAGACCGGTGGCTGGGTCTGAGAGAAGGCAGAGAGGCAGAGCGGGCTCAAGAGCAGGGAAGCGAGGAGGAAACGCGTGGGAAATCGTTGGGGAAAGGTCTTCATCTACTTTGATCGGATCTACTTCGATCGGGGCGCGATACGTCGCTGGATTTGTGTTTCCTGGCAATCTCGATGAAGGCGAGGGCGGCGCGGCTGAGAGCCTTGTCTTTGCGGAAGACCAGGGCGAGGTCGCGGCGGAGTTGGGCGTCGGCCATGGGGATGGCGAGGAGAAAACCGGCGCGAACGTCCTCCTGCACGTTGGAGCGGGCGATGAAGCCGACGCCGACGCCGGCCGCCACGAAGCGCTTCAGGAGTTCGCTGGAATCAAGTTCCATACTGTAGTTCGGTTTTAACCGGCGCTCGCGAAACAGTTCATCGAGTGCGTCGCGGGTATGGCCGGCTTTGGGGAGAACCAGCGGATACTTGGCCAGGTCTCCCACGGGAGCCGTCTTCATCTTACCCAGCGGATGGTGCGGCGGGGCGATGATGACCAGCTCATCCTGATGGATGAGGACTACGGTAAGGCGGTTGTCTTTTACGGGCAGTGAGACCACGCCGAAATCGACGGAGTTGTCGGTGACCGATTCGAGAACTTTGGCGTAGTCGGCGCGCTTGATGTTTACCGAGACGTCGGGATACTGCTTTTTGAAATCGGCAAAGACCTCGGGAAGAATGTGCAGGCAAGTCCCTTCGTTGGCACCCACGGTAATGGCGCCGCGGGGGACGTGCTCCATTTCGGCGAGGGAGGTCAACATTGCCTTGCGGGCGTCGAGAGTTTCCTGCGCGTACTTTTGGAAGGACTTGCCGGCTGCAGTGAGAGAGACTTTGCCGCCGGAGCGGTCGAAGAGCTTGGCGCCGACTTCGTCCTCTACAGCGCGAATCTGCGAGGAGATAGCGGGCTGAGTGCGGAAACGCTTCTCCGCTGCCCGGGAGAACGAAGCATGGCGCGCTACTTCGAGAAAGGTTTGGAGTTGGTCGAAGTCCATGGGCAGCGATCAGTGGCCAGTGGTCCGTGGCCAGTGAAACCGAAGCGCAATCTGAAAACGACGCATCATTTGGCTTTGGCTGTCTTGCGGAACGAATTGTAGCAGGGCGGCTGGCTTTCCAAAGCACCGGCGCTGCCTTAGGCAGGTTCCCGTTTAAGCAACAATAATTATGCGGAGATACAGCGTTTGCTGTAGCGAAAATTTTCTTGGTCCATGCTAAAAACTCTTAGTAGTTCGGCTGATCAGCTGCTACCGCGCACAAAAGACAAGTTGCAAATCAGTGGCACGAGGCGTGCAGTAACCACAAGCGAGTACAGGTGGAGAAGAATATGCTGAGTGTCCATATCGAGAACATCGGCGAAATGGCAGTTATTGAATGCGAAGGACGAATTGTCCGGAGCGAAGCTGCTTTCGAATTACGCAAAGCGGTCACCTTACAAAGCGATGCCCGAATCATTGTCCTCGATCTCTCGGAAGTGAGCGCCATCGAAAGCGGAGGTCTTGGGATGCTCGTTTTTCTGCAGCGATGGGCTCACGACCACGACATTCGACTTAAGTTGTTCAATCCCCGTCAGAATGTTCGGACCAGGCTGGAGCACGCCAGTTCGATGCGAGAGTTCGATGTGGCTACGCTAGACGAAATGATGGCTCTGCTGGCTTGCGCCGATAGCCGCTACGCGCTAGTTGCCTGACTCTTTTGCGTCGGAAGGGTTGTGAGGATGGGGCTTGTCGTCGTTCGTTAATCGCGCGTTGACCGCTCGACTCAACTGAAGGCTCAGCGAGGATCAGTTGCCTTATTCGTGTGCCCAGCGGGCTGTCTCGATCGCCGGGTCAGATTGAAAGCTGTGTTTACCAAGCCAACGTGAGAGAAGGCCTGAGGAAAATTGCCTAACTGGCGTTTTGCGACGGGATCGTACTCTTCCGATAGAAGACCGACATCGTTCCGAATCTCCAACAGCCGCCCGAACATCCGCACGGCATCTTCATGGCGGCCCTGCAACTCATAATTATCTGCCAACCAGAATGAGCAGGGCAGAAAAGCTCCTTCTCCGTGGGGCATACCGTCTACGGCGGGATCCTGCGTGTACCGTTGGACAAATCCATTTTGCACGAGATGAGTTTCGATGGCTTTAACCGTGCCGATTACACGTGCATCGTCGGGCGGAAGAAACCCCAGCAGCGGCATCATCAGGACGCTGGCGTCGAGGTGTTTGCCTCCGTAATACTGCACAAAGGAATTCATATTCGCATCGAAACCCTGCCGGCAAACCTGCTCATGAATGGCATCACGAAGTTTTGTCCAGCGGGGGATATCTGCGGCGAACCGGCCCATTTGTGCCGATCTTACCAGGCGATCGACAGCGACCCATGCCATGATTTTCGAGTGGACGAAATGCCGTCGTGGACCGCGCACCTCCCAAATGCCGTCATCGGGCTGCTCCCAGCCCGTTTCCAGGAATTCCAGCATCTTCAGGGCGACTTCGTGACCGGCGTGCTGGGGCGGTTCCAGGCCGGCTTCGCGTGCCTCAAAAAGCGTGTTGGCCACCTCCCCAAAGATATCCAGTTGATATTGTTTGTAAGCGGCATTGCCGGTTCGGACGGGGACAGATTTTTCGTATCCGGGTAGCCACGGGAGTTCCAGTTCGGTGAGCCTGCGTTCGCCGCGAAGGCCATAAACGATGTTAAGTTCGGAAGGGCTGCCAGCAACAGCGCGCAGAAGCCATTCCCGCCACTCTCGCGCCTCTTCTAAATATCCGGCCTTGAGCAGCGCTTGCAGGGTCAGGGTCGCATCTCGCACCCAGCAAAACCGGTAGTCCCAATTGCGCACGCCCCCCAGTAATTCAGGCAATGAAGTTGTGGGCGCGGCTACGATTCCGCCCGTGGGCAGAAATGTCAGGGCCTTTAGCGTGATCAGCGAGCGTAGCACTGCGTCCGGCCATTCACTCTGATAAGTGCAGCGATCGGACCAGTCCCGCCACCATTTTTCCGTGTTCTGAATCGCCTCGGCAATGTTTATTGGCACAGGTTCGTGCTGGTGTGAGGGATACCAGGTGAGATTAAACGCAACCTGTTGTCCCTCCGCAACGGTAAACTCCGCCGCAGTCTTCATATTCTTACTGTGAAGCGGCACGTCCGCCCGCAGCCGGAGTTTATCTGGACCGGCAATGGCGGAAATCCCATTCTCCGTCCGTCGAACCCAGGGCACCACAGACCCGTAATCGAATCGAATGACCAGTTCCAACTTCATCCGGACCTGCCCTCGGGTGCCGACGACGACACGCAGAAGCTCAGGCATCTCCGGGCGTGGCATCATGAAGTCGATGAGCTTTGCCGATCCGCTTTCGGTCTCAAACTCCGTCTCCAGAATCAGAGTTCCGTCTCTATAGTGGCGGCGAATGCTTCGGATCGGCCCTGCCGGTGAGATCGACCAATGCCCGTGTTCAGCAGTTCCCAGCAGCGCCGCAAAACAGGCGCCTGAATCAAAGTGCGGAAGACAGAGCCAATCGATCGAACCCTGTCTCGAGACCAGGCCAGCGGTATGGCAGTCGCCGATCATCGCGTAATCTTCAATGGGTATGGACAGGGACTCCCTCCGCAAATCGCGATTAGATGAATTCGGCCCACTTTTGGAAGCCTTGACACTCCTGCGAGGAGAGTGCCGTCCTCCCAGGAAGAGTGTGATCAATGCTCAACGACATTGATTCTATCTGCCGAGTGGGTATACCTGGGACAGCGATTTCTTGTCCCTATCGTGATTGTTAGCGGTACGTATTATGGTCGGTTGCTACTACTTCAGCTGTTTTTCGATCGCCGCGGTCACTTCTTTGGAATCTGGTGTGACTGCAGGTTCGAAACGCTGGACCACGTTGCCGTTGCGGTCGACCAGAAACTTGGTGAAGTTCCACTTGATTTCGCCGGCGATGCCGGGCCCGGTATCGTTGGTTAAGTAGGCGTAAAGCGGAGACTGGTCGGCGCCCTTGACTGAAATCTTCGAGTACATGGGGAAGGTGACGCTGTACTTGCGGGTGCAGAAGGTCTTGATCTCTTCGTTGGTGCCGGGTTCCTGAGCGCCGAAATTATTGGCCGGGAAACCGAGGATGACGAAGCCCTGGTCTTTGTACTTTTCGTAGGTCGCTTCGAGGGCGCTGTACTGCGGGGTGTAGCCACACTGGCTGGCCACATTGACAACCAGAACCACTTTTCCCTTGCAGTTCGCCAGCGGGGCGGCGGTGCCGTCGATGGAGTTGAGGGTGAAGGTGTAGATTCCCGATGAGGCAAGTAATGTTCCAGCCATGATGAGCAATACTCCGGATAGAAGATAGCCACGAAACCTGACAAGGAACTGAAGGAAGGAAGATCTCATTGTGTTGTCACTCCTGATTAGACCCGGGCTCGTTAGAAACGCGAGCTGTATGGTCTTTGGATCGCTGGAGTTGAGGATACCGGGCTCGAGCAGACGCCGCAAGCGGGCAATTTCTAAAAAACCTGTCTCTCTCAGGCGCTGGTGCTGAGGGACGCCGGCTTGGCAGTCTGCTTCACGATTCGGTTGACCAGCTTGAGGGCTTTGGCCGTATCCGTGGGGACCGACTCAAGATGAGTCACGTCCATCAAACCTTCTTCGATGGCGTCGAGGGCCTGACCGGAACGCTCCAGAACGGTGAGCAGATATTTTTGCGCGATGGGACGATCGGCGGGGTGAATGAGATCCCACCAACGGCGGATGGACTCCTGGATCTCTACCTCTGTCTTTTCGCCGACGACCAAGGCGTCGATCAGTCGGTACACCTTGCTCTTAATGGCCTGATAAGAGACGGAAACTTCCTGGGGCATGGGCTTTTGGAACTTTTGCTATTGCCAAGTAAGCAATCCGCCCGCCAAACCGTAGATGCTTGCATCGTAAGTCCTTTCGACTATGGGGCCTTTGTAGTAATCCTGCGAATGGAATAAATCCAAATTTTGGATATGAATTCTGGAAGGTGACTGGCAGGTACTTCAAGGGTTGGTACGGTTGCCGGTTCTCGAATCGGTTTCCTGTAGGCCTGGATGCTTGTGGCGTTGATCCGAATCATTCGCGCCGCCAGCAGGTTACAATGTTCCGCTCCCGGTCCTACCCTCGACGGAAGGCTTCCAAAGTGCGGCACTGTTACGGGAAGCCGGGTGTGCCGGGCGGCTGTGGATTCTTCTCAAGTACACAAAATTCTGGAGGCTGGATGAAAACGTTGGCGTGGATTTTTGTATTTCCCCTATTAATCTCAGTCTTGGGCAGAGCGCAGAGTGCGGCGCCTGCGAGCGATTCGCAGAACACGGACCCGGTCCTGACGGGAGACATAGTCCGCGGCTTGCCGTCCCAATCCAGTCAGCCAAAGGCGGAGGAACGTATGTTCTTTCCTCGCGACATGTTCTGGGGGTGGGCCCAACTGGACCTCGCCCCACCGCATAACGAGATCGACCCGGGCATCTGCGCCGGAAATGCCGGGCAATATGGCGGGGTGAACGCGCCGTGCAGCATGTTTGCGCGCTATATGATCTCTGGAATGCTCGAGGTACGTCCCTTTGGCCGGGGGCAGTTGCGGCGTTTCATGGTGTTTGGCGCTCCGTCGTTTCTGTTTGGCAAGACCATCCCGCAGACGCTGTACACCTGGTCGCCGGATGCGATCGGCATCGAGCACTCCTGGGGAGTAGGAATCTTTATCGCGAAGGGATTTGAGTTTCGCGTGACCCAGCACTTTCTGTTTGACCGTCTGGGAGCGCGCGATACCAATCTGGGTGCTGCTGATCAAGGCAACAACGGACCCTGGGGGCGTTACGCTTCGGTGGGCGTGCGTAAGTATTTTGGCACGAGACGCTGGTGATCGCGGTCTCACAGAGCTGTGACGCCGGAATTAGTGGGTGAGCGACTCCATGGGTATTCTCTATGGGTTATTCTTTTAAGGAGGGGTCAAATTATCTGCTTGGAGTTTTATGGGGAGGACGACGATGGCGGGCTCTTATAACGGGGTGGCGGTTCCGTCCGACGGTAGGAAGATCGGCTACGCGGCAGGGAAGTATGAAGTGCCGGATAATCCGATCGTTCCGTTTATCGAAGGCGATGGAACTGGACGCGACATCTGGAAGGCATCGCGACGGGTGTTCGATGCAGCGGTGGATAAAGCGTACAAGGGCAAGCGACGCGTGGCGTGGTACGAAGTGTTCGCCGGGGAGAAGGCCAAGGCTAAGTTTGATACCTGGCTGCCCGACGATACGGTGGACGCCATTCGCGAATTTCGCGTCGCCATCAAAGGTCCGCTGACCACGCCCGTGGGTGGCGGGATTCGGTCGCTCAACGTGGCCCTGCGTCAGATTCTGGATCTCTACTGCTGTGTGCGTCCGGTCAAGTACTACAAGGGAGTTCCGTCGCCGGTGAAGTATCCGGACCGCATGGATGTGGTGATCTACCGCGAGAATACAGAGGACGTGTATGCCGGCATCGAGTGGGAAGAGGGAACTGCAGAATGCGCGAAGCTGATCGAATTTCTCAACAAGGACATGCTGAAAGGTGGCAAGAAGCAGGTGCGGCTGGATTCCGGCGTGGGCATCAAGCCGATTTCTGTGACCGGGACCAAGCGTCTGGTTCGGATGGCAATTCGTTACGCGCTTGAGACCGGCCGCAAGAGCGTGACCCTGGTGCACAAGGGCAACATCCAGAAGTTCACCGAGGGCGCCTTCCGCAAGTGGGGATATGAGCTTGCCACTGAGGAGTTTCGCGACGAAGTAATTACCGAGCGCGAGAGTTGGATCGTCGACAACAAAGACAAGAATCCGAATCTGACGGTGGCGCAGAATGCTGAGCTGGTCGAACCCGGGATGGAGTTTGCTCCGCCCGCGTTTCGCCAGGCCGTAGAAAAGGAAGTTAAGGAGGTGCTTGACCGCATCTATGCCACGCATGGCAAAGGCCAGTGGAAAGAGAAGATCATGATCAACGACCGTATCGCCGATTCGATCTTTCAGCAGGTGGTGACGCGAGCGGATGAATACTCTGTACTGGCTTGCCCCAACCTGAACGGCGACTACATTTCCGACGCCTGCGCTGCGCAGGTTGGAGGGCTGGGCATCGCTCCGGGGGCGAACATTGGCGACGGCTACGCCATCTTCGAGGCTACGCACGGCACCGCTCCGAAGTATGCGGATAAAGATGTGATCAATCCGGGTTCCGTGATGCTTTCGGGGGTGATGATGTTCCGCTTCCTGGGGTGGGACGAGGCTGCCGATCTGATCGAGGGCGGGATGGAACGCACGATTCTCCAGAAGAAGGTGACTTACGACTTTGAGCGGCTGATGGAAGGCGCCACCAAAGTTAAGACCAGCGAATTTGCTGACTGCATCATTGAGAACATGGGCGCGGCTGTGCTGGCTGAGGCAAGATAAACCCCTAACCACAGAAAGCCGTTCGGAGTTCAACATGCCTAAACAGGGTCGGGAAGAGTGGCTCCGGGATGTGAACGAGAGCCAGCGCAACGTCGTTTTCCCTGATACGGTCCGGAATAGTAGTCGATTCTGGCGTAACTTGGCCGCACCCAAGCGGCGACTGACTATCGGCCAGATCATTGGACTCGGACTTGTGGCGCTGCCCTGTCTGGCAGTCGTATGCAGCGGGGTCTACTGGAAAATTAAGAATTCAACCTCCGAGGGCTCACTCCTCGAATGACTTATGCCTGACCTCGGAGTATGGGTCATCTTGCTTGCCCTGTTTGGCGCGATATTCATGGTCCTGCGCTGGAGAGTGCGACGGGCGCTGCTTGCTGCTAAAGGCGCGGATCCATCTCGCAAAGCATAAGGATTACGGGTTCGCCCAAGAGAGAAACACTTGATAGTAGAAAGGACTCATACATGCGCAAGAAGGTCACGATCGTAGGTTCCGGCAATGTAGGTGCGACGGCGGCTCACTGGATTGCTTCGAAAGAGCTGGCCGACGTTGTGCTGATCGACATCATCGAAGGCGTCCCGCAGGGCAAGGGGCTGGATTTGCTGGAGGCCATGCCCATCGAGAAGCGCGATTCCTACATCACCGGCACGAACGATTACAAAGATACGGCGAACTCTGACATCGTCGTTATTACCGCTGGCATTCCGCGCAAGCCCGGGATGAGCCGCGACGATTTGCTTAACACCAATTACGGCATCATGAAGGCGGTGGTCGGCGAAGTGGTGAAGTATTCGCCGAAGTGCATTCTGATTGTGGTGTCGAACCCGCTGGATGCCATGGCGCAAGCGGCTTACAAGCTGAGCGGATTTCCTCGAGAGCGCGTGGTCGGAATGGCGGGAGTGCTGGATTCGGCGCGTTTCCGCGCGTTCATTGCGGATGAGCTGAAGGTCAGCGTGGAGAACGTGACCGCATTTGTGCTCGGCGGACACGGCGACACTATGGTGCCGCTGCCGCGCTATTCCACGGTTGCGGGCATTCCGATCACTGAGTTGATTGAGAAATCGCGGCTCGAGGCCTTGGTGCAGCGTACTCGCGACGGCGGCGCGGAGATTGTGAAATATCTAAAGACTGGCTCGGCTTACTACGCGCCTTCGGCAGCGGCGGCTGAGATGGTTGAGGCTATTCTCAAGGACAAGAAAAAGATTCTGCCCTGCGCGGCGTATTTACAGGGCGAGTACGGAATCAACGGCCTTTACGTCGGTGTGCCAGTGAAGCTGGGCGCGAAGGGGATTGAGCAGATCATCGAGATTAAGCTTACGACGGAAGAAAAGGCTGGACTCGATAAGAGCGCGGCGGCGGTGAAGGAATTGTGTGGGGTGATTGGGGTGTAAGTCGCGCCCTCACGGCTGAAGCCGGATTTCAAAATCGGAGCCTGATCGGCACGACTGAAGTCGAGCCCTTCCCAATCCCATCCCTTTAGGTTCAACACCCCTTTTACACGTTCTCGATCGTCACCTTCTTCACTACTACATCCTTATTCGGCTTATCCTGCCGGCTGCGAGGAACTTCCGAAATTTTCTTAACAATATCCTGACCTTCGACGACTTCACCGAAAATTGTGTGTTTGCCGGTCAGCCACGTTGTGGGCGCGACCGTGATGAAGAACTGCGAGCCGTTGGTGTTGGGGCCTGCGTTGGCCATTGCCAGCTTGCCGGCTTTGTCGAGCTTGTGGGGCGAGCCTTTGGTTTCGTCTTCGAACTGGTAGCCAGGACCTCCCATGCCAGTGCCTTGCGGATCGCCGCCCTGGATCATGAAGTCGGGGATCACGCGATGAAAAATCGTTCCGTCATAAAGGCGGTCGTTGGATTTCTTGCGGGTCGAAGGATGTGTCCACTCGCGCTTGCCTTCGG
>Ga0307476_10001264_pt1 | contig 15627 bp, 8 predicted proteins | sample atmos_gasesECM2C_2_FD_203314 | JGI IMG/M metagenome (GOLD analysis project Ga0307476, IMG submission 203314) | Hardwood forest soil microbial communities from Morgan-Monroe State Forest, Indiana, United States - atmos_gasesECM2C_05 | ecosystem: Environmental > Terrestrial > Soil > Temperate... | reverse complement strand
ACCAATCCGAGGATCGGAATAAGCCAAGCGAACTCCGAAAATTTTCCCCCGAATAAGAGCTGCTCGATCGGCCTGGCGAACGCCCACAACACAGCGGTAAAGGCTGCCGCCATTGCAGTCAAGAATACCGTTGCGAATAGCGCTTTCTTCCGCAATTGAGCGGAGCGCCCAAGTCCAAAGTCGGAGGACATGCTGGGGAGCAGGAGCAGACCCACTGCGGTCACGACCTGGGTCATAGCCAGTGACGGAACTTGCATGGCGCGCAGGATTCCCGCTGCGCTCAAGCCCAGGAATGCCGCCGCCAGGTAGGTCTGAGTCTGGCTGGCCATCGAGAACAGTGCGGTGCTGGCAACCAGCCAGCGACCGTAGTTCCAGTTCTGCCGCAGCACCGGTTTCCATGGGCATCGGACTCCGTGCGTGCCTGCGAATAATCCCAAGCGCCGAAACACTAGCAGCACCGGAATTACGCTGGCTGCACCCATCAACAGAAACGCCCAGAAGGGAGTCAGCCTCCCGTCTGCATGCAGAGCAAACAAGCCAATCACCACGAAAACAAAATAGCCGGTGCTGCCCCAGACTGCGATTAAGGGCCGGTGCACGACATAACACATGCGCCGCGCCAGCCAGAACAGCAGCAATAGCGGCAATGCCAGGGCGCTGCCTGCCGTCGCCACCACCAGTTCGCGATGTGCGCCGAAGCGCGCCATTACTGCGCCCGCCGCCAAAAGCGCTCCAGACAGGACGGCCGCCAAAGCAGCGTGAACTTTGAGCTGGGCAGAAAAATAACCGACCAGGCGATGAGAATAGTCAGCTGGGCCAAACACGCTCATCGGCTCCAGCAGCAGCACGTTGTGAAACCCCGAGAGAAACAGAAGTGCCGCAAATGCCACCGCGAAGGCGCCGTACGCTTCGCCGGGTAACCAGCGGGCCAGAAGAAGATTTAGCAGGAAACCGCTCCCGGAGGTAAGCCCTTGATCCGTGATCGCTAGCCCAAAGCGAACTCCCCACACTCGCAGCCGCGGAGAAATTAGTTCGGCACGCAAGGGTTCAGTTGCCGGCTGCAGGGCGGAACTCAAGGCTCGAGATGCTCCGACTCATGGGACGTGGAACTTCGCCGGCCGTTGCTTGGCATGCGCGCCACTGCGCGATGGCCCTGCTCCGACGTCGTGTGCCATACGTCTTGCGCCAGCAGTTTCCACGGGTCGTCCGGATCCATCAGGCGCCAGCGACGGGAAGTCAACACCCATGCCATTCCCCCCAGCAACGAAAAGGTAGTCAGTAGAAGCACGGTCAACAGTCTTGGGGGGAAGGATTTCTTCTCCGGGACGTTGGCGGAATCGATCACACGCACTACCGGGATCTCTTTGGCTTCCTGAATGTGGGCCAGTTCGTACTGCTCGTTGAGCAATTCAAACACAGTCTCCTGAATTTTCATTCTCCGGTAGAGATCGGCCCATTCCACTCCCAGTAACGGCAGCCGGCGGATGGAAGGATAAAGTTCGTCAGACTTGGCGGCACCCGGCAGCAGTGAGGAGTCCGTTCCGCCCATTTTCTGCAGTTGACGTTTCAGCTCTTCAACCCGCGCCCGCACCGATCGCACCCGAACGTTCTCGCTGGTGTAGACCTGTTCCATGCCCTGAAGCTCGGACTCGGCGGCGATGAGCTGGCCCTGAAGCAACGCTGCCCCCTCGACCATGGCCTTGGTCTGCTCCTTGATGTCCAGGGTGGTATTCTTGCTGGCAAACTGGCTGAATTCCTGCTCCGCGCCGGTCAAATCCTGTTTGACTGACGCCATCCGCTGCTCGATAAAGATGCGCTCACGGCGCGCCGACGAAGTGCTCACTTGCGATACCAGACGATCCAGTTCCTCGACGTACGCCTTGGCCATGGCCGCCGCCCGGTTGGGATCGTGATCGGTTACGATGATCGTGATCACGCCGCTCTTACGGTCTTCGCTCACCACGGTGTGCTGTGCCAGATCTTTGCGCGCATCTTCCTGATAGCGGTCCGAGTACACCTTTCTTAAATCAAACCGGTCCACAATGCGGTCTTCCACCGTGCGGCTGAACAAAATCTCAGTGAAGAGGGCGCCGGACGACTTCGACCCGAGCAGGTCGCCCGCCAGAGCTCCCAGGCCCGGGATAGACTTTCCGGCCAGCGCCGCAATCATGGCCATGCCGGAACCGGACTGATTCTCCGGCGGCATCAATCGCGTCGTCGATTCGTAGCTCTTCGGAATCAGAAACGCAATCAGCGTTGCTACTGCCAGGCCCCAGCAGGCGCAACGGAACAGAAAGGCTCTCTGCTCCCAGAGAATCCACAGGATGGCAATCCGGTTCGGCGAAGTCCCCGCATCGATCGGGGACAACGCGTGGCGGTCGTCCTGGGAAGCATCGATATTCGGCTCCAAGGTTGGAGCGACGCGCGATTGCAGGCTCGTCACTTTCGGATCCCCCAATGCGGATAGAATGCGAACTGGAATGAAGCAGTCACGTTCGACTGGCCAGTCGCAGAAAGAATTGGAAACTTCCACTGCTCGTACTGAACATAGCCCGACAATGCAAGGCCGGAGGAAAGCGTTAGCTCGCCCCGCGCCGAATAGTCGGCGAGGCGGCCACCCTCAATGAAGTCTTTGTTGACGTCCTGCAGCCGGTAGCCCAGTTGAATCCTTGTGCGTGGCGAAAACGAATACGTCATCCACGCTTGTCCACCAGTGCCGGCGCGGCCAATCCAGCTGGCCAGCAGGTTCCCCTCGTTGGTGTAGCCGGAACGATAGCGGCGAAGCCCATAATACACAAAACCCGGAGCAAACTCGTGGGTCTGCGCGGTTCTTAAGTATTCTGCGCGGAACTCTAAGTTCGGCACCTTGGGAATTTGGGGCAGGTAGATGCCAGGACTCACCGTTGCCCGGCTCGAACCGATGGGTGAAATCTCATCTACCACCAGAGTATCACCGTAAAAAGTCAGCCACTTGCGCAACCCTGGCATTCGATAGCTGAAGTCGGCCGCCGAAAGACGCTTCCCCGGATTCGTGCCCGTTGAGGTATGGGAATACACGGCGCGCAGAAAATTCTGCCACGTAAATGGCAATCCTGGTCCGGCGAACTGGGCTGTAAACCCCATACCAATTTCCAGGTCGGGTATGGGCTTAAAACTGATCTTGTAGCCCTGCAGATAAGGCTGCGGCTTTACTCCCCCCGGTCCTATCAGGGTGTTGGTCACGGGATTGAATTCGAATCGGTGTCCGGAGAGTTGACCCAGAAAATACTCGGTTCGCACCGGCCCTAAAAGGCTCGAGAGCAATGGGATCCTGTACGGTTCGACGTCGTCAATCTTGACCATCATCATTGGGTCAGCGTTGTTGCTGAACAGCAGCGGACCGGCTTCGCCCGGTCCCAGCCACAAACTTTGTTTACCGAACGAAAGCTGCGTGTTGTGGAAGGCCAGGGCTGCGGTTCCTTCCAGCAACTGGAACCGGTCGGCCTCGGGCACCGCATCCGATGCCAGCGGGGTTGTGAGGTCCGCGGCAGCGATGCCCTGGAGAGCCTGTGCCGGGTCGGAAGAAGACCCCGGAGCATGCTGATACTCCCCGCGAACGTAAAAAGCAAGCGGACCTAACACCGCATGCGCGCTTGAACCCGTCACACTATTGAAACCTTCGCCGTAGGGGCGTCCGTAATCATTTACGATGGTCTGCGCGAAGTGATAACCGTCGCGCAAAGGAGTCCCGGAAATTCCAGTAAAGCGCGTATAAATCGAATCCAAGCCGACCCCCACATTGGCTGCGCCACCGAGGCGGGCCGTTTCGTCGCGAAACTCCGTCGTGAGCGCCTCGTAAATCTTGTCAGCCGCTCCGCTACCAGCGCCCTCATCCTGCAACCGGTCACCCGCTTCCTCGATCAGGTGCGCGCAGGCCATCCGCGTCCAAGGACGCATACCAAGGTAAGCGGATTGAACGTACCCCAAAGCCGCAAGGCGATCAAGGGCCGGGTAGACCCAACTGTCCAGTGGCACATACGGAGATCCCATGTTGCCCGGGTTCCGCGCCTTCTCGCCAGTTCGCTCTTCAAAAAAGCTGCCCCACGCGGAGCCACCCACTTCAGGGTCGTGGTGAGCTCGATAGACCTGTCGTCCGAAGTACCAGCCCAGCGCGCTGCCGATGATGGCGTCGGATGGGAAATGTTGTTTCGCAGTTACGCGAGTCAGGGTCACCGCCGAAGCCAGACCATAAGCCGCCATTTGGCTGAACCAACCTGGGTACTCGTGAGCCCACACGCTGGCCACCGACCACGCCACCGCCGAGTGCTCGGAAGGAAACGAACTGCCGCCCACGAAGAAATCACCGTGTCCGTTTCCCAAGTAGGGCCGTTGTCGCTGCGTGATTTCCTTGAAGGCATACGCCACGGCTGTGGCATTGATGGCTGCCTCGCCAGCCAGCAGGCCTGCTTCTGACAGATGGTCATCCCCTTTTATTTTGCCCAGCAGAAATGAAGCGCCCCCCAGACCGATGAACGAATAAGTACTGTAGTCGGAAAATGTCTTGCTGGTTGCCATGTGACTGGCGGGAACCTGTTTCGACAGCCAGCTGTCGGTGGCTACGAAAACTGCTGCAGTGGCCGCCCCCGGCAGTATCCATTTAAGGTCTTTGATTTGAAAGTGCGCCGGGCTCATCCAGAACTGTTTCTGATCGGTCACAATGTGCTTGACAAACGGCGACAGCAGCCGGTTTTCAGGATCAACCCCCGGGTCGAGCCAGCCCCGATGCTCCTTATCCTTATCGTTATCGTTATCGTTGTCCACAGTCGACGGGATCGGGTGCGACCGATCCGACGCATCCGGTTCTTGCTGACCAGCCACCGTTTCTGGCACCGCGGCGTTACCGCTGGTCTGGCTGGTGCCGGACCGGGCAATGAGCAACAGAGCTAACAACCAGCACCATTTCCCGACAGACCCCATCAGACTTTGGACCAATTCACCACTGCAGCCTCATCCCCGAGCGTCGTCCCGCTTGCAATCCCGCTTGCAATCAATGAGTCGCATAGTAAGCGGAAATGGCGATCGCGGTCCCGATGGAGGAGGCAATCTGAGCGACCGATAGAGTGGATTTGAACCTGGTATTGAACGAGTAGATCTGTTCAGGCACCACCACCATATCGCCCGGACGTAGTTCCGTGGACTCCACCCCCCCGCCAAACATGCTGCCCGTACCGCTGATGACGGAACCATCGGCGCGTATGACGAATGTGCCTTTTCGATTTGCCATCGCCGTCGGACCGCCTGCCTGTTTCAAATACCAACCGGCATCCTTACCCGGCTTGTAGGTTATGCCGGTGGGGTTGTACACCGAGCCGTCCACCAAAACCATGCTCGGACGCTTGGGAACGTAGATGATATCTCCCGCCCGCACTTGCACGTCCGCAGCCGTATTGGCCCAGCGCTTGACGTCCGATGAAATATGGATCACCAGGCGGCCTGACGGCGGCGTGCTCTCCAGATTCTCGATCGTCCTCTTATACTGAAGAACGGTAGCTTTCGCCTGCGCCTGATCATCCGAATCCATCTCTGGAACAAGCTTCACATCTTTGGCTTCCTCTCGAATACGCACAATCAAGTCGCCCCGGTTTTTCTGCTCAATCTCCCTTAGTTCAACACGTTCAAGAATCGCCCCGTAAACGTATGCAGTAGGAAGAAATCCTCCTGCACGCGCGATGATGGAACTGAGGCGCTCGCCGGGCTGAATGCCATAGCCGCCGGGGTGTGCAACCTCTCCCTTGATTTGAATAGTGGCTCCCACGTCCTGCCAGTCCGATATTTGTCCGATCGTCAGGACATCACCGTCTCTCAGGCGGACATCGGCGTCCGGTTCTCCAACCATCGCCTTCGCAATCGGCACGCTTACATGGTCGCTGATGAGTTTGGTGCCTTGCGACACTTCGTAGCGCGTCAGATCAGCTTCCTCGGTGTATGCCCCGCGCTTGAACCCGCCCGCCAGCCGAACCAACTCCGCCGCCGACATGTCTTCCCCTAGAGGATACCTGCCGGGACGAGCCACTTGCCCTTCAACCGAAACCATCGGAGGATCAAGCTTATTGAGATCCCGATGGATAAACACCCGATCCTTTGATTCGAGAACAATGTTGTACTTTGCGTCGCCCGCCAACGCTTTTTCCAGGTTCACGCTGATTACCTGAAGCTTGCCGTCACCGGTCTTGCGGTAAACCTGGGCATCGTCAAGCAGAGCATCACGCGTGGTTCCACCAGCCAGGTAAACTGCATCCCGAAGATGGGCGATGCCATTGGTCAGGTGGTCTCCCGGATCCCTTACTTCTCCCGTGACCGTAATAACCGGGGGATCCTCGAAATCGTATTTGCTGAAGACGCGAATCGTATCGAATGGCTTGAGCACCAAGTCCTGATCCTTGCCTGCAAGTGCGTCTCCCAGGTTGAACGCCAACACCACCGGCGTGTAGTCGGGCTGCCCGAGGCGGATGATCTCGGCGTGACTTGTGGATGGTTCCGGCAGCAGATCCTTGTAAGACTTTATGAGGTCAGTCACCTTCATACCGTCGGTATAAGCGAATTTGCCAGGCCGGGAGACGTACCCGTCCAGGTAAACGGTCTTATCGGCGTATGGAAGGATAGGAGTGATCTTGACCTTATCGCCGTCCTGAATCTTGAAGTCCTCAAGCGCTTGCGTCACCTGCTGTTGGTTATTAGCCTCCGGAATGTCCAGCCGCAGCATGGTGCGGCTCTCATGACTTTCGAGGCGCTCCACATCCACGTGGCGCAACGTCCCCGATGGCAAAACACCTCCGGCAAGTTCCAGGACTTCAGCGAGGCTCTTTTCACCGTGCAGTTCGTAGATCGCCGGTCGTCGGACCATCCCCTCCACGGTGACTTCGCCACTGAGCGGCGGAACGTCAATCGTATCCCCCGACTGCAGTCTTTGCACGTCCCCGCGAATGCCGTGCAACAGTAGATCGTAACCGTCGACCTCCTCGATGAGTTGCTTGCCTCGATAGTGGCGCAGAATGCGCAACGAACCAGCAGACGTCGGCCCGCCCGCGAGATAAAGAGCATTGAGCGGCGTTGAAAGGGAACTCACGTCGTAGGCTCCAGGACGCTCAACGTCACCAACTACATAGACACGAACCGTACGGATGCGGGAAAGAGAGACATCGGCATCGATGCCGCGGAACTGGCCGCGTAGAGCAACCTGCACCAAATGCTGCACGTCGCCCAAACTTCGCCCTGACACCTCGAGCGCTCCAACCTCAGGCAAAGCCACCCGGCCCTCGCGATCAATTACGCGTTGCAGCCGCTGCGAGATTCCTCCCGTGAGCCTGATCGTCAACCCGTCGCCCGGGCCCACCACATAATCCGGCCCCGCCGGCAAATCCATGGGAAGCTCGTCGAGATTTCCGGTGCCATTGCGGAAAATATCCTCTCCGAAGCGCTCAAGCGTGACCGAACGCTTCGAGTACTGGCTGTACAGATCGTAGAGCGAGGGAACGTCGGCATAAGGATTATGCCGATGACGGAGCATTGGCTGCTGAGGCGCTTTAGGAAAGGAATAGGGTTGAAGAGGAAATCGCTTCTGGCTGTCCAGACGCGCGTCCCGGGGGAAGCCCGAGGTCCCGTCTTGGCCCCCCAAGACAGACCCCATCGACATCATCTCTAGAGAGGATCCCGAGGAAGATCCTAAATCGGAGGGCAATGTCAACGCCGAGGCGCTCCCGCCACCTGCCCCCATCCCATCTTTTGACAGACCCCCAAAATTGCCCGCCTGACTTGCGTTCATCAAGCCGGGCAGGCCATTGGGCACAATGCCCGCCATCTGGTTTTGTTCGCTTTCGACACCAAAGTAGCCTTGAGAAGGTTCTGCCTGCGTGAACTGGAGCAGACGGTTCTCGCTGCCGGGCGGCATCTGCCCAGGCGCTTGTGCTGGCGGGTTTTGCGGCTGCTGCTGTTGCTGCTGCTGGGGTGGCGCCTGCGTGGTTTGCAAGGATGGCGCCGGGCCATAGCGCAGATATTGGGTCAGATAACAATCCAAGTCATCGGCATGTTTGAGCCAGTAGATTTCCTCCTGGCTCAGAGCTCCCTTCGTCGGTTCCCACGGCGCCTGAGCTTCATGTTTGGCGAGTACTTCGGCTGACATTTCCGGCCGGCACGGCAAATTTCGCGCCACTTCCTCCCGCGTGGGTTTCGCCCTGATATAAGAACGATCTTCAATTTCCCGGGTTGCGATAATGCGAACGCTCTCGTCCTGTTGAATGCTTCGGAACACGGCATCATCCGTGAGTTCCTTCGGGTCGAGCACTCTGCCCTGCTCGAAAGCCTTTCTGACCAGCGCTTTCTTGAGCTCAAGCATGAGCCCAGGTTCCTTATCCAGGATCGAGGTAATCTTGTCCGCGGAGAGTGAAACCATCTGCTCCGCTTCGTGCTCGGCGCGCGAGTCGGCTTGATCGATGGCGGTGCTGCCGCTATAGATCGCCGAATGTTGACTCCACGCGGTCGCAGAACAGCCCAACCCAATACCCACCAGGACCATCAGCGCACGATAACGAAATCTGTCAGAAGGTTTTTTGTTCATAATATTCCACATATTCCATGCATTCCTTGCAGTCACTACGTTCGAGGAACCCCGTTGTCTTCGCCTGCACTCAACATGGCTCTATATCCGATTCATCCACTTCCACGGCAACCGAGCGCATGATCAGGTCCAGTGACAGAACCACGCGAAATTTATCTTTTCTCCGGATCAGGATGCCTTGCGCTCCCGCCAAAGGTCCGGATCTCACTTGCACCCTTCGTCCCACTTGCAAATAAGGATGCGGCTCCGCCCGAACTCCACTGCTCAATCCACTCATCAGAGATTCCATCTCCCCGTTCGGCAGCGGTACCGGGTGCCCGTTGAAGCTCACAAAACGGACGGCACCGGCTAATTGCAGCACCCGCAAGCGATCCGGCAGCGCGATGCGCACGAAGACATAGCCGGGAAACAAAGCCAGTTCCAACTCTTTGCGACGATCCTTCCAGCGGCGTACCGAACGATAAATCGGGAGGAAACACGCGATGCGATGCTGCTCGATCTGCTGGGCAACGCGCTTCTCGTGACGTGGACAGGTATATAGGGCGTACCAGTTCTCTTCAGCGGCGCTGCCGCCAGAAGCTGCCCTCAAGATTGCTTCAGCTGAAGTTGTCTGCACATCCATCATGGTTCGGACAGCTCCGGTTCCAGATACAGCTTCGCCCCCTCACTTACATAAGCAATCGTTAGTTAAAGCCTTTTATATCAGTACTGTACGGCAAAACGCCGCCATTTTTGCAAGAGCGAAACTCCCGCCCCGATCACTTTGCGCCGCGCCGGTCAGCTTCTGCATGCGGTGCATTCGTAGCCTTGGCAATTCCAGTTAATAATCCCCGCATATGACCTCAGTTCGGTATGGCTCCCACCAATACGGGGCGCTCGCGTACAGCGTTCAAAATGCCCGCCTCCGAACTCTCCAAAGGCTTGGTTCGGATGTCGACGATGGCCCAATAAAAAATTCCACGGTTCTGCTCCGGCGCCAGCGCCAGTATTCTCATCTGAGGATAGCGGCCAAGCAGAAAGCCGCACTGCCCCAGACTCTTCTCCGGCTCATTCATCGATAGAATGAGCACGTCAGGCTGAACTTGCTCCACAACTTCGGTGAGGTCACCCTCGTCCGCCACCTCTCCGACAACTTCAATGTCGGGTTGGTCCGCAATAGTGGCCAGCACAAGTTCCCGCATCAGGCGGGGCCGATTTGCAACGAGCACGCGCACTCGCTTCACATAGTTCTCCAAGGCTAAAAGCCGAGGGTAAAGTATCGCTGCGAGGAGCGGAGTCCGCAAGGTTCAAAAAAGATCTATTGGGAGTACCTTCGTGGCTACGTCAATCCGGACGTGGGTTCACTATCTGAGTACCATCGAAGTACCATGCTAGTACCATACTGTGGTACCAACATGGTACTAACTAATACTAGGTATCGCAGAAGCGCCCGCAAACCTGGTAAACGTCATTCGCGATGAAGGCGACGTAGAAGCCGCATTTGCTCGCACAAGCTAGGCACGATGGTACAACTGCTCGTCCGAGAACAGTGACCGGCGTGCGAAGTCCCCGCTGCATTCTCCGCCGCCACGGCTTAACGGAACGTGCTGGCACAAGCATCCAAAAGTTCAAATCATGAAACCGGTGTCGTTCCAGAATCCATTCGACGATGTCCCGCGCGAGGAATGCTCACCCGAAAACTTTGCTGACATAACGTTCCATTAATCCCCCATGGCGAGCCAGCGATCTCACATCAACGGTCACACTGATCACTACGAGCAGAATGCAGAAGCGAAAGCCTCCGCGCTCATGTGGACGGCCCGGTGGATTCACCTTGACAAATTATTACTTGTTTTTTTCTCGTTTTCGGGTATTCTTGCGCGCGACCAGAAACCTGCCGCGCATTCGCGATGAGATGTTCCTTTTCTCGGCAGGCAATTAGCTTTCGGGGGACCAGACGATGAAGCCATCGGCTCCGTTACAGGCGTGCCTTGCTTTAACGATTTTCATTCTTTGCGGTGTAACGATTGGCTGTGGAGGTGCAAGACTAAGTGATCCGCCGGGCGTGGCGACTGTGTCAGTCCTACCCACGCAGAATCCGTTGGTCGCTCAGTACACCGTCACCACGGCGCTCGGTGGATGTCCGGGGCAGGTGATGATCGAGTTTGGTCCCGACACCTCCTATGCACGAAATACTGCATGGTATCCGATCCCTGCTTATCGTCAAACTTCCACCATCCTCGTCGCTGGGATGAAAGCCTCCTCTACCTACCACATGCGTGCCCAAGCCCAAGCAATCTGCCCTGATGTTACCAACACCTTCGTCAGTTCAGATAACGCCTTCACCACCGGCGCACTACCCGCCCTCCCTTTTCCCAGTCTCTCCGTGTCTCGCCCTAATCCGTCTCCCATCTACCCGGAAAATCCAGGAATAGAGTTGGTGGACGTAACTACCGATGGTATCCCCGCTCTATTCACTGATCGCGACGCCAACCCGATTTGGTATTACGACGTAGGGCACGGGAATAGCGCCTATACCTTCAAACTCCTTCCGAACGGCCATATAATTATCAGCATCACACTGGCCAACGCCAGTTCGCTCATACGCGAACTTGACCTCGCCGGAAAGACAATTCGCGAAATGAGTATTGCCGATCTAGGCCAGAAAATGCAGTCGGCAGGATACGATTTCGTCCCCAATGCCTATCACCACGATTTGCTTCCGCTCGACAACGGCCACCTTATTGTTCTTACCCACTCCAATAAAGATTTCACCGACCTTCCCGGCTATCCTGGCACCACGTCCGTGATTGGAGACGAATTAGTCGACCTCGATGAAAATTGGAACCCAGTCTGGGCTTGGAACAGCTTCGACTATCTCGACGTAAACCGTCATCTCAACGGACTGCCCGACTGGACTCACAGCAACGCACTCGTCTACTCGGCCGAAGATGGCAATCTCATCCTCTCCGTACGGCACCAATCTTGGGTTATCAAGATCGACTATAACAACGGTGCAGGTTCCGGCGACATTCTCTGGAAACTCGGCTACCAGGGCGATTTCACACTCGTCCAAGGCAGTGACCCCAGCCTCTGGTTCTCTTTCCAGCATTTCCCCTCAGTGGTCAGCCAAAGCGGTCGCCAAACCACTCTCGCCATTTGGGACAACGGCGACAATCGAGTCTTGGACGCTAGCGGTGCAATTTGCGGTTCAGCCCCTTTATTCACCCCGTGCTACTCGCGAGCAACTCTCTTTGAGCTGGACGAAAGTACCATGTCCGCCAATTTGCTCTGGGATAATTTACCCGGCCAGTTCTCGCTTTGGGGGGGCAGTATCAATCAGCTCGGCAACGGAAATGTTGAGTTCGATATCAACGACCCCACTCCGCCATCTAACCCAAGCCTCGGCTCCGAAGTCCGGGAGGTAACTCAGACTTCCACTCCGCAAATCGTCTGGGACCTCGACATTGACGGAGTTAACGCCTATCGAGCCTATCGTTTCCCCAGCCTCTATCCCGGCGTGACTTGGCAATACTGAACTGAATCGGAATCTGAGCGTTCGAGGTATTGCAGGGGGCCTTTCGACTCCAAATCGAGTTTTCGCCTTGCTATAGACCCCCGAAGCTGTACAATTCGTGCGACTTCGTGCCGCAACTGGAGATTGCACTGCGACACTGCCATGAAAATCGATCGGGGGTACAACGTGCGAATTCCCCTGCTACTCGGCATCTCAGGACTTCTGTTCATCCAAACAGCTGGCGCGCTTTCCCTTCAAGATTTCGTCCAGTGCGTCAGCGCAAGCGGCCAAGGTGCTGTGTGCCGGCTCGATGCCGGCATCTACCCAGTGAGTGAGACAATCTCAATCGGCAGGTCCAATATCACCATCGAAGGGACAGTCCTGAAATACTTGCTTGAAACCACCTTGCAAAGAGCACCGGGCTTCGACGGCGCATTGCTCACCGACGTGAATGTTGGGACGACTTTGAATTCGGTGACGATCCGCGACCTGACCTTCGATGGGAATCGAGATGAGAACGGGGCGCCTTATTACTCTTACAATCCTGACGTGTCTATCTTCGTGGTCAAGCAATTGCGCGTCGAGCATTCCTCGTTCATCAATTCTCCCAACATCGGGCTCGCTCTTTACGGGGCAGGAACGGGGGACGTGGTCGTCAACCAGTGTTACTTTGGCAATCCGGTGGTGTTCGGAATGTGGTCGGATGCCACCGTAAACACCACCAACATTACTTATCTCGATTGCCCCAACATTCAGTTCGTGAACAATGTGATTCTGAAAAATTCAGTATTCGAGAATGCAGGGGAGTCCGGGCTTCTGGCTGAGGTGACGAACCTGCAAATCCTGGGGAATGTGTTTACCAACAACCACTCCAACACGATCCCTTTTGGTGACAGCGGCGGGCAGATCGATCTGACCGTCTGCGCAAAAAACGCCTTGATCTGGAAGAACACTTTCCAAGATGGTTCGGTGGGCCCGGATGGCACCGTCGCGGATGGGATTGAGTTACACGGCACCTATATTTCATTGATCGACAACACGGTGAAGAACAACTCGGGCGACGGCATCAACATGGACGGAGTCCAGCACATTTTGGTTACGAACTCCGATCTAAAGACGGGTAGCTTCGGAAACGGTCGTTCGGGTATCGCCATTGCCCACTCAAGCTCCACGTTCAGGACAACGAAATGGATCACCGTCGATTCCGCGATCAGCACCGGAAACGCCCAGTACGGCATCTGGAGCGATACCAGCAACACGACTCCAACCCAGCCGGTAGATTACTTGAAAATTGAGAACAGTTGCCTGAGCGATAACACACTCGCTTCAACCTACCTTGTGAATCTCGGGTCCCACGTCATGATTAAAAGCAACCAACTGTCAGGATGCGGGCCGAAGTGACGCGGGCTTCCTCGGCTTCGCGCTGCAACCTCGGCTGGAACCCTAATATGAATACAGCCTCAGGCTTCATTCTTCTAACCTCGAAAGGTTGGCGACAGTGAAGCAGCTCAACTTCCGTGCCCGTGTTCTGTGTTTCACCACACTGGTTCTCTTGCCGTTTTCTCGACCTGCGGCGGCGGCAAACTCTATTTGCGGCGGCTGTGAAGCTGCCATCGTGGGAGTGGCCATCGCCGTTGGGGCAGGGATCGGCGTCGGCATTTACTTGATACACCGGGGCCACACCTCGCTAACGGGATGTGTCCAGCAAACCGGCGATGGTTTCAGTTTGATTGCGAAGGACAGCAACATTTATGAATTGGTGAATGCACCGAGTGAAGTGAAGGCTCGTGAACGTCTATCCCTGCGCGGCCATAAAATCAAATCGCACTCCGGACATGCTTTTCGCGTGGACCATGTCTCCCGAAATTACGGAGTGTGCAGCCCATGAACTGGCTCTTAGCTTGAATTCGGCGCGGCCCGCTCACGGAAAGTTCGTTACCTTCGGCGTCACCCGCGGACGCATCGCAGTCGCATCGCCGCTGTCGTCGATCACATGGCTGATTTCGCCGTGATCACCCAGAGCCACGGTAATCATGTCGTGGAACCGTACCTCCGGTCGCTTCGGCGTCTCGATTGCCCTGGTAAGCACCACATCCGGATGCCGGAAGACGCTGTAGACGCCCAGCCCCCACGCCTCATGGCTCGTCACTCCGTCCGTCACCTTGTATGAGGCCCAGCCGTTCACCCCCGCCGCGCTCTTATAGCTCGCCTGGTTCGGAGGATCGTAAGGAATCTCCGACTGATAGAAATAGGTTCGCCCGCCATTCCCATTCCACAGAACCTGGAATTGCTGGTGATGCTCTACAAACAGGCCGTAGATCGTGACCTCGTTTCCATTCACCACTAGCCCGTTCTCGCTGGTATTCAGCTCCCAGCCCACGCCGTCGCCGTGGTCGGCCCTCCAGATCCACGTATGGTCCACCAGTGTGTCGTTGCTGTTGATCCTCAAATTCACTTTGGTCCGGCCCACTCCCGCGCCGCCGACGCGAAAGAACACATCGTGCAGCACGATCGGATTCTTGGAATGACGCGCCCTGCTTCCCTCCGGCCCCACTTCCAGCAGCACCGGCGACTCGCTCGGCCCCGCATCGAAGAGGAGCCCCGCAATCTCGATCCCGTCCGCATCGGCTGTTGTCAGCGCCGCCGTGCCCTTCACCGGGCGTAGTGTCGCAAACCCCAGCCCCAGCACCACCGTGTGCGGTCTGGTGACTCGAATCGGAGCGGCGAGATCGTAGATCCCCGGCGTCAGAATCAGGTTCTTGCCACGGTCAAGCTGCACGTTGATCGTCTCGGCCGTATCGACATCCGGGCGCGCAATATAAAACTGCGCAATTGGAATCGTCTCGCCCGGTGTCTCGCCGCCGCGCCATGTAATCCCGGCGCTGTCGCTGTACGACGCCGGAACTCGCACACTGAACTCGCCCGCAGCATTCACCTGCAGGAATGGCTTCTCGCGGACCACAGGCGTATGCGCCACTTTTGTGTACGGCGGTGAAGGCCACGCACCTTCTGGTGGATGTGTCACACCCACAAACACCATGTTCCAGTTCGCTCCGGTCCAGCTCTTCCAATCGGAGTTGCGCGAGATCCACTGCTGCTGGCTGCCGGAGTCGACATTGCCATCCACCAGCGAATCCGCCATCCACCCTCCGCTGGCCCAGCCGTGCTTTTGATGCAGCACCAGGCTGCCGCGCACATGCATACGCCGCAGCGACACTGCCTGCGAGACCGCCCACTGCATCGCGCCCCCCGCCGGCTCTACCGAGAACCCTTCCGCAGCTCTCCAGAAGGTCGTCGTCGCATTGTTGTGCTCACGACTCGCATCCGCATGCACGTTGCCCGCAATCCGCGTTGCATCGGGCGACGCGCCCAGCCCCATCACTTCCGTGTAGAACCCCACGGGCACGTCCACCGCATAGCTTCCGGGCAGAAACATGAACGCATGCCGCTGCGGCCCAAACTCGTTAAGCGCCTGCGTTGCATACACGGCATCGATTTGCTTCTGGATCACCGGCGCTGGCATCGATGGATCAAAGAT
>Ga0307476_10001263_pt1 | contig 15637 bp, 14 predicted proteins | sample atmos_gasesECM2C_2_FD_203314 | JGI IMG/M metagenome (GOLD analysis project Ga0307476, IMG submission 203314) | Hardwood forest soil microbial communities from Morgan-Monroe State Forest, Indiana, United States - atmos_gasesECM2C_05 | ecosystem: Environmental > Terrestrial > Soil > Temperate... | reverse complement strand
CGGGTAGTACTTCTCGAGCAGGTTGAACGCGGTGATCGCCGCGCTGACCGCCTTGCCCTTCTTGAAGCACACGCCGGCGTTGTAGAGCACCTGGTCGTTGTCGGCGGCCTCGGGGTTGCGGTTGTAGATGTCGAGGTAGCGCTGGCCGCACGCGACGAGCTTGGCGTAGTCGCCGCTCGCCTCGCCCTCCTTCTCCTGGTTCTCGGCGTCCTTGCGCACCGCCTGGACCTTGAGCTTGGCGAGCACCTCCTTGAGCGTGTCCTTGCCCTCGAGGAACTTGGGATCGCCGTCGAGCTTGTCGACCAGCGCCAGCATCGCCTTGAAGTCCTTCTTGTTGTTGTAGATGTCGAGCAGCAGGTTGGCCGAGAACTCCGCGGTCTCGTGCTGCTTGTGGTGCTCGATGATGTCGAGGAACATCGGGATCGCTTCGTCGTAGTGGTTGTACTTCCGGTAGGTGTTGGCCTTGAGGAACTTCATCGCCACCAGCTCGTCGTCCTTGGGGTCCTTGATGTAGTTGATGTAGATGTCGAACGCCGCGAGCATCTTCTGCTCGCGCTCCGGGATCGGCTGCGGCGCCGCCTTGGTGTCGTTCGGCTTGTCGAGGTCGGCCTGCTCCTTGACCCGCGGATCGACCTGGAGCGCGTTCTTCCAGCCCAGCACCGAGGCGTACGCCGACTCCTTCATCAGCCGGGCCGAGACCTTGCCGTGCTTGACCACGTCGGTGAACGCGAGCGCGGCGTTCTCCCACTCCTCGGTCTGCAGCCGCGGGTTCTTCTCGGCGTCGGCGCGCGACCACAGCAGCTCGGCGTAGTAGTACTGGGTCTCCGCGAAGTCCTCGGCGTCGGGGAACACCCGGAGGTAGATGTTGTAGAGCTTGTCGGCGTAGGCCAGGGTCTCGGGGTTCTTGGTCTTGGCTGACTCCGAGTGGTAGGCGCGCGCGAGCTCGCTCGACATCGCGGCCGCGTTGTCATGGCACTCCTGGGCCTCGGCGGCCGGCAGCGTCTTCTTGCCCTTGAGCCCGTTCCACAGCTTGACCAGGTTCTCGATCTCCTTGACCTTGTCGGCGTTCTGCGCGCCGACCATCGACAGCTCGGCGAGCGCGATGTTGTGCTGCCACTCGCAGACGCTCTTGTGGGTCGGCGCCTGCCGCATCAGCTCCTGGTAGACGTAGATCGCCTTGTCGCTCTTGCCCTGGTTCAGGTACTGGTCGGCGAGGATCTCGAGCATGTCGAACGCGTAGTGCTGGTCGACGCGCTGGAACGTCACGTAGGCCTTGTCGGCCTTGCCGACCTCGGCGTAGGCGCGCACGAAGTCCTTCTTCGAGGCGCGGTTCAGGATCTCGTTCTTCTTGTCGTTGCGCGTGGCCTGGGCGATCTGGAAGAACTTCTCCAGCGCGTCCTGGAACCGCTGCCGGTTGAGGTCGATCCAGCCGGTCTTGTACATCGCGTACCAGTACGCGGTCGACTTGGGGAACTGGAGGACCTTCTTGTAGCGAGCCTCGGCGTCGTCGAGCTGGCCGATCTCGAAGAAGTAGTCGGCGAACGCGAGGTGCGCCTCGGGGACGTACTTCGAGCTCGGGTAGTTCTTGAGCAGCTTGTCGTAGACGGTGCGCGCCTCCTTCATGTACTTGCCGCTCTGCAGCGTGAAGCCGTAGTAGAACAGCGCCATGTCCATCTTCGGGTAGTTGCGGAACGCCTCGTTGTCGGTGAGCGCCTTGTAGGTCTTCACCGCCCGGATCAGGTACTCCTTGGCCTTGCCCGCGTCGGTCTCCGCGTCGGCCTTGAGCTTGGCCTTCTGCTGCGGGTTCTTCGTCTGATCGGACTGGATCAGCATCCGCGTGCCCTCGAGCCGCCAGTAGCGCTGCTGCTTGGCGTAGAGCTCGCCGAGCCGGAAGTAGTAGTCCGACTTCTCCTCGACCTCGCTGTCCGGAGTCTTGGTGATCAGGTCGATCAGGATCTGCTCCTGCTCGGCGCGGATCGCCCCGACCAGGCCCTCGACCGCGAGCACCTGGTCGGCGGTGAGCGGCTGGTCGGCCTGGCTCTGGTCCTTGGGATCCTTGGGGACGATCGGCCGGGACCGCTCCGACAGCTTGGCGTCGATCTTGATGTCCTGCTGGCGCGAGTACTTCGCCTTCTGGGCCCCGGCGGTGCTGGCGGACAGCAGCACACCGAGGATCGCGAGCGGGATCGGGATACGGGACGTGACCATGGACAGTTCCCTTCTTCCGGCGGGATGGGCGGCGAGGCGGCGGGGCAAGGGCGACGCAGGCGAGGCGAGGCCGAGGCGATCCCGATGACGGCCGGGACCGCGAGCAGACGGCGTCCGCGCCGAAACGGGGTCCGGCCCGGCTCCGTTCGGAAGCCAGGCCGGGGCGTGCGCAGACACGGGCCCAGGGTCGAAGACGACCCAGAGGAGAGGTGGTTGCTTCGTTCAGCCGTCATGACCCGGGCGAGGCGATGGGCCGGCTGAGGAGGCTATTGCTTGGGGCAGCGAGACCGGATCTTGAACCGGTAGTAACCGAGCTCGTCCTTCCAGTACTCGCCATTAAACTTCCACTGAAAGTGCTCGTCGTCAACGATAATTGGTTCTTCCCTGTGATCCGATGACACCCGGGCCCCGGCGGCCTGTGCAGTCAGGCGATTTCCCTTGGCCTCCAGGATCTCGAACTTGATCTTGGAGCCATCGCGCGACAGCGCCCCGAGCTCGCGGGCGAGCCGGGAGATCCGGTCGCGGGCGACCTTGCCGGCGTCCGCGGCGGCGACCGACTGCTGCATGGTGAGCTCCGCGTTCACCTCGGCGGCGATCTGCGTCGTTTGCCACGCCTTGTCCGACTTGTGCAGCATCTCGAGCTCGTGGTTGAGCTCGTCGACCCACGCGAACGTCTTGAGCAGCGTCTTGTCGTTGAGCACGCTGGTCACCAGCCGCTGGGTCACCGGATCGATCCCGGCGCGGCCCGCCTTGACCTTCTTGACGTACTCGTAGAACTCGGCGTTGTCGTCGTACTTGCCGACCAGGTCGGTCAGGTTCTTGGTCAGCGGCGAGTACTTCTCGTTGAAGTCGGCGACCGCCTCCTCGGCCTGATCGTAGAGGCAGTAGTTGAAGTAGATGACCGCCTTGAGCAGCACCGACTCGGGGAAGAACTGGTTCTCGAAGTACGGCGCGTTGAGCGTGTGGATGTTGCCGAGCGCCTTGGAGTTGAGCGTCTTCATGAAGTACGCCCACGACGCCTCGAACAGCGACTCGGCCCAGTCGAACGAGTTCTGGTCGAGCTTCTCGAAGTACTTGATCGAGGTGTCGAACTGCTGGGTCGAGTAGAACACCCGCGCCATCTGGAGCTGGGCGAGCTCGCGGTAGTTGTCGACGTCGTCGGCGCGGTACTGCGCGGGGCGCTGCTCGCCGATCACCAGGATGTCCTTGAACGCGTCGACCGCCGGCTTGCCCTCGTACTTGCGGACGTAGGTCACGCCCTCGAAGAACTTGGCCTTGATGAAGAACTCGCTGGTCCGCGGCACCTGGCGGAACAGCGCGATCGCCTTGTCGAAGTCGCCGTCGCCGCCGCGCCGGTAATAGTGGCGGCCGAGCAGGAACAGCAGCTCGTCGTGGACCTGCGCCAGCGACGGATCGCCCAGCGCGGAGCTGTCGTAGCTGCCGATCTTCGCCAGGATGCCCGAGGTCTCGGGCAGCACGCGCGACAGCGCGGCGAGCCACTTGAGCGTGGCGCCGTGGTAGGTGTGCGCGTCACCGGCCTTGACGATCCGGTCGAAGTACGCGAGCGAGCCGGCGTAGAACCCCATCTGGTACAGGGTCTTGCCCATGAAGAACTCGCCGCGCTGCTTGTTCCTGGCGTCGTCGCCGCTCTCGCCCTCGATCACCTTCTTGAGCTCGATCGAGGCCGAGAAGAAGTCCTTCTTGTCGTAGAGCTTGATCGCGCGCTCCAGCGTCTTGGACGGCGGCGTCGAGGTCGCGCTGTCGGGCTCGAACTCCATGTCGCTGGCGCGGGTCGCGCCCGGCGCCGGCGCCTTGCCGCCCTTGGGGGGCGCCGCGAGCGCGACGCCGACCACCCCGAGCACGACGATCGTCGCGAGTGAACCAGACAGCTTCGGGCGCATCCATTCCTCCTTCGGGCCGTGCCCGGCTCCGGACGGAGCGGGCCACGGATCATCGACGCCGGTGACCGGCATTGTCAAGGCAACGGCGGTCCTCCACGCGCGCGCACTCACACCGGAAGTTTTTCGATCGGACGTCGCGCGGCCGCACGGCGCGAGCGCCCGGGCGCGGGTCCGATGCTCGGACACACCCTCGGCAGACACGCGCACCCGGTGCAGGTTGCAAGCGATCGCCAGGCGATGACAGCGGGCCCGATGTGGGATCTGTGCGTTCACTGCACGCCGGGTGGAGCTCCTGGTCAGCGTCGGGACCGCGGCGCACGGTGCGGCGTTGTGTGAGGCCGTTCGCTTGACTTGGGGTCCCCGGCTCCTATTATCGGTCCCGATGAATCGGCGCCATCCCGTCGGGGTGCTCGTGGTCTGTCTCTCGGTCGCAGGAGTCGGGGCCATCGCGGCCTCCGGATGCTCCGACAACCCGGTGGGACGGCTCTGCGACCTCGGTGACTCGACGCCGACCGTCGACTCCGTGGTGGTCGCGTCGCCGTCGCTCGATTGCGTGTCGCGCACCTGCCTGCACTACACGCCGAACCGGCCGCCGCCGCCCGGCGGCAGCCCGCAGCCGATCAACAGCGGCCTGTGCACCGCCGAGTGCAGCGCGGACAGCGACTGCGATCGCGTGCCGGAGTCGCCGTGCATCACGGGCTTCACGTGCGCCATCGCGGTCACCGCCGGCCCGTTCTGCTGCAAGAAGTTCTGCATCTGCAAGGACTACATCCTGCTGCCTCCGTCGGGGCAGCTCGCGGCCCCCGCGGCGTGCATGTCGAACGTGGACAACAACGCGTGCTGCAACCTCGACGGGCGCACCAACAACCCGAAGTACCCGCTCTGCAAGAGCTGAGGCCGGGGCGCGGCTAGGCGCGAAACGCGTCGCGCAGCAGGACCGGCTCCCCGCCGGTGATCGCGACCACGTCGAACCGGCAGCGCTCGAAGCGCGGCGCGGCGATCGCCAGGTAGTGGCGGGCGACCCGCACGACGCGGCGCTGCTTGGTCCGCCCGATCATCTCGGCCGCGTGGCCGTGATCGCCGTCCGATCGGCTGCGGACCTCGACGAACACCAGGACGTCGCCGTCGCGCGCGATGATGTCGAGCTCGCCCGCCTTGCAGCGGAAGTTGCGCTCGACGATCTCGTACCCCGCGGCGAGCAGGATCTCGGCGGCGTCACGCTCGGCGGCAGCGCCCGTCTCTTGCGTGCTCATGATCCACGTGCCCTTCTCTCCCCCTCTCGAGCCATGCAGCCTCGACCGCCCTGGCGATCGAGGACCGCGCCGATCGCGTGCGATCGCTACGCGGTCTTCTTGTCCTTCTTGTCCTTCTTGCGCTCTTTCCGCTTGGGCTTGGCCTTGGCCTCGACGGCGGGGGCCGCCTCGCCCTCGGCCGCGGGGGCAGCGGCGACCGCCGGCGGCGCCTCGGCGGCGACCTCGGAGCGGTGCTCCTCGGCGGTGCCCTCGCGCTCCTTGATGCGCGCCGCCTTGCCCGACAGATCGCGCAGGTAATACAGCTTCGCCTGGTGGACGCGGCCGCGCGACATGATCTCGATCTTGTCGATGTTCGGCGAGTTGTCGGGGAAGATTCGCTCGACGCCGACGCCGTACGAGATCTTGCGGACGGTGAACGTCGACCGCGAGCCCTTGGAGACCCGGCGGATGCATACGCCCTCGAAGGCCTGCAGGCGGGTCTTCTCGCCCTCGCGGATCTTCGCCCAGACCTTGATCGAGTCACCCGGGCGAAACTCGGGAAGGTTCGCCTGGCGGCGTTGTGACTTATCGATGGACTCGAGGATCCGATGCGCGCTCATGGGTACGATTCCCGGAAAGAGTAGCTGGGACGCAGGGTTCTGCCAGAGATCCCCCCCGCGCGTCAAGCCGCGACGGTCCGGTCACCGGCCGAACAGGCGATCCAGCAGGATCGCGCCTGCCGAACGGACCGACAGGTGATTCCAATCGGAAGTTCCCTCGATCGGTGCAAGCACGCGAGACACCGACGGAATCAGCTCGTCGGCCAGGCCCCAGCCGGTGCCGAGCAGGATCAGGAGCGGGGCGGGATCCACGCGGGCCTCGGCGCACAGCGCCTCGGGCGATCTCCGGGGCACCCCCGGGAATGACTCGGCGCGCGCCGAGGTCGCGACCACGCGCGGGGGGGTGCCATGGGTCGCCGCGACCTCGGCGATCGCGGCCTCGATCGAGTCCGCGGTGCGCACCAGCGCCAGCGCGCGCGCGCGATGCTCGCCGTGCGCGTCGCCGATCCACAGCGCCGCGATGTGCGCCGCCTTGTCGCGCTGCGCGGCGATCGGCGTGACGATGTGGTAGCCGGCCAGCCCGTAGGTCAGCGACGAGCGCGCCAGGTCGTGGATGTCGAAGTTGGTGAGCGACGTGGTGACCACGCTGCCGGTGCGATCGGTCACCGGGTGGTGCACGAGCGCGAGGTGGGTGCGCGCGTGGAGCGGCGGCGGCAGGGCCTTGCGGTCGGCCGCGGTCGGCCGGAACCGCGCGAACAGATCGGGCCGGCGCCGAGCGGTGCGCTCGATCGCCTGGCGCCGCCGCCACGCGGCGATCGCGGCGTGGTTGCCCGAGGTCAGGATCGCCGGCACGGGGAGCTCGGCGTCCGCGCCCGGGGGGCGCAGCACGAGCGGCCGGGTGTACTGCGGGTACTCGAGGAGCCCGGCGCTGTGGGACTCGTCCTCGACCGAGCTCGCCTCGCCGAGCACCCCCGGGACGTAGCGCGCGACCGCGTCGATCACCACCAGCGCGGCGAGCTCGCCGCCCGACAGCACGTAGTCGCCGATCGAGAGCTGCTCGTCGACCGCCAGCTCGATCACGCGCTCGTCGACCCCCTCGTAGCGGCCGCACACCAGCGCGATGTGGGGCAGCGCGGCGAGCTCGCGGACGCGGGCCTGGGTCAGCGGTGCGCCCGCCGGGGTCACCAGGATGCGATGCGCGCGCGGTGCGGCGGCACCGTCGCCGGCGGCGCGCGCGATCGCGGCGAGCAGCGGCTCGGCCTTCATCACCATGCCCGGGCCGCCGCCGTACGGCGTGTCGTCGACGGTGCGGTGGCGATCGCTGGTGAAGTCGCGCGGGTTGACGGTGTCGACCGCGATCGCGCCGGCCTCGCGCGCGCGGCCGACCACGCCGGCGGCGAGCGCGGGCTCGATCAGCTCGGGGAGGATCGTGACGACGGTGAACCGCATCGCGCCGCCCGCGCCTACAGCCGCTTGTGCTCGGGCAGGCCGTCGGGCGGATCGACGGTGACCACGCCGGCCTCGAGGTCGATGCCGGTGACGAACTCGTCGACCAGCGGCAGCTGGCGCTCGATGTCGCCGTCGTGGATCACCAGGCGGTCCTGCATCCCGCCCTCGACCGCGGCGATCGTGCCCCACGGCGTGCCGTCGATCCGCTCGACCCGGCAGCCGATCAGGTCGTCGAGCAGGACGTCGTCCTCCCCGAGCTCGAGCGCCGCGCGGTCGACCTCGACGGCCTGGCCGCGCAGCGCCTCGGCGTCGTTGCGGGTCGCCACGCCGGCGAGCTGGACCAGCCAGCCGCGCGGCGTGCTGCGCGCCCGGACCACCTCGCGCGCGACCCCGCCGATCCACAGCGCGGGCTGCCGATCGAGCAGATCGGACTCCGGGTCGTGAGGGGCGATCACCACCTCGCCGCGGATCCCGTGGACCCGCGCGATCCGGCCGATCTCGATCCGCGGATCGCCCCGCACGGAGCGCCCGCTATTCCAGGATCTCGACCAGCGTGCGCTTGCGGGACCGCGGTGCCACCGCCTGGACCACCGTGCGCAGCGCCCTCGCGGTCTTGCCGCCGCGGCCGATGACCTTGCCGAGATCGGCCTCGGCGACCTCGAGCTCGTAGACGTTGGCGGTGCGCTCCTCGACGAGCTCGACCCGGACCTCGTCCGGCCGGTCGACCAGGTTCACCGCGAGGTAGCGGATCAGCTCGGCGAGGTCGGGCGCCCGCTCGGGGCCGTCGGATCGGCGCTCCCGCTGACCGTCATCGCGATCGTCGCGATCGTCCTGGCGGATGTCCGGGCGCGCCCCCGGGGGATTGGCCGACATCCTAGGCCGTCTTCTTGGGGCCCGGCGAGGCCAGGACGGCCGCTGCGCGCTCGGTGCGGCGGATCACCGCGGCGAGGGTGCCGCTGGGCTTGGCCCCGACCTTGCGCCACTTCTCGAACCGTTCCTTGTCGAGCTTGAGGATCTTGGTGATCGGATGATACGTGCCGAGCAATTCGATGAACCGACCGTCCCGGGCGCAACGCTTGTCCGCGGCGACGATCCGGTAGAACGGTGACTTCTTCTTGCCCTGACGTGAGAAGCGGATCGCAACGGACATGAATTCCTCGAGCGGTGTTCCTGAGAGCGCGGCAATCTACCCAGCCACATACCCCCTGTCAACCCGTGGTATAGACCCGCCATGTCACGTCGGGTCGGGCTCCCGGCAGCGCTCGCGATCATGGTCGCTCTGGGGGCCGCTGCTGGGGCTTCCTGTTCGAAATCCGAGGTGAAATCGACCGCGGCCACGGCCGAGCCCACCCCGGCGCGACCGACGTTCACGCTGTTCGCGGTCGCCGAGATCCGCGGCCAGATCGGCCCGTGCGGCTGCACCACCGACCCGCTGGGCGACCTGTCGCGCACCGCGCAGCTGGTGGTCTCCGCCCGCGCCGCCGGCCCGGTGCTGTTCGTCGATGCCGGGTCGCTGCTCTACGCCCACGCCCCTACCCCGCCGCAGCTCGCCGTCCAGGAGGAGCTCAAGGCCGACCTGCTGGCCCAGACCTACCAGAAGACGCTCCTCGCGGACGCCGTGGGGCTCGGGCCGGCCGACCTGCCCGGCGGCGCCGCCAGCGTGGACCACCTGCGGCTGGCCCGCCTGGTCGCCAATGCGCCGCCGACCGGAGCCACCGGGATCTCCGGCCCGTCCCGCCTGATCGACATCGGGGGCGCCAAGGCCGGCGTGCTCGGCGTGATCGCGCCGGGCGCGGTCGCCGGGATCTCGCTGAGCGATCCGGTCGCCGCGGGCAAGCAGGCGGTGGCCCAGCTCCGTGGCCAGGGCGCCCAGGTCGTGATCGGCCTGGTCCAGGCGGAGAGCAAGAAGGACGCGGTCAAGCTGGTGCGCGACATCGGCGGGATCGACCTCGCGATCGCGGGCCTGGGGCTCGCGGCGCCCGAGCCGGAGCGCACCGAGAGCGAGCCGCAGAAGGTCGGCGACGGCTGGCTGGTCGTGCCCGCCAACCGCGGCCAGATCGTCGCGCGGTTCGAGGTCGCGCTGCGCGGCCCCGGCCCGCTGGCCGACGCGATCGGCCCCGGCGCCGCGGCCGCCAAGCTCGCCGTGCTCGACCGCCAGCTCGCCGGGCTCGACGCCGACCTCCAGGCGTTCGCGAGCGACAAGGCCGCCGACCCGGCGTTCGTCGCCCAGAAGCAGAAGGAGCGCGCCCAGCTCGCCGGCGAGCGCGATCGGCTCGAGGCCCACCCGCTGGTCGTCCCGCCGCACGGCAGCTACTTCACGCTCGAGCAGGTCCGCATCAACAAGGCGCTGGCCTGCAGCGCCCCGGTCCAGGACGCGATCAGCGCGTTCTTCCGGCAGAGCGGCGAGGCCAACGTCCAGGCCGCCGCGAAGATCGCGGTGAGCCCGCCGGCCAGGGGGCAGGCGTCGTACACCGGCACCGAGTCGTGCGTCGACTGCCACGCCGATCAGGTCGCGTCCTGGAAGAAGACCGTGCACGCGACCGCGTGGCAGACCCTGGTCGATCGCGGCCAGCAGTTCGACCTCGACTGCATCGGTTGCCACGTCACGGGCTGGGACCGACCGGGTGGCTCGAACCTCGGCCACAACGACAAGCTGCGCGACGTGCAGTGCGAGACCTGCCACGGGCCGGGCTCGATCCACGTCGCCAAGGGCGGGCTCGAGAAGCCGTTCGCGATCAAGCGCGGCCCCGACGAGCACCTGTGCGCCTCGCAGTGCCACACCAAGGAGCACAGCGACACGTTCCAGTTCGAGGCCTACCTGCGCGACGTGGTCGGTCCCGGCCATGGCGAGGACCGCCGCAAGAAGCTCGGCGACGGACCGACCGGCGCCCAGCTCCGCAAGGCGGCGATCGACAAGGCCGGGCGGACGGTCGGCGCCGGCTGCACGCGGTGACCTCGCCGGGCTGAGCCGGGCGATCGCTCCGCGCTGACCCGGGCGCCGGCGGAACTCGCACGCGATGTGCATGGGCGAGCTGCTACATTGCCGAGATGCCAGATCGAGGACCGGGGCACAGGGGCGCCCCTCGAGGCCCGTCGAGCGAACTGCGCACAACTCGCGGGCTTGTCCCGCGACCTGCGCGAGGAGCCGCGTGGCGCGGGTGATGGATGCGTCCGCGTCCCGCGGCGTCGCACGATGTCGCGGACCGGGCAGGCTGGATCGCAGGCCCGCTCGCTGGATGGGCGCCGCGCTGGCGGTGGTGGTCTGGGCCTGCGGGGGCCCACCGCGGCACGAGGCACCGCCGCCCCGCACCGGCCTGGCGCCGGCGGCCCAGCGCGGGCTCGCGACGTTCTATGGCGCCGAGCAGCAGGGCGGCCCGACGGCGTCGGGCGAGCGGTTCGACCGCACCAAGCTCACCGCCGCGCACCGGACCCTCCCGCTCGGGACCCGCGTGCGGGTGACCAACACGCGCAACGGACGCTCGGTGGAGGTGCGGATCAATGACCGAGGACCCTACGGCGGCCACGGCCGCATCATCGATCTGTCCGAGGCCGCGGCCCGGAGGCTCGACATGATCGACGCCGGCGTGGTGCCGGTGCTCGTCGAGGTGTTGCCCGCCGAGCGAGGGCCGCGATGACGGCGCTGATCGAGCTGGGCGGGTTGACCAAGCGCTACGGCGCGATCACCGCGCTCGACGGCGTCACCGCGGCGGTCGACGGCAAGATCATCGGCCTGCTCGGCCCCAACGGCGCCGGCAAGTCGACCCTGCTCAAGTGCATGCTCGGCCTCTTGCCCTACGAGGGCACCGCCCGCGTGCTCGGCCTCGAGGCCGCCCGAGACGGCGCCGAGATCCGCGACCGGGTCGGCTACATGCCGGAGCAGGAGTCGTTCCTGTCCGGGATGAGCGCGGTCGAGCTGTGCACCTACGCGGGCGAGCTGTCCGGCTTGCCGCGCACCGAGGCGATGCAGCGGGCGCACGCCGCGCTGTACTACGCCGGGCTCGAGGAGAAGCGCTACCAGCCGATCGACGGCTACTCGACCGGCATGAAGCAGCGCGTGAAGCTCGCCCAGGCGCTGGTCCACGACCCCGAGATCCTGTTCCTCGACGAGCCGACCAACGGGCTCGACCCGCGGTCGCGCGAGGAGATGCTGGCGCTGATCGTCGATCTGCCGGTGCGGCGCGGCTGCGCGATCGTGCTGTCGACCCACCTCTTGCCCGACGTCGACCGGGTGTGCGATCAGGCGGTGATCATGCACCGCGGCGGGGTGCGGTTCGCCGGGACGATCGACGAGCTGCGCGGCGCGCGCGGCCGGGACTCCGAGCTGCTCGTCACGGTCAAGGCCGACGCGGCGCGGCTCGCCGACGAGCTGACCCGGGCGGGCGCGACCTGCCGGGTGACCTCGCCGATCGCGCTCCAGGTCGACCTGCCGGCCAGCGCCACCAGCCAGCTGGTGTTCGCCGCGGCGCGCACCGCCGGCCTGCAGGTCCGCGAGCTCGGCGTGCGGCGCGAGAGCGTCGAGGCGGCGTTCCTCCGCGTGCTCGGCGAGGACGGGGCGGCCCGCACCGCCGCGCCGGGACCCCACGATGGAGGTGCGCGATGAGCGCCGGACAGATCCATGACCTCGGCTACAAGCGCTACGTCGGCAGCCGGCGCGCGGTCAGCACGCGGTGGACCGTGATCATGCGGCACCAGATCGCGACCGCGTGGGCCGGCTGGTGGCGGTTCAAGCTCTGGCTGGTCGCCGCGTTCATGGTCACCGCCGTGTCGTCGGTCCTGCTCTACACGCTGGGCGACAAGCTGTTCCGCCGGATCGGCGGGTTCGGCGGCGCGCTGACCCGGTTCGTCGACGGCATCCTCCCGGACTCGACGATCTGGTACTGCAAGGCCGGCTTCCTGGTCAGCCTGGCGATCAGCGCGACGGTGGTCGCCGGCGACCTCCAGAGCGGCGCGTTCACGTTCTACTTCGCGCGCTCGATGCGGCCGCGCGACTACGTGCTCGGCAAGCTCGCCGGGCTCGGCGTGATCCTCGCGCTGATCATGGCGGCCGGCCCGCTCGTGCTCGCCCTGGTGCGGGTCGGGCTGTCCGACGACCTCGACCAGGCGATCGCGATGCTGCCGACCCTGTACAAGGCGCTCGCGGTCGGCGCGCTCGGCACCGTGCTCTACACCGCGATCCCGCTCGGGTTCTCGGCGCTGATCGCCAACCGCCGCCACGCCATGGCGGTGTGGGCCGCGTACTACCTGCTGGTCGGCTGGCTCGCGCTCGGCCTGAGCCTGCTGACCACGCCCGCGCTGTCGGCGCTCGACCTCGCGTCGGCGCTGCACGCGGTGTCGCTCCACCTGTTCGGCCTCCACGAGACCGGCCGGGCCGGCGATCCGCCGACCAGCGCGGCGCTGATCGCGATCCTCGGCCACGCCGCGATCGCGATCGGCCTGGTGGTGTGGCGGGTCCGCCGCGCGCAGCAGACCGGCGTGGGAGGTGCATCGTGACGCCGTCGCTGTCGCCCGCGGCGGCCGGCGTGGTCGTCGCCGATCGCTGCAGCAAGTGGTACGGCCACGTGCTCGGCGTGTCCGACGTCAGCTGGACGCTGCGCGGCGGCATCGTCGGGCTGCTCGGCCCCAACGGCGCCGGCAAGTCCACGCTGATCAAGATGATGGCCGGGCTGCTGCATCCGTCGCGCGGCACGCTGGCGGTCTACGGCCAGAGCCCGTTCCACGACACCGCGGTGCGCCGGCGGATCGGCTACGCGCCCGAGCACGAGCAGACCTGGGACGAGCTGACCGCGCGCGAGCTGGTCACCGCGATGGCCCGGCTCGCCGGCGTCCCGGCCAGCAAGGCCGACGCCACCGCCCGCGCCGCGCTCGATCAGGTCGGCATGACCGCGGCGATGGATCGCAGGGTCCGCGGGTTCTCCAAGGGCATGCGCCAGCGCACCAAGCTCGCGACCGCGATCGCCCACGATCCGGACTTCCTGCTGCTCGACGAGCCGCTGACCGGCGTCGACCCGATGGCGCGGATCGACATCGTCGCGCGGATCAAGCAGCTCGGCGAGGCCGGCAAGACCGTCGTGGTGTCGAGCCACGTGCTCTACGAGATCGAGTCGCTGACCTCCGACATCCTGGTGATCTACCGCGGCCAGATCCTGGCCGAGGGCAACGTCTACGCGATCCGCCAGCTGATCGATCGCCACCCCCACCGGATCCGCGTCGACTGCGATCAGCCGCACGCGGTGGCCGCCGCGCTCGCCGCCGAGGACCACGTCGCCCGGCTCAGCTTCGAGCGCGGCGCGGTGGTGATCGAGACCCGCGATCCCGACCGCTGCTACGATCAGATCGCGAGCGCCGTGCTCGGCGCCGGGCTCGCGGTCACCGCGCTGTCGTCGCCCGACAACAACCTCGGCGCGGTGTTCGAGTACCTGACCGGCGACGGGGGGCGGCGATGACGGCGCCGATCGCGGCCGCGCCGCGGACCGGCGGCGATCGCGAGGTCCCGCCGACCTCGGTGATGATCCGGACGCTCGCCGGCGTGACGCTCGTGCGCCTCGCGCGCGGCAAGGCGCTGTGGATCGCCGCCGTGCTCGCCGCGCTGCCGGTGGTGTTCGCCGCGGTGCTCCAGGCGCGCAGCCGCCCGCCATCGCCCCGCGAGCTGCTCGCGCCGTCGCTGCTGCTGTTCGCGGTGCTGCCCGCCCTGCTGGTCGGCGCCTCGGTCGGCGAGGAGATCGAGGACCGGACCAGCACGTACCTGTGGTCGCGGCCGATCGTGCGGTGGGCGGTGCTCGCCGGCAAGCTGACCGCGCTGACCCCGATCGTCGTCGTGCTGAGCGTCGGCGGCTGGGCGATCTCCAGCGCGCTCGCCACCGGCGCACCGTCGATCGCGGGTTGCCTGGGGCTCGCCGCCGGCGCCGTCGCCAGCTCGCTGGTGGTGGCGGGGATCGCCGTCGTCGTGCCCCGCCACGGCATGGCGCTGACCATCGCCTACATGCTCGTCGACCTGTTCATCGGCGAGCTGCCGTTCTCGCTGCAGCAGCTCGCGGTCACCTACCACACCCGCGTGCTCGTCGGGGAGGCCGGGCCACCGGCGATCGCCGCGCCGCTGATCGGGCTGGCCGTGATCGCCGGCGTGTGGACGGCGATCGGCCTGCACCGGATCCGCCGGATCGAGGTCTGAGCGCTACAGCTCGAGCGTCGCGGCCAGATCGTAGTCGCTGGCCTGGGTGACCCGGGCGCGGACCAGCGAGCCGGGCGGCACCTGGCCATCCGCGAGGTACGTCACCCCGTCGATCCCGGGCGCCTGGCCGTACCACCGGCCCTCCAGCAGGTGCTCCGACTCCGACGACACGCCCTCGACCAGCACGTCGATCTCGCGGCCGACCATCGCCTCGCCGCGCTCCCGGCTGATCTGGCGCTGGATCTCCATCAGCGCCTGCTGGCGCTCGGCCGCGACCTCGGGATCGACGCGGTGCGGGAGCAGCGCCGACACCGTGCCGGGCTCCACCGAGTACGTGAACGCGCCGGCGCGATCGAACTTCGACTCGGCGACGAACGCGCACAGCTCGTCGAACTCCGCCGCGGTCTCGCCCGGGTGGCCGACGATGAACGTGGTGCGCAGCACGACATTGTCGATCCGCGCGCGCAGCTTGGCGACCAGCTCGCGGGTGACCCGGCCGGAGTGGCCGCGCCGCATCCGCTTGAGCATCGGGTCGCTGATGTGCTGGAGCGGGACGTCGATGTACTTCACCACCCGCGGCTCGCTCGCGATCGCGTCGATCAGCTGGTCGTCGAACGCGCTCGGGAACGCGTAGTGCAGCCGGATCCACGCCACGCCGTCGACCCGGCCGAGCGCGCGCAGCAGCTGGGCGAGCGTGGCGCGGTCCTCCGGCGTCGAGCCGGCGTCCCAGCCGTAGCGCGTCAGGTCCTGCGCGATCAGGTTGACCTCGAGCACGCCCTCGGCGGCGAGCGCGCGGACCTCGGCGACGATGTCGTCGATCGCGCGCGAGCGCTGTGGCCCGCGCAGCTTGGGGATGATGCAGAACGCGCACGGCCGGTCGCAGCCCTCGGCGATCTTGACGTACGCGCTGTGGCGCGCGCCGATCCGGACCCGCGGCGCGTCGTGATCGTAGATGTAGCTCGGCGTCTCGGCGACCTGGATCACCGGCAGCCGGCCCTTGCCGCGCCCCCTGGCCCCGGCCTTGCCCCCCGCCCTGCCCCGCCCGGCCGGCCCCGGCGACTGCGCGCGCCCCAGCACGCCGGCGAGCGACGGGAAGTCCGCCGAGCCCAGCAGGTGGAC
>Ga0307476_10001262_pt1 | contig 15639 bp, 11 predicted proteins | sample atmos_gasesECM2C_2_FD_203314 | JGI IMG/M metagenome (GOLD analysis project Ga0307476, IMG submission 203314) | Hardwood forest soil microbial communities from Morgan-Monroe State Forest, Indiana, United States - atmos_gasesECM2C_05 | ecosystem: Environmental > Terrestrial > Soil > Temperate... | reverse complement strand
CGCCCAGGCCGAAGCCGTGCGGGCCGTGATCGAAGACGTGAAGTTCCACCGGAACATGATGCTCGTTCAGGGCGCGCGCGAACATCAGGCTGTTCTCGAAAGGTACCACGGTATCGGTCGAAGTGTGAACCAAAAAACAGGGCGGTGTGCGATCGGTTACCTGCATTTCGCTGGAGAGTTGATCGATCAACTCCCTCGGGGGATTCTTCCCCAGGAGATTCTCCCGCGAGCCGCGATGGGCGTAAGGGTCTGTCATCGTGATGACCGGATAGACCAGGACGCCGAAATCCGGGCGCGAGCTGAGGCGGTCGATCGGATCGGCGGCATTGGGATCGCCGTCGTCAAAATGTGTGACCACCGTCGAAGCCAGATGTCCGCCGGCTGAAAAGCCCAGCACGCCCAGCCGCCGCGGATCGATCTTCCATGGGACGGCATGAAAACGAGCCGTGCGAATCGCCCGGCTGACATCGCTCAGCATCGCCGGATGGTGATATTTCGGACCGAGCCGGTATTTGAAGACCAGCCCGGTCACTCCAATCGTGTTGAGCCACTGCGCGACAGGGTTGCCTTCGTGCGGCGCCAAATGCGCATAGCCACCGCCGGGGCAGATTACGACCGCGGCACCGCTGGATCTGTCGGCGTCAGGACGAAACACGCTGAGCGTGGGAACGTCGGCGTCGTCGCTTCCGGATGTGCCCGGCGCATCACCCTCCCAAAGGCGAAGAACCATGTCGGGCTTTCTTTCATTGGCCGGCGGCGAAGTTCGCGGCGACGAAGCCTGAGTCTGGACCGCAACCGGCGTCAGCGCCGCCAGCAGCGGCAGAATCACGACGATCGATCGGCAGCGGCGCGGCGCCATTACTTAGCCATCAGACTCAGGGCATGGGCCTTTTGCCCGTGATCATCGAACTCCGTCAGCGTCGTGTTGGCCGGGACAATGTAGTAGAGGATGATTCGGCTGGGCGCTTTGGTGTTTTGCGGCGGCTGCTGGCCGGCGATCGTCGTCGCGTTGATGAACAACATCCGCACCTGCTCGGCACCGCGGCTGTCCTTATATGCCGCGAAAATGCCGTAAGGCTGATAGTGCTTCGACTGCGAATCCACCAACTCGTATTGCTCGGGCTCGGACAAGGGCAACCACGGCGAGGACGAACCGGAGGTGCCGCTCACCTGTACCATGGCCTGTCCCGCCGGAAGCAGGAATTGCCCGAGGACGTCGCCTTTTGCCAGTTGGGCCGGATCGGCATCGAGCAGGTTAGCCCCAACGAGCTTGCCATCTTTGTCGGCGGTGACATTTCCGCCCGAAACGGCCGCCGGGTTTCCGTTTTGCTGCGACTTGGGCACCGCGATCGGCACCGGGAGGTTCGCCGACGCCGTAGCCTCGCCGAAGTTGAAACCCGCCGCCGAGCTCGGCTGGCCGCCGCCCTGTGACGGCTGTTGCGACTGCGGTTGATTGCTTTGCTCCTGAGGTGCGGCCTGCCCCCCCCCCAGTCCCAGAATGGTCTCGGGGTTCCGTTCCGGATGGGCGATCAAAGGATTGAGAAACAGCTCGATTTCCGGCGCGGCCTTGAGGTCGGGGTTCACCGCCATCCCGCTTAAATCCACACGGGCGAGCCGCTTGATCTCCACGAACGTGTTGCGCGGCGCCTGCTTCTCAAACGATTTCTGGTCCACTTCGTAGACCAGATCGACCCCGCGGTCCTGACTCTTCACGTCAAGGAACATGAAATCGTCGATCTTGCTGATGAGAAGCTTTTTGCCCTTGTCCAGCGTTCCGACCGGGTAAAGGTCTTTGGGAGAGCCGGGGCTGCCATCGTCAACAAAAAGGCGCGCCGTACCAGGACTGAAGCGGAAAAGCCCGTCGCTGTCGGCAGCCTCGTGACCCACCATCACGCGGATCACCAGGAACATCTGCCCGCCCCCGGGCCTCACGGCCTTAAGGGGCGTGCCGTTGCCTTTGCGAATGTCGGCCAGCTCGTAATCGGCTTCGGTCACGTTGGGATCGAGCCTGTAAAGCCCGACAACCTTTGCCGTCTGGATGTGCTTCTCGGGGACGTTGCCGGATACGTGGGTGGCGCCCGGCTCGACTCCCAGGCGCTGTCCGAACAATTCGTCGAGGTAATCGGGATGGACGCTGCTCAGCGGCTTGCCGCTCTGAAGCGACCCGCCGGGATTGCTGAGATAGCTGACCGTGTTCACCAGAATGTTGTCAACCGGGATGATCGGCACGCCGTGCGAGGCGCTGCCAAATTGCCCCGGCTTGTCGGCTTTTACCTCGTCCCATACCTGACCCGCCAGCGCCCGGCTCTCGGTGGGCACCTTGACGTTCTTGACGTCCTGGACCTCATAGCGCGTGTAGCCGGCAATGTCGGGGCCGAAGGGAAGCTCCTGGGCTGCGACCGCCAGCACGCCGGTGGCGAAAATTCCCGCCACCAGCCCCGATATCGCGGCGCCCGCCTTGTCCACCGCCACCGGCACGCGCACGTTCCCCGGCACCAGGCTGTCGAAGGTGCTGCGCAGAACCAGGTAGATCACCATGAAGAGGACCAGCAGCACGGCCGGCTCGATGTAGTCGGGAAACATTCCTCCCAACAGTTTCTCGACGATCGTCTCGTGATACGAGAACGCCAGCACGGCGGCAAAGACGGCAAAGATCGCCGACAGCGCCGCGCTGAAAAACCCCTGGATGTAGTGAAAAAAAGCGATCGCCAGAATGAAGACGATGATGAGAAGGGCGAAGACCATGGGTGCTCATCCAACAAGCGAAGGATCGATCATGGTTTGCGGACGACGGCTGGAGCGGCCGGGCGGGCCGACGGCGATTTGGCCCCGGCGTGAGGCGGCGCGACGCCGGGCGGCGGTGACTCGGCGACGGACTCACGGGCGGAACCCGGCCGCATCACCTGCTTCACCTCCTGCACGCTGGTGTCCCCGCTCTCCACCAGGGCCAGCGCCTCTTCCTGGAGGTACCGCCCGCGCTGCTTGCGGAACACCGGCTCGACCGGCTTTCCGTTGGTGATCGCGTCCCGCATCTCCTCGTCCACGTTCATGATCTCAAAGACCCCGGTGCGGCCCTTGAAACGGAGGTCGAAGCAGAACTGGCAGGGAATCGGATTGCCCTTGGGATCGCGCAGCGGTTCAACCCGCGCCTGGAACAGTTGCGTGATCTTCTCCGGGTTCATCCCCAGCTTCCGCAGGGTCGTGGCATCGGGTGAATAGCCCACCTTGCACGCCGTGCAGAGTTTGCGCAACACCCGCCCGTTGATGATCATCTTGAGCTGCTCGGTGGCGAGATTGTCGTCCCCCACCAGCTTGCGCCATTGCTCGAGCGCCTCGAACGTGCTGCCCGCGCGCATGGCCACGTACACCCGCTTGTGCGAGGTGCGCGCGTACTTGATGAGGTCCACCGCCGTGCGTGAATCGTCGATCCGGTTGATCAAAATGACATCCGGCTCCTGGCTGATGACCCAATCGGCCATCTTGTATTCTTCCGCCGGGGACGCCTTGCCCGGCAGGTTGTTCTGGGTGATCCCTTCCAGCTCCTGCTTCGGGTCGCGCTCGATCGTCTGGATGTGCAGGAGGAACGCGTCGTGTCCCCGCAACATGCCGTACTCCAGGCTGGTCAGTCCCATGCCCTTCGGGGCGCTGAGGATGACCAAGCCCATGTTCTCGGCGATGCTGCCCTTGATGACCGCCAACTGCCTTTCGCTGAACCCGAGCTGATCGAGCTGAAAATCGTTGCGCTTTTTGGGATCGAGTTCGAGCCGCATGTATTCACCGGCGGTGCTTCCCGCGGTCTGGACGCGCACATCGTGCTTATTTCCGTCGATCAGGATGCGCATGTTTCCCGTCTGAGGCTTGCGGCGGTCTTCGACGTCGAGCGCAGCGATGGACTTGAGATAACTGATCGCGCCCGCCCCGCTGGCGCGATCGATGGACTGGCCGCTGTAAGGCATGCCGTCCACCACGTAGCGCACCAGCGTTCCCGAGGGGTCGCGCCCGTCCAGGTCGATCTGGTCAGCATTCTTCTTCAGCGGATCGGTCATTGCCAGTTGCACGGCGTCATATGCCGCTCGGTCCGGCGATTCGCTCTCCGGCACCGCGATGTTCTGCCCGGCCTTATTGATGAGTGTCACCTGGCCGGCGACGGCGGTCACTTCCTTCTTCTTGCCGAACTTCCCGGCCAAAAGGTCTTTCATTTCGTCCTGGAGGTCGGCCAGTCCCACCGTTTTGGCCCGAATCACCAGATAGGTCCCGATCTCGGCCCCGAAAATCAGGACGAGCAGCGGCAGCGCGATGTAATAGGTGGGGACGACAAAGAACAGCAGGAAGCCGACGACCAGCCCGCACATGTTGCCGATGTTCAGGGGAACTTGCGGCAGATGGGCTATGGGCGCGTCTTTGTCGGCCCAGGTCAACAATTTGGCCCACAAGAAAAGAAGCAGCAACGGCGGAACGACTTTGACGACGCTCACATACCCGCCGCCGGTAATCTGCGCCGCCAGCACGTGGTTTGCTAGCATCGTGTCTCCTACGCACCAAGAGTCCGCGTTCCCCCGAACCGCGGATTTTACGAAACCGCCGGCCAAATTGGAAACTTTTACTCCCGCGAGTTCAGAGGGGGCAATGGGGGAGTTGCCGGAGGGAGAGCACGTCTTCCGCGAGATTTGCGAGCTGAGCAGGGGACGCCGGGAAAAAGCAGGATGACGCGGGCCTGAAGTGATTCATCGCGACGCCGGGCGGCGGGGCAAGGCGAAAAGACGGTCACGCCGCGGCGGCGATTCGTTCCCGAATTCGCCGTCGCGGCACACGGCAGTGCACTGAAGAAGTAGCAGCGTTCTTCTTCCCGCGTCCTACTTGCTGTTCTTCGCGTCCGGCAGGAACGCCAAACCACGGGGGCTTTCCAGGCCTGTGATGACCGGCGTAAAGCGTCCGGTCTTCAGATTCAACTTGCCCACCTCGCCGATGTCCTGTGCCGCCGAGAGCGTCAGCCCCGGCTTCACCGCCGAGCCCGTGATCCGGTAGATGGTCCCGCCACTCAGGTCCGTTAACAGGATCGAGCCCTTGGGCCCGGGCTTAAACAGCGTATCGTCCACGCTTACCGCCGTATGTTTCGCATCCGACAACGGCAACACCGTGACGGACTGGTTGGCAGCGCCGGGGTGCTTGATTGTCACCAACTCATCGTCCGCCTGGCTGGTCAACAGCAAACTGCCCGATGGCGTGGCGGTCATCGAATCGGGGTCTTGCAGGTTCAGTGTCACGTGATGATGGGTGACCAGATTGGTGGCCGCGGCATTCCCCAGCAGGACCGGCGTGACGGTGACCGTCGAGGCGCCCAGCGTCGCCTGGACCACCGCCGGCGCGGTGTTCGGATTGCTCGCCGGATTGGATTCGCTCAGGAACACCTTGCCATCCAGGAACACGATGTCGTCATACCCGCCGCCGTCGGCGGGCGGGGCCGCGAACGTGTAATTCTTCTGCGTCGCGGCAACGGGGTCGATCACGACCAGGTTGGGATTGCCGTCCTCATTTTGAAGAGCCCAGACGAGGTGTGTCGAAGGGTCGACCTTCAGCCCGTCGTTATGGCCGGGCACGCTGAAGGATCGAACGATGGCCCCGGCCGAGGTGTACTGCACGATCGTGCTCGAAAGCCCATCCGAGCCGTCCTTGGCGACGCCATCGCCGTACCCCACGAACACGCTCGAACCGTCGACGGCGATCGAGTCGGGCTGCGAAGCGCCCGCGGGGTTCGTGGCAAACATGCTAACGTTTAAGCCGTGGGCCGCCGTCACGCCGGCCACCGCGGCCCGGTGGGCCCCTGCCGAGTGCGGCGTTCCGCTCATCAGCGTCCGCGATTCCAGCGCTTCCAGTCGAACCGGATTCCGGCGATCCTGCCGACGACGTTTTCCCTTACCCAATTTTGAGACCACGCGTACGATGATTCTCATTTCCAACTCCTCGCAAATTTGGACAGACCGGCGTACACAAAGGACGCGGCCCCCGGCAGACCCGGCATGCTGAGTCAATCAGGTTCCGATGGCGCAGCATGACATCCTCCAAGGCAGACCAATAGACCTGCAATATTTAGTGGATGAATTGATTTCGTTTGGATCAGTTTAAGAGCTCTGCAACTCGGTCGTTCGCTGGCAACCACGGACGCCGGGAGGGGGCGAGGCGGAATGACGGTCTGGTCGCGGTGCTCTCAGAATAGGCCGAGGGGTTGGCGAATCAGTTCACGAATGCGCCCTGTCACCCGCAGCAGAGACCGGGCCTCGGCGACGCTGGTCGTGCTGCCGGGATAATGCACCTCGACGGTGTAATCCGTGAAAGATGCCATGGCCGGACGAAGCGAAGCCCACGTCGGTTCGACGGCCACCGCCCGCTCCGTGCGTGTCCCTATCCTTGAGTTCCGCTTCGCCGCGAATCGCTCTTGGGCGGCGGCACGACCTTCAGGTTCAGTTTGGCGCGAAGCTGTTCGAAAATACGGTTGATCTCCTCTATGTGCTCGCGGAAGTTGCCGCGGTGTTGAGCGGCGATCTTCTCCCGAACCGGTCGCACGTCGTCGACCGCCGTCGGCTCCCGGTCCTGAGGCTTTGTGTTAGCCATTGTTATCCTCCACCATCAGCAAATCGGGCGTTACTATCTGCGGCGCAGGCAGAGTCAAACGTGCGCAGATGACCATCATATGCGTTCGCTTGTTCGGGTTTGCCAGGTGCTTTTGGTTCCACGCTGAGTCTGCCACCACGTCAGTCTCCAAACGTTCCACGTTCTTGCTCCTCTCTTGGCACTCAGAGCTCATTACTCAGAATTGCCTTTCGCTTGCCGTTGACCCACAACGACAGATACCGGGCGGCGGCAAGGCGGAAAGACGGTCATGCCGCGGCTGCGATTCGTTCCCGAATAGACCGTCACAGCGCGGGAGCGCGGGCGGGAGAAGTTGCAGTCTCCTCGTCAAGCTTTGAAGTTGCTCAGGGAAGCCCGGCGAACTATCTGATATCAGGTCGCTGGAAAGAGTCGCAGAGGGTAGGCCCGAACCGCGTTATCGACGGTTGCCAGGGCTAAGTCGTGCTGGAGGGCCTGGGCGACCAAGATCCGATCGAAGGGGTCTCGGTGCAAGTCCGGCAGACCGGCGAGGCGCGCCACAGTGGCCTCCTCTATCGGCAAGCTGGCGATCCGATGCATCTGGCGCTGCTGAGGCAGGTAGACCGCTGGCGGCGCTGGCAGGGGTAACTTTCCGAGCGCGTGCTTAATCACCGCTTCCCACACCGAGGCGGCGCTGAGGTACACCTCGTTTGCCGCGTCACGGATCGAGTTTCGGACATCGATCGGCAACCTTGGATCGGCGCTGATGTACCACAGGAAAATGTGAGTGTCGAGCAGCAGTCTCATTTCCCCTCAAACTCGGCGAGGAGGTCGTCCGGGAGCGGCTCATCGAAGTCGGCGGGGACGGTGAACTGGCCTGCGGACAGGCCGTACGGGCGAGGCGTGGATTCGGGCCCGAGGATGGGCTTGACCTCAGCCACGGGGCGTTCGCCGCGTATAACCAGCAGCGATTCTCCCGCCTCCACGCGGCGGAGGAAGGCGACCGGGTCGCGATGAATTTCCTGCACGCTGATGGTGCTCATATGCGCATTGTAGCACCGGTGCGGTAAACTTGACTTACAATCCCACCCCTTCCCTTCCATAGGCCTTCGCCCCTTGGCAGGGGTCAATGAGGCATTTCTCGTCGTGCCGCCGGTCTTCGATTTGGCCGTTCGCTCGCAACCGCTGACGCCGGGCCACCGGGCAAGGCGGAAAGACGGTTACGCCGCGTCTGCGGTCCATGATCGAACACGCCGTCAGCGCGCGGGGTGGAAGAAGCAGCAGTATCGCCCTTACTGCGTTCCCTCCGCGGAAGTCGGGGCGGAAGAAGGAGCGCTCACAGGCTTCCAGTTCTGGGACAGTAAATCGGATTCGACCAGCGCGGCAATGAACCGTAGGAATTCCACGCCCTTAACCAAGACTCCTGTAAAGACTGATTGCAACGACTGGCTGTCGATCCCTAGTTCAGTGGCGATCCTGCGATAGTTGCTACCCTTTCGGTGCGCGGTGCCTGCAGAGCGGAGGTTTTGCAGGTCCCGAAGAAACTTCACGTGCTGCGTGGAGTCTTTCACCTGCCGATCAAGTAGCACACGTTCCAGCCGGGAAATACTCCCCTTGAGCTCCATTCGCTCCGGTCCGGCTATCAGTTTGTTCAACTCCTTTTCATTCAATGAATCGACGAGGAGCTTTGCCATCGCCAAAATCAATTCATCAAAGTCCTTTTGCTCATTCCCCGCGGGCACGTGCAGTGACGAGAGATAGTGATCGTCAGCGCGCTCTAACGGGAGCAGCACGTGCCAACCCAGCTTCACCGCAGATAACGACTTCACGTCGTAGGCCTGCTTGAAAACGTGCTCGGGCTGGTCGGAGTCAGTGGCGATTGCCAGAATCTGTTGCTTGAAAAAGACCTCACTGACTCCGCCCGACGGTGCGATGTTGTAACTGCGCCAATGCAGTTGTTCGTCATATGGAAGGTCACGTCCGAGATCGCCAAGCCAAGCCGCCACCGTGCCCTCGTGGTGGTTGTCCATCGTCATTCCCCACAGGCCTCCGCAGCGAAGATATCCCGCTTCGACCGAATACCTGCTCGGCTGCTGATAGTACTTATCTAATACCGTTTTCCGGAAAAAAACGGGCGTGAGGTAATGCGGCGCCCCCGGGTTGGCGCCAAAATAGTTCGCCAATTGATTTGGGTCGGACGTGTGGAGCAGCTCCTTGCCGCCCTCGTCGATACCGATGATGAAATCGCTGTGCTGTTTTGGTTGTTCCTCGCCGAAGCCCCAAAACCCGCTTTTCTCCTTCGGGAGCGGCGTGATAAGCCTTTTGCCTAGCAACCTGCTGAACGCGAAGCGATCACCAAGCCCGCCGTAGTCGCCGTATGCGAGCGAGTAAGTCATCGTATCGCCCTTAGAATCTGCCGCCAGCCCCTCCGTCAGGCCCAGCTCGCTTAACGCCAGGCGCGACTCCGCGACGCAATCAAAAAAGACAGCCAAGTGCATCTCCTTGATCGCCAAGAATTGACGTAGCTCCAAGAGCCGGACCCGGACGCGAGACGGCTCGATGGTCGCAACAAGGTGCTCGTTTCCGGCGTCATCAATCTTGACGAAGCAATCCCGTTTTCTGTCGTGATAAAGGCGATGAAAGAGCCGGAATTCTTCGCCCAATTCAAAATAGCCATCGCGCACCCCGTGAAATTCCCGGTATATGAGCAGCGGCTCGACACCGCTGTCATCACCAAATCGCAGATATCGGACTTCCTTTTTGCCGTCTTTCCAGTATTCCACTGAACCGGGCGTACCGCCGCCAATCGACAAATCCCAGCAATCGCTTTGTAGACTCTGAGCAACTTTGGCGTTTGGAATCAAGCCACAATAGACGCAGTTGCGCTGATCTTGGCAACGCTCTTCAAAAAACAATGTCAGAAGTTCCGTGGCTCGAACATCTTGGCCCACGCGTTCGATGAATGATCGCTGAGTTAGCCGCTCCCTTTCCTTCGCAACGTCGCCGTTCATGTCGCACGTTCCCTTCGCACCAGCCGCAATAGCGGCGACTCTCGGGCCCTCGTAAGCCGGGGGGGGTTACTTGATGGAACACATCGATCTGTACGCACGACGGGGCCACCCTGTCAATGAGGGGGCGCCGTATGCGAGCGTGCGATCACTTTGCCACGCGTAGAAAACCTTGAAGCCCATGCCGTATTCTAGATCGTCGAGCTGGTAGTAAACGCCCTGCGGAAGCCGCACGAGGAAGTAAAACTGCTCATCTCATTGTCGCGCCTTCGCACCGGACGCGCGTTCGACGGTGGATTCCACGATCTCGATGTCCTTATCGCCAAGCCCGTAAAGCTCACACACAAGTTGGTCGATCTGCCGGTCCGCCGCCTCGATCTGCCGGCGAAGCTGTTCCTTCGCTTGTGGGTGCGACGCCGTGCGCTCTCGTTTGTGAAGCGCGATCATCTCATCGCCAAGCTACCCAAGTTTTTCGCTCTCCATTGCCGCCGGCCTCACCGGAAAGCAGTTCATGTATTGATTAAACAGACGGCGCGCCCCGCCGCGGTTTGCGGGGCAGTTTTGAGTGACCCAATACCATCCGAGTTTAGAATTCAGAAGCGCCAGCAGCGGGCGCGAGTCGGTGCGGATGCAGAACAGAGTATTGTTCGGGTAAGCACTGTCGGTGTTCAGGGCGTACTGTGGATACGCGCATAGATCGGGGTAGACGATCTTGGGGTTTTCGAACACCTCGACGTCCGCGACCTGTCGGATGACCCACCAGTCGTAGTCTCCTCTGCGCACTTCGTATCGGCGGCGGAGCGCCGGCTCGAAGCTGCGTAGGTGCTTCTGTATTGCCGGAAAGTCGGCGATTCGCACCGATTCACGGGTGCAGACCATGAACGTCCCGTTTCCGGTCGCCCACCACGCCTCAATGTCACGACCGCGGAGATAGGGCTTCAGCAGTTCCGCGGATCGCCGGTCTTCACGACACAAAGACGCGGCCGTCTCACTGTCCACTATGAACGCTTCGTTAAGGCTGGTCTTGATCCCAAGCTGCGTACGGCCAAAGAGCTCGTGAAGCGGGCGCGACTGGCGGGTCAGCTTTTCGATCGCGGACTGCCCAGCAGCCGGCGACATCGCCCAAGGTGATGCGCCCAGGGTCTGGAAGGCGACCTCGTATGCCGAACTGCGGATGTCGTCCGGCCGTGTCGTTCCGGTCCCGCGCGCTCGTGAATAAAGCAGCCGATGGCCTGTCGGCGGTGCAGCGTTGGCGATTACGATCACAAGCGGATAAGTCGTCGCGCCGGCGAAGATTTGCACATCCGCATAATCGATCACTTGCTCGATACGGCGCTGTAATAGGAACTGGCGCAGCGCGCGACCGTACCCGGCGTGCGTGAATTTGCCTGAAACGATTACACTGAGTAGTCCACCGTTTCGCAGCAGCGCAACCCCACGTTCCAGGAAGTACACGTACAGGTCCGCGAGGCCGTGATATGACGTGTATGTCGCCTCAAAATATGCCTTGTCTGCTGACACTCCCTCCTGCCGCACATACGGCGGATTCCCGATCACGGCGTCGAACCCACCCTGCTTGAAGACCTGCGGAAACGCCCGCTCGTAGTCGAAAGGGTTTACCCGCCGCCGCTCGTCCTCGGACATCTGTTTCCAGGCGTCGCTCGCCATGATGTCCGTCCCGATCAGGCTGTTTCCGCACTGGATGTTGTGCGCCAGGTCGGGCAGGGCGCGTTCGTGGAAGAGGCGATAGAGGCCGCCGAGCGACTCGGCGGTTTCGCCTTCCAGGACCTTGAGCAGCAGCGAGAGCTTGGTGACCTCGACCGCCTGGTAGTCGATGTCCACGCCGTGGATGTTGTCCAGGAGGATGCGTTTGCGTTCCTTGATGGTAAGGCGGTAGGCGGGGGTTGGGGTTTGGGGGCTTGGGTTTGAAGTAGATGCGGCTGGGTCTTCGGGCGGTGCTGCCGGTCGAAGGGTGGCGTTCCTGCCCTGACACCACTTTTGCGGGTCGTGCTCGATGTACCACTTGAGGTGCCAGTCGAGCAGGTATTGGTAGGCGCCGATGAGGAACGAGCCGGACCCGCAGGCGGGGTCGAGGACCTTGAGCTTCGCGGCGTCCTTCGGCGTTTTGCCTTCGAGCAGCTTGCCCACCGTCTGCTGGACGATGTAATCGACGATGTAGGTGGGCGTGTAGTAGACGCCGCCGGCTTTGCGGACCTCCGGTTTCTCGTCGATCTTGGCGCGGTGGCCGGCGGTGAGCGTGATCACTTTGCCCAAAAACCGCTCGTATACGCTGCCGAGGATGTCGGCGGAGACGACGGTGAATTCGTAAGGGCTTTCGGGGTAATACAGCCGGCGGATGATCGAATTGAGGGTGGCATCGTCGATGTCCAATCCCGGCGTCAGCTCGTCCGGCGGCTCATCGCGGCCTTTCTCGGAGCGGAAGTAAAACAGGCCGGAGTTGTAACGGTCGTCAGCGTCGCGGAAGAGCTTGCACAGCCGCGGGTAGATTTCTTCGCTGTTGACCAGGGCGCGGAGCTGGCCGACGTGCTCGATTCCCCGGTCTTCGCAGATGCGCAGGAAAATGATCCGGTCGATGATCCGCTGCACGGCGAAGTTCAGCGACCGCTCGTCCAGCGCATCGTTACGCAGCGCGAGATTGGACGCGAGCTTCTTGCGCCATTCCTCGATTTCTTCGAGGAACGCTTCGTCGAATTCCTGCGCGCCGCGGCCGCGGGTCGCGCCGCAGTAGCGGTCGAAGTCGCCGCGAAGCACGGCGTCCTTGCTGAACGTGCTCGCAAGGAAGTCCCACTTCTGGGGATACTGGTGGTAACCGATGTACTCGCGGCGGGCGACGGATGCCTTGTCGAACTGCTTGGGCTGAATCCGGCAGTCGTAAATCGCCAGTCCCTCGAAATCCGTCAGCAGCGACACGGCCAGCTTGGCGCTCCAGGCATACCGGCGGAGCTGATACGCCGGCTCCCATAGGTCCTTGATGTTGACGAACGGCTTCTTGGCCTCGAGGAAAAACTTGCGGTTGCCGCCGACGCGGAAGCTGTAGTCCGGCGCCTTGGTCGCCCCGGCGACCTTCACGCGGTCCTCATGCACCACCTCGCGATACTGCTCGGCGTATCCCTGGCGGTTGTCGATGTCCCACCCCAGCTCGCGGAACATCGGATTGACGAAGTCGATCCGAACCTGGGTCTCGTTGTAATCTGGGGACCGGACCTGATCGAGTTGATGGCCGAATCGCTCGATGAGCCGCAGGATGGCGTCGGGACAATTGGACATCGAGCCGGATAATACCGGCGACGCCCCTCGCCGCGAAACGCGAACCCACGACTCTTGTTACTAATCCGGAATGTTCAAGGCGAAGACACGAAGAAACTGAGGGTGACAAGAACTTACAACCAATTCACGTCTGACTACTGACCACTCGCAACTGACCACTGACAATTAACAACTGACACCAAGCCATCATTTCAACGGGATTCCCCTATCCTCATCCGGGTCAGGGATATGGACCGGCGGGGGAATGGGCCTGTCCTCTTTCGGAATCGGCACCTCGCCGGTCCGCGGCACGATCACCGGCTTTTGGTCCTCGGTGCCCCGGCGGATCGTTTCGATGGTTTCCGATACTTCGGAGGCCAGTTGCCGTACCGTCAGGCCGCCGACACAGAGCACCAGCAGGATGATCGCCAGGATCTGCACCAGCGCTGCTAAAACGTACATCACATGGGGTAGCGCGCCTCCCTGGGTCATGTGGCCGATCGCGTCAAGGAAGATCACGATCAGCACCATCGCCAGCGCCGAGTGAAATTGCGCCTTGTGCTTGACCAGGTGCGGCCAGATCAGGCAGGCAAAGATGAACGCGACGATCGCCGTGGTGACGCCTTCCATGATCGTCAAGTTTACCGGCAATGGCGCGGAATTACCTCTTTGCGGCATCGGCGGGCGGGCCGCCGTCGATGTCGAAGGGCCGGTCGGCCCAACTGATCGGCGTCTGGGTGAGCAGCCGGAGCCATCGCGGCCAAGTGCCTGGTCGCACCTCTGCCGGCCCGATCGTCAACGCTGCCCCCGCAAATGCCTGGTGCTGCGGCAGCGTCCGCGGCGGCAACACGAGCTTCCATCTGAATAGATCGACCGGCGGCAACGACCAGGGCGCGGGCTCCTCGCGGGTCGCCAGGACGTGAGAGCCAAGTCCTAGTCGATCGCGAATCGCCGCGGCGGCGATCAACCGCGAGGTTTGCTCCCTGCTGTCGCGGATGAAAGCGCGAAGGTAAGCTGCGCCGGCGAGGCCGGTGCTCAGGACCAGGACGGCCAGGCAGGCGGCACGGGGAACGTCATGGCGGATGAAGGTACCGATCGCGACCGCCGCCTCGATCGCCAGAAAGATGTCCAGCGGCAGCGCGAACCGGGCGTAGTCCGCGGGTTGGGCCCGAGCAAAGAGGACGAACTGCGCCGCCGCTGCCGCGGCGGGCAGGGCCAGCAGCAGTCCGGTGTTTCGCCGGCGGATTTCGGGCGCATCCAACGAACGTCGCATCCGGATGGCGCGAAGTCCCAGGGCCACTGCACCGCCGGCCCCGGCCACACCAAGCAAAGCCGACATTCCCAGTACAATCAGCGCGGCCGCGTTCGCGACCCCGCCGCCGCTCCAGTCAGGATGGTAAAATGCCGCGGAGTTTTCGAGGTTCGACCCAAGAACGGCACGGCCACGGACGAGGTTGATGAGCACGTAAGGGTTGGCGACGCCGAACGTCAACAGCGCGACAAGCACCGCGGCGGCGCTGGAGCTCAACAGGGATGGCAAGCCCGCCTGTCCGGGGTTGGCCGCGGGATCAGATGCTGCCAAAGTCGTCGCGGCCGCCGGCGCTCGGCCCCTGCGCAACAGGACCATTCCCGGCAACACGAGGATCACCGCCAACGCCGAAGGGACCATTCCGATTGCCGCACCGCAGAGGATCGACGCCGCCAGCCAGCTGCGCCTCCATCCCGTCTCCGCGAATCGAACGGCAGCCAGCACGGCCAGCAGCATCAGCACCGCGCCGGCAAGATGCGGCTTGGCTTCGTGTGCGGCGTTGATGACGATCGGCATGAGCATGAAACATGCTGCTCCGCTGAAAGCCGCTGCGGCGCTGCCACAGATTCGGCGCACCAGCAGGTACACCACTACGATCCCGGCAAGCCCCCACAGCGCCGAATAGCAACGGGCGATGACATAGAACCTTCCGAAACTTTTGGGATGATCCAGGTACCAGGCGATGTCGGGTTTCAATTGCGCCAGCTTCGTGGCCGCGGCGGCTTTGAGCAGCGCCCCGACGGGATAGATCCACAGCCCGCCGTACTTGTACATCCGCGGGTCCAGATCGCCCTGGGATGGGTGCATGCGCGACAGCGCCGCGAATGTCGCAAACTCATCGGGCTGATAGGACATGAGGCGGTAGCGCCGGATGATTCGCGCCCGCTCTGCGTCGGTTTCGGTGACGACGATCGCGCGGTCGCGCGGCAGTGGTTTGCCGGAGACGTCCGCCGCCCGAGCGGGGTCGTCGCCCGCTGGCCCGGCAAGCCTCACGATGTCGCTCCCCGTCCATACCGAATGCTGGCCAAAGAGAAACGGGTCCGCCGAGCGAGAGGGAAGGCCCCAGGTCAGGCCGGTGAGGAACACACAACAGCCGGCGGTCAGCAGCATCGCGATCAAAATGAATTCAGAGCGGGGCCTCATCTCGGAATCGCCAATCCTCCGGCGGGCATGATATATCGGCCGGTAATGGCGGGCGCGTCGTGGGGCCCGATTGCCCAAAGGCGTCAACGGGGTCCATCAGTGGGGGAGGGTGCGCGAGGCGTCGAGCTCCTCCTTGAGCGGCACGAGCACTTTCACGATCTCACTGAGCACGCGGATCTGCGACATGGTGGCATCGACGCGGTAGATTTTTTCGGGCGGGTAGAAATCGAGCACCGGGCGCGTCTCGCGCTCGTAGACCTCGAGACGCCGCTGGATGACCACGTCGCTGGCGTCGTCGATCCGGTTTTCCTTCAGCGCCCGCCGCCT